>ERZ1292633.900-Hain-H41-02um-R1-900-length-33150-cov-5_pt1 | contig 33150 bp, 27 predicted proteins | sample MGYA00564406_ERZ1292633 | MGnify/ENA primary metagenome ERZ1292633 (study PRJEB36523, sample SAMEA6512639) | groundwater metagenome | collected 2019-01-08 | study: AquaDiva: Metagenomics assemblies of 32 groundwater samples
TATCATCTAAATCAACGGATGATTTTTTAGTTGATTTGGCTTTATCATCACCAAGTAAATTTTCTAAATCATTTGCATCATTTTTTTGAGATGAAGATAAGCTACTATCAGTTAAAATTTTATCAGAAATTTCTATAACAGAATCAGATATATTTATTTTAGAGGTAAGTTTAACCATTGTTGCATCAATTAGATAAAAAGATGCCATTTCTGGGTCTCTAATAAGATTAGACGAATCACCTATAGAAACAATAAATTTTTTAAGATTTTTTAAAATATTATTATGTTGATTACTACTTTTTTCAGCAGTTGTTTTTAATGAATCATTTTTTATTGAAAGCCAATCTTTTTTTAAATTAATTATTCTATCTGATATTACTTGGTCTAGATAATTTTTTTCGTTTACTAAGCTTATTTCATTCAAACAATCATCAATATCTTTTTGATTTTTCAACATATCTTTTTTAATATTTGAATTACCTAATAAATATTTTTGAGAGTGTAATTTATGCTCTGGAAGGTTTTGAAGTAATTTTTTTATAGATTTTATATATTCTAATCCCTGTATTTCTTTAGTTGTAAAATTTGTGGAAGAGCTCATTTCTACCATCAATATAGACAAAAGACCTACAGCTGGTAAAACAGCTAACCCAACTGATAAAATCAGCTTAAATGCAAGTTTGTTCTTCATTTTATACTCCAAAATTAATTATCATTAATTATTATTGACTCATCATTAAAAAAAGCTTGTAGATCTAATATGTAAATTAAATTATTATCAATTTCTATCATATTTCTTGTATATTTATATTTTTCAGTATTAGATATGCAATTATTAAAAATAAAGTCTATTTTTTTTACAAAATCTACTGCAATTGCAGTATCAATATTTTTATATTTTATTCTTATTATTTCATAGTCATTTATTTGAGTTTTATCAAAAATTAAAAAAGATAAATCATTAACAGGAATAACATTTCCTTTTACATTTACAATTCCTTTTATAAAACTTGGTAGAAAAGAAAATGATTGTAAAGAAAAATCTGAAATGACTTCAACTAAATATCTTGAATCTATTGCAAAATCGGTATTTTGAATTGAAAAAATAATAAATTCTGTTTTATCTTTATTACTTTGGTCATCTATTTCTTTTGATAAAAAACGAGTTCTTTTTAATAATTTATCAGAACCTATATTATCTAGGTTAATATTAATTTTTGGCATTAGATAACTCCAAATTTTCTATTCTTTTTCTAATATTTGTAATAAAAGAACTTTTATTTATTTTTAACAACTCCAAAGTATTATCATTTTTTAGTTTTAAATCTTCTAAAGCATTATTATTTTCAATTGAATAAATAAGTTTATTTGCTTTTTCAAAATGCTTTTTAGCTTTATCTTTCATATTATTTTTTATTAATATTTTGCCACATTCATAATGAACAAGAGGGGATGTTGAATTTAAAAATACCGCTTTTTTAATATTAAACTCTGCGGTTTTAATATTATCAAGGTTATATAAGACTTTAGCTTTTAATAAATAATTAAAAAAATCATGAGGTTCTTTATTTATTAAAATTTCAATATAAATAAGCGTTTCTTCATATTTTTTTTCATATATTAGATTTATAACTTTATTTAATGTTTCCGTATTATCATTATCATAGAATAAACTTTTATCTAATTCTTGATTTGTCTCTTTTATAACTTGAGTTTCATTTTCTGTATCATCAAAAACTTCTTTATAAAAAACAAAAATACCATCTTTAAATTCTTGTTTAAGTTTTGATTTTTTTAAAATATAATTTTCTTGGGCACTTGTTATAACATAAGCATTTTTATTTAATAAACCTTCAATCTGATTTGATATATCAATAAAAGTTTTTTCATCAAAGTACATAAGTATATTTCTACAAAAAACAATATCTGGTTTAGAATATTTTTGCATAACATTTTCATCAAAAATATCTTTTTTTATATTAAATTCCTTAAAAAAAACTTTGTTTGAAATATCTTTTGAAATTTGAAATGAGTTTTCATTTTTTTTAGAAAAGTATTTATCAATATAATATTTTTCTACCCCTCTAAAAGACCATTTGGTATAAATACCTTCTTTTGCTTTTTCCAAAACTTTTGTATTTATATCAAACGCAAATATTTTGACTTTGTCTAGTATTCCTAGTTCACTGCATAAAATAGCTAAAGTATAAGGCTCTTCTCCACTAGAACATCCTAATGACCAAATTACAACTTCTTCATTATTTTTTATTCTACTAACTAAATCTTTTTTTACATATTCAATTTGTTTAACATCTCTAAAAAAATAGGTTTCATTTATTGTAATTTCATTTATTAGTTCGGTTAAATCAAGATATTGAAAATCTAGTGTGGTATCATAAATTTTTAAAAGATCAAAATTATCTTCCACAAATCGTTCTATACATTCTTTAATTTTTTGATCTGAAACTATTCCTAATTCCGTATTTATGTATTTAGATAGTTGATCAATATAACTTTTTTTAAAAAAATTCATGATAGTATTCCTTTATTTTCATAGAATACTTTTTTAGCTATTTTATCTATATCTATCAAATAAACTAACTCTTCTTTTACTTTAAAAGTATTTAAAACAAATAAATCACTATTTTTTTCTATTTTTTCATTAGAAATTTCTTCTTCTGATATATTTTCAAAAATACTATCAGTTAAAATACCTAACATTGTATCTTTTATATTTACTATAATAATTATTGAATCTAAACTATAAGATCCATGTAAAAAGTTAAAAATTTTTGATGCTTCAATTACAGGAATTAATTTACCATGATAATTTATTAAACAATCTATAAAATTATGATTAATATCCTCTAAATAAACAATATTAATCATTTCCTTAACATAGTTAATATCTATAGCGAATTTTGTATTGTGTACTTGAAAAATAATATAATTCATTTATCTCAAACTCATAGAAGAAATTATATTACCGCCTTGATGAAAGGCATAAATATTATCCCAAATAACTACTTTATCACTACTTAATGTTGGTGAACCATAAACAGACGCTGCTTTTTCTAAAGTATCACCAGATTTTATTCCTTTAGTTGTTTTACCTTTGTAGTTTAATCCAAAAGTTATTTCTGATAAAATATCATTTTTAGCAAATAAAAGTATTATTGATAACGTATCATAAATTATCAGTCTAGGATTTATGGAAGTATTACAAGAATAAGATTTTAGTATTTCTTGAGCTTCAGCTTTGCTGGTTTTATTAATTTGTAATCCAAGAACTGTTCTTTCATATTCATTTATCACAAGCATATTTTCTTCTATATTTTGTTCTTTTGATTCAATATTATCTTTTAATAATTGAGTACTATCTTGAGTTTCTTTAAGTTTTTCAATTTGTTCATCAATTCTTTTTGAAGCTTCCATAAATAATTTCATAGGTTTGGTGGTTATTGTTTTTTCTGCATCTTGCCAAACTTCATCTTTAAAAGTTCCTGATTTCATGGCCATAATAGAATAAAAAGCATCCTCTCCTTTTAAATTTCCCGATTCTGCGTGTATAATTTCTCCAAAAGAAACAAATAACATCCCTTTTTGTTTTGTAATTGGATCTGAAACCGAAATTAGTTTTTGTTTTCTTGATAATACAATCATTTGAACGAAATCAAAAATATTTATATCTTCAACCGTTCCTTTTAAACCTTCAGTATTTTGGTTTATTTCATCAAGAACTTTTTTAACGGTTTTCATGTTTAACGGTTTTTCAAAATAATTTAAAGCCCCTACTGAAGAAGCAAATTCTCTTACCTCATCAGACCCAAACGCTGTCATCATTATTACTTGTGTATTTGGTTTATTTTCTTTTATCCATAAAAATAATTCTATTCCATTTATATCAGGCATATCAATATCTGTTATAACTAAATCAAAACTATCTGTTTTTAATAGTTCCAAAGCTCTTACTGAAGAAGATTCTGTTGTTGCATCGTATTCTTGAGACAATAAATATTTTTTCATTATTGATATAATTGTTGGTGAGTCATCAACCACAAGAATTTTTCTTATTCTTATTTTTTCTACTTTGTGCTCACCAGAACTATTCATATTTTTGACAATAATATCTCTTAATTCTTTATTATTACCACTTAAAGTTTTTCTTTTTAGATCTATAGAGTTAATAATATTTTGTGATTTATTATGTAAATCTTTTTCACTAAAAACTTCTTTACCAATATCAACTTCTAAGCTTTTTATAGCAGCTTCTTTTTCGTCAATTATTCTAGCTGCTTCCATAAATAAATTCATAGCAGGAACATTAATTGTTCTTTCAGCAGGTTCAACCCATTTTGAAACATCAAATCTCCCATTTCTTATACCTACAATTGATAAAAATGCTTCTAAGCCATTTTGCTCTTCAAATTCGGCATGTATGATTTCTCCTTCTTTCAAAAAAATCTTACCTGTTTTATTTTTTGTTAAATCGGTAAAAATAATTAATTTTTCTTTTTTGGTAATAATCATCATTTGTAAAAACTCAAAAAGATTTACATCACTCATATCACCCTTAAAACCTTCTGATTTAGGTTCTTCTTTTTCCTCTATAGTATTTTTATTAGAGCCTTTTTCAAATTCTGATAATCGAATTAATTTATTTTTGATTTCTTCCTCTAACATTAAAGTTTTTGATTTTAATTCTTTGTTTACTTTATTTAAGGATTCAATTTTTGATTCAAGTTCGGATATTTTATTTCTTGAAAATATTAAATCGCCTCTACTTGAATTTACTTCTTTTGTTAGTGCTTCATTTTTTAAATTTAGTTCATTTATATAATTCTTAGACATTTCGCTTGTTTTTGAATCATTAGATGATACATTAGATACTTTTGATTTTAAATCTTGATTTTTTCTTTCTAAATCATCAGATAAAAATTTACTTTTACTTAATTCAGATTTCAAAGATAGAATTTCATTACCTAAAGATATTTCTATCATCTTAAAATTTGAAATTTGAGAATTAAAAGAAGCATTACGAGAATTTGATTCTTCTAATTTAAGCTCTAAATCAGAAATATTTCTTTCATATCCAGATAATTTTGTATTTAAATTATGTAACTCTTCTTTTAGTTTAGCACCAAATAGATTTTCAAAAAATCCCAAGAGAAAAACCTCCTTTTAAAATATATTAAAAACCATTACTTAATTTATTATGTTTGCTAATTTTAATAACTTTGAAGAAAAAGTATTACCTTCTTTTTTTAAGTTTTTCATATTAATTAAAATTTTTGATTTACCATTGCTTGTTATTCCTACACAAACAGAGGCAAATCCCTCATCAACAAAAGATGGTTCTGACGAGAAAGTAAGTATTTTATCTCTTCTAGCAGTACGAGATATATAGTCAACAGAACTTAATCCTTTTGATAAATAAAATACGTTTATGCCGTTATTTTTAGCTTGATCTACAGATGATACAGGAACTGAAACACTGCTAATACCATTATTGCTTAAATTTTGCATTATTCTTTTTTTAGAGTTTACTGATGTTGAACTTGAAGGTTCAAAAACAATTCCAACTTTAGGATCAGAAATAGAGGTGCTAAAATTAATTATTTTTGAAAAAAACTTAGTTTCCAAAGTAACAGGTGCAGGATTATAATTTTCTGCAAAAGCATAAGCTGTAAAAACAAAAGATACCAAAAATGAAAGAAACAATTTTCTCATAAAACTCCTATTTAACAAAAATAATTAATATAAACATATTTAAAATTGAGATTAAAATAATTTCCTAATAAAAAATTAGGAAGTTATTTTTATTAGATACTTAAAAACCTAAAGATGTTTGGAAGTAAAAAGAATTTGGATCTTTAAGTTCTTGTTGCATAGTGTAGCTATAAGCAAACTTCATAACAAATTTTTTATAAACATCATAAATTGGATAATAATTTATACCAGCAAGGATTCTTTGTCTATTTTGTAAAACATCATTACTAAAAGAAATTTGATCGTATCTAATAATAGGTTCAATTGGTTTGAATAAATAAGCCATTTGAGCATAACCACCATTTTTTATTACATCTGATTTACCTAATTGTTGAATAGCATAAACATATTCACCTCTAAGAGTAAAATGTCCCAATTCATAAGCAACATCAACATCAGCAATAGAAAGTCTTTTTGCTGCATCAGGAGTGTAAGAACCAGTATATCCAGATAAAGAAATTTCTAAACCATCTAGTGGTGTTATTCCTAGTCTTCCACCAAATCCTTTATCAGATTTATCAGCCTCAACATTATTTCCTCTCATTGATCTTATTCCAGCATCTTTAACATCTGAATCTTTTGCAACCCCACCTTGTTTTAAACCATTTATTACATAAAGGCTATAATTTACATTTTTATTAATTCCAAAATCGTATTTACCAAATATTTCTACCCCTGTATCACTCCATGTTACAGGAATTATTTCTCTTAAAGCAAATGGTCTATCAACACCTTTTGTAATGTATTCTGGATAAAGGTATGAATTAAAAGTTCCTATTGGAACCAAAAATTTACCAAATCTGAAATTAAGTAAAGGGTTAGCTAATAAATCAATTTGTCCAACCCTTACTTCATACTCTATACCACCGTGTTCATTTTCTATTTGAAGCTCACTTGAAACAAGATCTTTTATATTTACACCAAGAAATAAGTTATAGTATCTTGGGTCAAAAGTAAAAGGTTTAGAATTTACTTTCATTGCATCAAACGTTGTATAAGCATGAATATAAGGTTCAATTCCTAATTCTTGATTTGCTTTGTTAAGTAAATAACCAAAAGACCCTGTACTACCTGCATTAATATCACTATTTAATAATTCATCTAAAGAATCTTCATCATCATCATTACTTCTATCTTTTTTATCAATTTTTTTGTCATTTTTTTTATCTTTTTTATCGCTCTTTTTATCTTTTTTAACTTCATCCAAAATAGAAGTTTCATCTTCTAATTTAACTTCTTCTGCATAAGAATTATTAATAGAAAATAAAAACGTGTTTAATGCTATCACAGTAGATAAAACAACTTTAGATTTAATTTTTAGCATGACTCTGTCCTTTTTAAAATAAAATAAATAATCAAAAACAAGTAACTTATGAAAAAATGTCTGAAATAAAATTTAAGATAAAATATCTATTCCAAACGTAAACTTAATATATTTGTTACGTATACTAAATATTGTTAATTATACTAAATCAAAATTCTCAAATAATTGATTTGAATCTTTCTTTTAGTTGATTCAAATCAATTAAATTCATTTTTACAAACCAATTCTATAAAAAAATAATTATTTTTGTTAGTGTTTTTTTATCTCTATAAATTAAAACCTTGATAAGATAAGGCTTTAGTAATGATAAAAATTTAATTTAGTTTAATTTTTTATCACCCTTTTTAATAATCCTATCACCCTAAAAATATTATTTATTTAATTTATAAAAAAAATTAGTGTTAGATAAATAAATAAAAAGGGTTAGATAAATTTAATAAGATAAATTAAATAAAGCTCTCTAATGCTTTTAATTCAAGTAAATGTTTCAATTTAAATAAATTATAAAATCATAAAAAAATATATTTATGCTAAATTTAAACTAGCAAGAGATTATTTAATCTTGCATTTATATGTTTGTTATTTAATAAGGATTTTATAATGAATATAACATCTATAAAAAATAATGTTGAAATTAATTCTTCATTTTCTGTGAATAAAAAAAAAGAGACTGTTTTAGAAAAAACGGTTTTTAATAATGATATTTTATTTGTAGGTCTTAATCCTAATGCTTCTTTTGAGTTTAAAGAATTAAAAAAAAATAACTTATTAGCTAACGTTTCTTATCTTGGAAATAATAGTTCTAACACAATAAATATGAATAAAAAAAATGTTGATATTTCTCATGGTGTTCAAGTAACAGAACTTTGTAAAAATCTAAACTTAGATCCAATTCAAAGTGAAAAACTAAGAACCGTTTTTGATAATATTATAACTTCTGATAAAAAATTAGTTATTAATACAAAAAAAGAATTAAGAGATGCTATTGATAATATAGGTTTACCTGATGGAATAAAATTAGGTGTATATGAACAATTATCTAATATAGGCTCTTCTTTCACTTCGGAAATAACTAAAGAAAAATATAATTTGACTTTTAAAGATGGGATAGATAAATTTGTAGATTCTTTAGGATTATCTAATGAACAGTCAAATAACCTAAAAACTTTAATGCTAAATGAAAATTATAAAATAAGAGATGAACTTGCTACAATTATTTCAACTTTTGCAAAAGCTGAAAAAGGAGAGCAAATACCAGCTCGCTTTATAATATCTGCACATAGTTCTGGAAAAGATTATTGGGGTGAAGGTAATGGCTTATTAAGTAGTGATACAGTTAAAAACATTGCTAAAATAATGCCAAAAGCATCTTCTCAAATAGAAGATTTTGTAATAGCAGCTTGTTACGCTGGAAGTAAATCTTCTTTAGATGAATATAAAAAAGTTTTTCCTAATTTAAAAACTTTTATGGGATATATAGATTCAGCACCAGGATCTTATAGTGGAGCAACAACACATTTAAAAACTTGGGAAAAAGTAACCAGAAATGATAATCAAGTAATAACTCAAAATATGTTTAAAGATACAAGAAAAGGAGATCATGTATCTGCTTGGAGTGATAAATCTGGTTACAGTGTAGATCCACTTGTTGAAAAACAAATGAATGCTAGAAGTGGTTTTATAGAAACTATAACAAACTTATATCCTATTTTTAGTAAATATTATGATGAAGATAAAGCAATTAAAGATCCTCATGAGGGAGAACTAAGAGACGTATATAATCAAATACATATTGTTTTAAATAACCCTAATAATGATTTTGAACCAGAACAAAGAAAATTTTTAGAAACTTTTAAGGATAATACTTTAAAAACACTTTATTATTCTACTATTGCTGAAAAATTTGATAGTAAATATAAAAATACTATAGAAATAGGATATAAATTATCTGATTTAGAAGCACCTGATTTTTCAAAACTTTCTAGAGCTGAAGCTAGAATAAAAATAACTGAATTAGAAAAAAACTATAATGAAAAAAAGGATAATCCTTTATATAAAAACAAGTTAAATGAAATTAAAAAAACAATTGATCTCTTATCTAATGGTCTTATTTTATTAGATGCAGATAAAATACCTATGGAATGGATTTAATAATGAAAAAAAAATTGATAATTAAAAATTCTTTGAGTAATTTTTTTAATAACTTGATTATTGTATTTTATTCATTAATGGATAAACATAATTTTTTAAAAATACAAAAAAATACAAAAAAAAATATAGATTATGAAATTTTTAAATTATAAATCAAAAAATATTAACTCTTCCGTAACAAAAAAACTATATAGCCCTTTAAGTAGGGCTTTTTTTTTTAAATAAAATTTAAATCTTTTGCTTTTTTAAGTGCATCTTGTTTGTTATTTACACTAAGTTTTTTATAAATACTTTTTGTATGAGTTTTAAATGTATTTAGTGCTATTTTAAGGTTAGAAATAATATCTTTATTAGTTATATTTGAATCCATTAATTTTAATATTTCTATTTCTTTTTTACTCAGAGGATTTAGATTATTTTTAAGGGATGTTTTTTTTAAATTAACTCCAAACTCTTTATTAAAATGACCTAAAACATTGTAAGCATAAGTATTAAATACATTTATTTTTCTGTTTTTAAAATCCTTACAAATATCAATTAAAAGATTTTTAATATCATTTCCACCTCTAATAAAAAAACTAGTATAATTTGATTCTTCTGATATTATTAAAGCTTTTTTTAAAATTTTTATCGCATTAATTTTATTATTTTGTTTATTATATATTATTGCTTTTAAAATATAAATTTCTATTTTTTTATATAAAAATGTATCTCCTATAAAATCAAGTAAATTTTTTAATAATCTAATTGCATCTAAAAATTTTTCTTTTTTCATATAAAAATGTACTAATAATATTGATTTTTCATATAAATTTTCCATATTATGAACACTTTTTATTTTTTCTATAAATACAGAATTTATATATTTTTTTGTATTTATTTCCCAATCAGAATCAATTTTTTCTAATTCATCATTTAAAATAAGAATATATGTTTTTAAATCATTTAAATAGTTATTGAAAAAGATATTATTTGTCTTAAAATCAATATTTAAGGGTAAATTTTCTATTATTTTTAGAATTTCTTTAACTTTTGTAAGTTTACCCATTAATATTGCACAACTAAGAATAGAATAATAATAAGCAAATTTCTTAGTTACACTTTCTTCTTTTTCAGCTAATTCAATTATTTTATTTTTATATTGGTAGAAATATTCTACATCATTTTGATAAGCTGATATCTGCATAAGTTTTTTTAATATATTAATAATATATTTATGCTCTAATAAATTATATTTTTGTAAATTATCTAATATTTCATTTAATATTTCCTTCGATTTTTTTAAATTTCCTTCAGTTAATAAAATAAGTGCACTTTGTTCTTTATTAGCAAGTAACCAAATAATATTATTTGTTTTTTTACTTTCTAACACACCTTCTTCTGATAACATAAAACTTTTTTTAAAATTATAAGTAGAAGCTGTTATCCAGCTTAAATAGTAATAAACTAATACTAATAAATTAGAATCTAATGTATGTATTTTTTTTATAACTAAATTTATATACTTTTCTAGTTCATAGATATAAGAATTTTTTCTGAAAGCAACTAAAGTATAGAGAAAATTTATTAAAGTTTTTAATTCTGGATTAATATTAGTATTTTTTTCATTTTTATTTAAAATATACTCAGCATAATCAATTTTATAATTTATAGCTAAAAGAATAGCATAATATATTGATAATTTTGTATTTGATAAAACAACATCTTTAGGAATATTTTCTATAATATTTAATATTTTATTTAATTCATTATTTTTGATAAATAAAGGAAATAAATCTGATAATATATCACAAATAAAATTATTATTTTTTGTCAAAAGAGCATACTTAATAGCCTCATCATGACTATTATTTTCTTTAAATATTCTCGCTATTTTTTCACATAATAATAGATACATTTCATTGTTTTCAAGCTTTAATTTATTTAAAAGAGATGTAGAAAAGAAACTATTATATTTATACATAGTTCCACTTAAATTATTTTCATCCTTGATGCTCAGATTTTTCTTGTTACTATTCTCCTGTATGTATTCATGTAAATTATTATTTTCAAAAATCTCTATAAATAATTGTTTTTTTTGTATTTCTTCTATAAATTTGTATGAGTTATCTATATCTAATAATTTATTACATAAATAAACATTAAATACATCAAATATAGATGTTTTTAATAAAAAATCTAAAATGGAAGAGTCTAAGTTAATCAAGATTTCTTTTAATAAAAAATCTCCTAAATATTTATTCTCAGTATTCGATAATAGTATAGGTATAAATATTTTATTATTATCACAATGTTTTAAACATGTTGATTCAAGGCAAATTTTTTGAAGTATATTTTTATCAGTTTTTATATCAGAATCTAAATCATTTTTATTGATATCTATAATTGATAGTATAATTGTTTTTAGGCTTAAAGGCCAACCATTAGTTTTATTTTTAATAATATCAACATCTTCTTTATTCAAATAAAAATTATACTGTGAAAAAAAATCTAATATTTCTTCTTTTGTAAATAATAATTGTTCTGCATTTATTTCTAATATCTTATATTTATATCTAAAATTTAAAAAAGAATTTGGTATTTCATTTCTACCCGAAAATATAAAATGAATTTTATTAGAAGAATTATTTATAAATAGCGATAGTTTTTTATGTATTTCTTCATTTAGTATATAGTGATAATTATCTAAAATAATAATAATATCTTTATTTAAATTATTTAATTTTTCTAAAATAACACTAAGTGTATAATTTAAATCATAATCATCTCTGAAATTATTTAATTCATAAGTATTATTCAGAAGAATAGAAAAAGATTTAATAAAGTACGAAAAAAAATTATCAACTTTGTCATCATAAAAATCTAAAGAAATAAATATAACATCTTTTTTTAGATTTTTAAATTCTATCCATTGTGATAAAACAGTTGTTTTTCCAAATCCAGCTGGAGAACAAATAAAAATAACTTTTAAATCTAAATAATTTTCAAGAGTACTAAAAATATTTTTTCTTTTTATAACTGATTCATTAATTTGAGGGATTGACAGTTTTGCTTTAAAAAAAGGAATTTTTTTTTCCTCTACTTTTTTCATTTATTTCCCTTCCCTACTTGAAAAGCTTACAATAAAAAAACAGATATTTAATTATATTACAAATACCAATATATAATAAACAAAATTTAAACTTACATTAAATGAAATTACTTATAAATATAAAAATTCTTAAAATATTAACTTAATTGAAAAGATCAATTTCGTCATCTTCTGTTGCCATATATGTATCAGAAAAAATATTTTTAGCATCTTCTAAAATTTTATCTAAGTGATTATCTGTATGTCTGGGATCATGATGAAAAAGATATAATTTTTTTGAATTTGAAGATTTTGCAACGTCGATAGCCATTTCTATGGTACTGTGTCCAAACCCTTGACACATTTTATATTGTTCCTTTGTATATTGAGCGTCATGGATCAAAATGTCAGCATTTTTTGAAAAATTGACTAATCTATTATCAGGAGAATGATAACCTTCTATATCAGTCGCAAAAACTAGCTTTTTACCCTTATATTCAAATTTATAAACTAAAGATCCATCAGATGGGTGTGCATAGCTCTGATGAACATAAATTTTAAGATCATTTTCATCTGTTTCAATCTTTGGTCTAAAAAAATCATCTATTATTGGTTTATTTTCGCCATTTTTAAAAACTAAATATTCACCTTCTTTTAAATTATTTACTTCTCTGAGTGATTGCAAATTATCAAATTCAACAGGAAATAATGGAGCGTGCATACATTCTTGAAGGGCTTTTTTAAAATCTCTATCATAATATTTAGCTCCAAACATATAAAGTTCTGTTGAACCTATGTATATCGGAGTAAAAAAAGGCATCCCCATTATATGATCCATGTGAGTATGACTAAACAGCATGGTTGCTCTCATAGGATTTACTTTTTTTTCATCTTCACTTTGTGAGAAAAATTTTCCCACCATCTGATTACCTAAATTTATTATCCCTGTTCCAGAATCAATTATAATAAGGTTTCCATTTATTCTAAGTTCTACACAAGTAGTGTTTCCACCATATTTAATGGTGTTTTTACCTGGAACAGGAACACTTCCTCGTACTCCTCTGAATTTTATTTTAAATTCGTTGTTCATAAATCCATGCATTAACTAAAAAATTGCTCATTAAATAATATTTTTTAATAAAAAAACTAATTATATGTTTGAATTAATAGTATCAATAAAGATAATATAAGTATGTAGTTAAATCACATAATGATTTATTCAAAGGAAAAATTTAATTAAATTTGAAAAAACTTTCAAAAAGGGCTTTACGCTTATATTAAATTAATGTTATCTTTAAGATGCACGGTGTGGTGTGGCTCACAGAACAGATGTGAAATATAGTAATTTAATATTAATAAGAGAGATTTTTAAGTTGGTAGGATTTGATCATAGACCTGTTTTACTTAAGGAGGTTCTTTTTGGGTTAGATTGTAAAAAAGACGGAGTTTACCTTGACTGTACAACTGGTGGTGGCGGTCATTCTTCTGAGATACTTCGTGAGATTGGAGAAAATGGTTTTTTGTATTGTATAGACAGAGATATTAATGCTTTGGAACATGCAAAAACTGTATTTGATGGAATAAGTAAGAACTTTAAACTTATAAAGTCAAATTACTCTGATTTAGTTACAATTTTTAAAGAAGAAAAAGAGCTTTTATTTGATGGAATTCTTTTTGACTTGGGTGTTTCTTCACCTCAATTGGATAATACTGAAAGAGGCTTTAGTTTTTCTAAAGAAGCTTCTTTGGATATGAGATTAGGTCAAGATGAAGAGGATACTTTAACGGCAAAAGATTTAGTTAATAATTTGAGTAGAGATGAGCTTGTTGCTATTTTTTCTGAATATGGCGAAGAACCTTATAGTAAGACCATAGCTGATTTTATTGTTAAGGAAAGAAAAGTTTCACAAATAGAGACAACAACTCAACTTGGAAATGTTATAATAAAAGCGTTGTCAGGGAAAAAATATAAAGGGCATATTCATCCAGCAACTAGAGTTTTTCAGGCATTAAGAATAAAGGTTAATGATGAATTGGAAGGTCTAAAAAAAGTTTTACCTTTTGCAATTAGGTTATTAAAGCCTAATGGAAGGTTAGCGGTTATATCATTTCATTCATTAGAAGATAGGATAGTTAAAGAGACATTTAGAGCTGAAGCTAAGGGATGTAATTGTCCAGCAAGACAACCTGTTTGTCTTTGCGGACGAAAATCTGAAGGAAGAATTATAACAAAAAAACCTATAATTCCATCTGAAGAAGAAATAAAGATAAATCCAAGAGCCCGTAGCTCAAAGCTTAGGGTTTTTGAAAAAAATTAAAAATTAAGCAGGGATTGTTAATAAATGGCAAGTGCAGTAAATAAAAGTTTAGAAGAAGATTTCTTTGAAGAAAAATTAAATAGACTTTACTATTTTGATAGTGATTTAAGTTTGGATAATCTTAATTCATCATTAGAAATAGTTAAACCTGAAATAGCTAAACCTGTTATTAAGACTAGTACTATCACCAAGAAAAAAACTTTTATAGAAAAAACTAATCTTTCTATTGCTAATGTTTTATTGCTTTTTATAGTTTTTTCTTTGGTTTGTGTTGAATCTTTTTTTTATTATAAAGGGGTAAAAATTCAAACTTTTTTAAGTGCTACTCAAAAACAAGTAAATAAAACAATTGGTTTTAATGATAATCTTAAAATTGAACTTGCTAAGACCAAAGAACTTACAACTATAGAAAATATGGCTATAAAATTATATGGAATGAGAACAGCAGAAAACATAGAAATAAAATATCTCCAAACTCCAAAACAAGACTTATCAAATCAGATATTGATAAAAGAAGTATTGAATAAAGAAAAAAGTATAGAAATTCCTACAGGTTTATAATGAGGCTTGATGAAAAATCTGTTAATGGAAGAATTTATTTTATATATATAAGCCTATCAATAGCATTTCTCTGTGTTTTAATAAGATTAACATATTTGCAAACTTATAGACATCAAGAACTAAAAGAAAAAGCAGATTTACAACAAAGACGTGCAATAAGTCTTGCAAAAAAAAGAGGCGTTATTACAGATAGAAATGGCAGTATATTAGCAATTGATTCTGATTCTATTTCTGTTTATTCTTATGCTAAAGAATATGATTTTTCAAAATATACTATAAATAAAATAACTAGAGATTTGGCAAAAGCCCTTGATATTAAAGAAGATTTTTTAAAAAATAAAATTTCAAACTCTGGTTTTACTTGGATAAAAAGGCAAATGCCTGTTGGATATAAAAAAATATTAGATAAATTAGATATTCCAGGAATTGGATATGTCCATGAAAGTAAAAGGATTTATCCCAAAAAAAATTTAGCAGCCTCTCTAATCGGTTTTACTGGTATAGATAATACAGGTTTAGCAGGAATAGAAATTTCATTTGATAGTGTTTTAATAAATAAAAATGATGAAGAAAAGATTTTTTTAGATGGAATGGGTAGAGAAGTTGTTAGTAAAAGTAAAAATCAAGTAACAACAGGAAAAGCAAAAACAAATACTATCAAACTATCTTTAGACGAAAAAATTCAACATGTATCTGAAAGAGAACTAAAAAATGGGGTAAATTTATATAAAGCAAAAAAAGGACTAGTTGCTGTTATGGATCTTGAAACAGGAGATCTTTTATCTTTTGCTACATATCCTAGTTATGATTTAAATAACCCACCTAATAATTGGGGAGTAATAAATAATTGGGGTGTTAGTGAAATTTATGAGCCTGGTTCTACAATGAAAATTTTTTCTATAGCTTCTGCTCTTGAGAAAAAAAAGGTTGGAATTAACGAAATTGTAGCGTGTCCATCAGAAATAAATGTTGGTGGATGGCAAGTTGAAGATCATGGTTCTTGGGGTACAAGAATGTTAACGCCTCTTGATATAATAAAAGTTTCTAGTAATACTGGTGCCAGTATTGTAACAAGGCGAATTCCTCCTAAAGATCATAGAGACATATTATCTAAATTTGGTTTTGGGAAACGAACAGATTCAAATTTAACTGGAGAAATAGGGGGTATTTTACCAGAATTACCTTGGGATCAAGTAAGACAATCAACAATTTCTTTTGGTCAAGGCATTTCTGTTACTCCAATTCAAATTCTTACTGCTATGACTGCAATTGCAAGAGGTGGTATGAAAATAGAGCCTAGAATAATAAAAGAAATATCTGGCATAGATGGAAAAGTAATAAAAGAATATAAAAGTAAAGAAACAAGAACTCTTTCAAAAGATACTGCTGATAAAATGAAAAACTTAATGATGTCTGTTGTAGAAGATAAAGAAGGTACAGGAAGAGCTACTCATATTCCTGGATATGTTATTGGCGGAAAAACAGGAACTGCTGATAAGGTTGAAAATGGAGTATATGGAGCGAATGTAATGTCTTCTTTTTTGGGTTTTTACCCTGCTGAAAATCCTAAAATTTTACAATTTGTACTTTTAGATAGTCCCCAAACAGCCCGTTTTGCTAGTATGACGGCTGTACCAATTTATAAAAAAATAGCTATTGATACTTTAAAAATACTGAAGATACCACCAACAAGACCTGAAGATTTAATAGAAAAAGATAATAAACTCTAACGCACCCGGAGGGACTCGAACCCCCGACCAACTGATTCGTAGTCAGTTGCTCTATCCACTGAGCTACGGATGCAAACTAGAAAAGTTTTTGTAAGAACGGAGAGATAGGGATTTGAACCCTAGGTCCAAGTTTTAGCTCAGACGTCTTCTTAGCAGGAAGGTGCTTTCGACCACTCAGCCATCTCTCCATAAGTGATTTAATCATTTTACCCTAATTTATGTGTTTTTGTCAATATTTATATAATTTATAATGATTATGTTTGTATAAAAATTTCTAAATACTAAGTTGCTATTCTAATAAAACATTATTAAAAGCTTTTATTCATATTTTTATAATTTAAAAAATATTTGTGATAAAATTAGTTGAAAGTTTTTAGAAAAAAGTATTTAAAAGGGTTTTGTTAATGAGTGATTTATTATCAGAGTTAAGCAAAAACTATACTATAGAAAAAGAGCTAGGTAGAGGCGGTATGGGAACTGTCTATTTGGCTCTTGACAATAGACTTGAAAGACAAGTAGCAATAAAAGTACTAGAAATTTCAGGTTCTAATCAAGATGTAGATATAGATGAAGCTGTTCAAAGATTTAAAAGAGAAGCTAAAGCAATTGCAAAGTTATCTCATACTAACATAGTAAATATTTATGATGTTGGCAATGTAAAAGATCAATATTATATGGTTATGGAATATATCGATGGGAAGCCATTATCAGATATTTTAAAAGATCAAAAAAAATTACCTGTAGAACTTACTATAAATATAGTCCTTCAAATATGTTCAGCCTTAGATTATGCACATGATAATGGAATAGTTCATAGAGATATAAAACCAGATAATATAATGTTATCAAGAAAAGGGTTGCCAAAATTAACAGATTTTGGAATAGCTCAATTAAGTAAAGAAAAAAAGAGATTAACTCAAACAGGTGCTTTGTTGGGAAGTATGATGTATATATCACCTGAGCAACTTGAAGATTCTGGAAGTGTTGATCATAGAGCTGATATTTATTCTCTAGGAGCTACATTATATGAATTATTAACAGCTAAAGTCCCTTTTGATGGAAATAACCTTGGTGATATGGTTTTTAAGATTATGAGAGAAATACCAAAACCAGTTACTTTTTATGATAAAAACTTACCTTTGGCAGCAGATCTTGTAATATCAAAAGCATTAGAAAAAGATCCTTCAAGACGTTATCAACGAGCTTCTGATATGGGAAGAGAAATATCAAAGTTATTTAATAGTGAAATATCTGCTGTAAATATTAATAATATTTTTTCTACTAATTCTTCTAAAAATGAACAAAATGAAGATAATTTTATAATAGGTGGAAATAAAAATACCTCGTTTAGAACAACATCACTAAAGAAAACATCTATAAATTCAAAACTAATTAAAGAATTAAAATCTGATTATAATTGGATTGATAGAATATCTAATACATGGAAATCTGAAAGTATAAAACTAAATCTTTCTGAAACTATAAAAAAAGTAATTGAACCTTCATTATTTGGTCAAGCATTTACTGGTCTTTTATTAATAGATAATAATGTTTATTGTTTTATCCATGATTCTTATTTTGTAGGTGCTTTAGACACTGATAAACTTATTACTGGTCAAAATGTTTTTGATTTTTTATCAGAAAAATCAGATAATATTGTTTTAAAAATACCAAATGAAAAAGATATTATGGCTCCTTTAATTATTTCTTCTATAATATCTGGACATAGCAATTCAATTCATAAAGATTTAGATTCATCTATTGTTGATTTAATGCCCGTTATTGATAATTTAGAAGCAGAAAAATTTACTGGTTATATAAAATGTTATACAGATAAAAATGTTTTTTATGCAGGCTTTTTTCAAGGAAGTGAAATATTTTTTACTTGCCTAAATAATCATGATGAATTAGCAAATTTTGAAATAAAAAATATCAGAAATTTATTAATTTCATCGGGTGTTATCTTTAATGCCTATAAAATAAAAACTGAAATAATAGGTCCAAGTATTAAAGATATTTTAAAAGAATCAGAATTGAAATTTAAATATTTGGATCAAACTAAATCTAATTTATATAACATATTAGATCTTAATACTGATGAAATACCTATTCATATAGTAAAAGAAGTAAAAAATAATACTCATCTTGATTTTAGAAGTAATATTGATAAAGAAATTTCTTTTACAAATGATGATATTCAAACTATAGAAGAAATAGCAAGAAAAACTATTTATCTAAACTTCTGTGATTGGATGATTAATGAATATTTTTATCTTATAAATTCTTCAGGAAATACACTTTCATTAAAATATATTTATTCTTGGATTCCATCTATTGAAAAATTTAAGTTTTTTGAAACATTAAAAGGTGAAGATGGTAATAATTACAACTTTTCTATAGTTGCTCATGGCGAAGTAAAAGGTGAGGGATATAAAAAGATCTTATTTTTAGTAAGATTTGGTGATGGTTCTAAAAATAGTGTTGATACTTTTTTGGAAGAATCAACTCAAGTAAAAAAGAAACTAATAAAATCTGGTGATATTGGCTCTGCTATTTATGTTTCAACCGAAGAATTTAGTTCTGATTCTTTAAAACTATTTTACGAAAAAACAGTTGAACCAAGAAAGGGATTCGGATTAAGTTCTTTAGATAGATTAACTAAATATAAAGGATTTGTAAGGATTGGTTTTGGAAGAGGTTTTCATCTTAATCTTATAGAATATAATAAAAAAGATCATTCTTTTTCAGTCATCGCACCTTTATTGAAATAGATACTTAATTATACTTAGTCAGAAGTAAAAAGTGAAAAGTAATGAGATAAGAATATTGTGTAAGGAGCTTTTTTAAAACGCTCTTTTGCACAAATAATTTTTACAATAGAAAAAAATTATGAACAGTAAAAACATTGTTTTGTAAGTACTATCCATAAGTTTTTTTTATTAATAATATTCTCTAGGAAAACTTAAAAAGATTTGGTTAAATTTTCCTAGGAAATATTAATTTTCTTTTACAGCACCATCAGTATTGAAATGAACTAATTCATCATATTTTGCTAAAACTTTTGGCGTATCCATTGGTCCAGATTCAATAACATTACCATTTACATCTATTTTAGCAAAATTACCAGCTTTTACAGATGTTTTTTTAGTAGCATCTTTTTTATTAGCTTCAAAAGAAATTTCACCTTCTAAAACAGTTATTATAGTATTTTTGTCTTCAACTTCTACAAAAAATTCAGTTCCAACAATTGAAGCAATAGCATTTGATGTAATAATTTTTAAACCTTTTGTTTTACGTTTATCAACTTTACCCCAAATATATCCTTTTTTTATATTTATTTTTCTATCAGCAACTATAATATTAGATCTGCTACCAATTCTTGTTCTTGTTTCATCATCATATTTTATTTCAGCAGTTGATCTTAAACCTGTTCTGATTGAATCGCCAACAAATATTTTTTGTCCACTTTTAACATTTTTCCATGAATTAGAAACTTTTATTTCAACTTTATTGTTAGCTTTTTCCAAAAAGCCTCTTTTTTCACTTGCAAGAACCATAGAAGAAAAAGCAAAAATGCTTGTAACTGCTATAGACAGTACTTTTTTCATAAATTTAACCTTTATAAATCATAATAAAATCCTAGTGATAAATTATATAGTATAAAAATTTAATGTCTATCCTATTATTCTTATTTTAACAATATCTTTATATACCGTTCAAATTTTGACTAGGCATATTGTTTAATAATATTTAATAAGTTATAATTACAGGACAAATTTTGCAATTAATTGTCTATTTTTAGGAGTAAGAATGAAACTGAACAAAATAGCAACTATCATAACATTGTCTTTAACAATATGTAGTTATATATCTTCTGGAATGTCCGCTTACGCTCTTGTTCCTGCAAATGAAATGAGAGATCTTAGTACAAATCATTGGGCATATAAAGCGATAGAAGCTTTATCTGAAAAATATGGCGTTATGACTGGTTACCCTGATAAAACTTTCAAAGGAGCTAAAAATATAACAAGATATGAAATGGCGGCAGCTCTCTATAAGGTTATGACTAAAGTAGAAGAATTAATTGCTAAAGCAAATAAAATGTCTGTTGATTCAACTCCAACAAATACAACTTCTACAGCATCATCTATAAATAAAGAAGATTTAGAAACCTTAAAGCTTTTACAAAAAGAATTCAGAACTGAGCTTGATGATTTATCTGGTAAAGTTGAAATGCTCTCTCAAAAACTTGAAAAAAATAATAAAATAAAACTCGGTGGAGAAGTAGAAATAAAATTCAGAGATAGAATGGGTGTTACTGATACTAGCAAAAATAGTTCACCACTAAATGGCATAGATGTTGATAACGATAGAGGTAAAACAAAATTTAATGATTCTCTTAGAAACCTAATAACAGATTATGATAGAACTCCTTTTAGAGTAAAAACTACTTTAGATTTGAATGCTTCATGGAATGAAGGTGTTAGGTTCTTTGGTTCATTTGTTGTTGACGATGGGACTTTATTTAAATTAGGTAATTTACCAGGACAAGCTGTTGGTGGTCATTTTGGCGAAGAAGGTATGAATTCTACATCTTTTTATATGCAAAGAGCTATCATTTCTATGAGAAATAATTTTTCTGGTGAATTTTTTACCAATATGGAAAAAACTACTTATGAAGATAAAAAATTAGCTGCAAAAGGAACTTCTTTTTATCATGATGGTAAAGAAGGTTATGGTTTATCAGTTGGTTTTATGAATTTTCAAAATATTTTAAGAAGTGGTACAAAGTTTAAAAATCATTTTAATGGTGAAAAATGGATTGGTCATGGATATGGTCTATTAGGAGCTGGTGCTGATGAAATAAAAGTAAAAGATTCTGTTGACCCTAAAGATGATAAAGTAACATATAGTAATTCAGTTTCAAGATTTTGGGCAACAGGAATTAATGCTAGTGGTGTAGATCCAGATAGTGAAAGATATAACAATGTTTCATCAGCTTCATTTGCACTAGATGCAACAATGGGGCCATTAACACTTGTTTTTGCTGGTAATGCTGGTTCTCCTTATGTAAATAGATCTTCTGCTCTTTCTTCAAATTTAGGTGCAGGTGATTTTTCAAAAGGTAACGCAAATATTTTATCAGGAGCTGATTTTGTTAATGATATTGGTGGTGGATTAATAAATGAAAAAGTAATATTAGGAACAAAAGATCCTTTAGCACCAAGAACAACATATAATTTATTAGGTTTACCATCTGAATATGGTGATGGTTATATGGTTGCAGGAGCTGATTTAGATTTAGGAATCCCAAGAGTTGGTTTAAATTATTCAGATTATTGGCTAGATTCTGCATTATCTTTTAGTGGTACAAGAAAAAATATGTCTGCTGTAGTTGACATAGGTACAAATGCAATGGGTATGACCTTTCAATCAAATTATTATGGAATTGGTTTAGATACTTATAGTGCAGGTATGTTTATGAATAATCTTGGTGGTGTAGTTGATGTAGGATTAGGTTTAAGAACAGCTTCAAGAGGTTTATTTAGAATAGACAGAGGACTTATAGGAACTAATGCTAGTTTTTATGTAGCGATTCCTCAAAAAGATATGTTACCAAAATTGATGGTTGCTTTTAGACAAAGTTTTGGAGAAGGATTTGGTTCTGTAAAAGATCTTTCTGGTAAAGAAATTTCTAAATCAGCTTTATTAAAAGATGGTGGTGTTACTTTAAGTGCAGAAATGCAAAGAGTTTTAGGAACAAGTTTAGATTTAGCCGCAGAGTATAACATACTTAATGAAGGTACTTTTTTAGGTGGTAATTTCATGGCACATGATTTTGCAATAATAACAAAATATAAATTTTAGAGATTTCTAATTTTGAATAGGATAAGGAAATATTTTCTTATCCTTATTTTATTAATAATACCTTGTAGAGGCGTATTGCAATGCGTCTCTACTAAATATCGTTATACCCCTTTGGTATTAATACAAACAGGGTTCCCAGTACTCTGGGATTTATTTTTTTGATAATTTTTTAGGATAGTATTTTTTTCGTTTTTTCTATCATTCTATATATAGATTCATCTAATGAAAGATTAACTATTTCAGCAAAATTAAACCATTTTACAATATTAGATTCATTAAAATCAAAATTTATCTGTTCTTTATCAGAAGCAACTATTAAAAAACGAATATCATAATGAAAATGAGATAAAGAAGCATTTTTTAAATTAGGAATAAGATGGACATCTATATCAAAGATTTCCTTTGAATAAAAAGAAATTAATTCTAAACCAGATTCTTCCTTTACTTCTCGTATGCAAGAATCAAAAATGTCATTATCACTATGTTCAACATGTCCACCTAATTGAAGCCATTTATCCAATTTCAAATGATGAGTTAATAATGATTTGGTAACACTTTGATTTATAACCAAAGCCGAAGCTGTAACATGCCCTAAAATATTTTCTTTTTGCCAAAAATATTCATTTTCTTCTAAAAAAGCTAAAGTTTTTATTGCATTAGAATCTAAGGGATATTTTTTAATATAATCAGAAATTAAACTAAGTAAATTAGATTTATTCATATTTTGTTTTTGATATTTTTGATATTCCATAAAATATTCTTAAAAAATTAAAAGAATAAATGAAACTAAAATTATCTATCAAGCTCTCCAGCGATTATATTTAAGCTACCTAATGTTGCTACAGCATCTGCTATCATACGACCTTCAATCATATCACTAAAAGCAGAGAAAATATAAAAACAAGGTGGTCTAACTTTTACTTTATAAGGTGTTCCAGAACCATCACTTACAATATAAAAACCAAGCTCTCCATTTGCAACTTCAGTCGAATCATAAATTTCACCAGCAGGGACTTCAACCCCTTCAAAAACTAATTTAAAATGATTTATAAGACCTTCAATATTATTATAAGTATTGCTTTTATCAGGCATAGCAGCTCTTTTATCATCTGTATTAATTGGTCCACCAGGTAATTTTTTCATATATTGTCTAATAAGACTAATACTTTGATACATCTCTTCAAATCTTACAAACATACGATCATAAGTATCGCCAACTTGACCAACAGGAATATCAAAATCAAATTGATCATAATAATAATACGGATGTGCTTTTCTTATGTCATATTCAACACCAGAGGCTCTTAAACAAGGGCCTGTAAAACCAAAACTAATTGCATCTTCTTTAGAAACAGCACAAACATCTTGAGTTCTTTCTAAAAATATTTTATTTTTCTTTATTAACTTGGTTACATCCATAATTGCTTTTTCTATCTCTTTTAAAGCAAATTTAATATCGCCTTCAAAGCCAGGATATAAATCTCTATATAAACCACCAATTCTAGTAAAACTATTTGTTAACCTTGCTCCTGTTAATTTTTCAAGAATTGTATAAATTGTTTCTCTTTGATTATATAAATACCAAAAATTGGTTAAAGCTCCAATATCAACAAGATTTGCTCCGATACAAACTAAATGATCTGCAACTCTCATTAATTCACTTAAAATAACTCTAATAAAAATACATCTATCTGTTATTTGTATTCCTAACATTTTTTCAACAGCTTTAGAAAAACCAACATTATTCATTATTGAAGAAACATAATTTAGTCTATCTGTATAAGGTATAACTTGATTATAAGTTTTCTTTTCTATGGTTTTTTCAAACCCTCTATGTAAATATCCAATTTCAAGAACAGAAGCTTTAATTGTTTCTCCATCTAATGCACAAAAAGTTCTTAATGTTCCATGACTTGCAGGATGTGATGGGCCAAGATTTAAAAACAATAAATCAGTATGAAGATCTTTATAAAATTCTTTTTCAAGTTCTTGAGGTTTTATAGGTGTATGAGCCATTATTTCAAACCTTTCTTTTTTAATAACACGTCCATTTGATCAAAAAGTGAATCATTTGCAGATAATTCTTGTCTTTTTTTTGTAGGATAATCTTTTCTTAAAGGATGCCCAATAAATTCATGATGGGTAAGAAGTCTTTTTAAATTTTCATGACCTACAAAAGTAATTCCATACATATCATAAGTTTCTCTTTCTCCCCAATTTGCGGATTTCCATAAATGACTAACCGATTTTATAGTAGTATCTTTTACACTTACAGGACATTTTATTCTTATTTTATGACGTTTTGAATAAGAGTAAAGTTGATAAACTACTTCAAATCTTTCTTTTCTTTTTATCGGGTGTTTTAAATAATCAACACAAGTAACATCCATCAATCCATCAAATAATAAATCTGCATCTGTTTTTAAAAAAGATAATACTTCAACATTAGCTTCTTTTTTTATTATTATACAGTCATCATTATCAGCTAAATTTACTTCTAGTATAGATTCTGGAAAAAATCTTTTTATTTTAGCTATAGTTATGCTTTCTTTTTTTATATCTTGCATTACCTTTAAGCCTCTGCTTTTTTCATCATTTCAGAATCATCACCTATATAAATCTTAGCTCTTTTACTACGATCATGAGTTAATTCTGTTCCTTGACCATCAATCATTTCTTGTATTTTTATTATTGCATCAATAACAGCTTCAGGTCTTGGAGGGCAACCTGCTATATAAGCATCAACAGGAACTAATTGATCAATTCCTTGAACTGTACAATAGTTATCATAAAAACCACCTGATGAAGCACATGCCCCCATTGATATAACCCATTTAGGTTCTGGCATTTGTGCATAAATTCTTTTTAAAATAGGTGCTTGTTTATAAGTTATTGTTCCTGCAACAATAAGTAAATCGGCTTGTCTTGGTGAAAATCTTACTAATTCGGCTCCAAATCTTGAAACGTCAAAAACAGATGAAACAGTACTCATATATTCTATTGCACAACAAGCTGTACCAAAAGGCATTGGCCATAAGGAATTTTTTCTTCCCCATTTCACAATTTCATCTAAACTAGTTGTTATAATAGAATCGCCTAAAAAACTTTCTAATCCCATTTTAAAGCTCCTTTTTTTATAACATAGACGAATCCAGCTAAAAGAATAACGATAAAAACAATCATTTCTATGAAGCCATTTAATCCTAATGTTTTGAAGTTAACAGCCCAAGGAAACATAAAGATTGTTTCTACATCAAATAAGATAAAAAGAATAGCTATCAAATAAAATTTTATTGAAAATCTTTCTTTGGCTGTTCCAATTACTTTATCTAAGCCTGATTCGTAGCTAGAAAGCTTTATTAAATCATTTGTTTTTTTACCCAAAAAACCAGATAAAAGAAGTATCACAGCTGGTATTATAGCCGCTATTGATACAACTAATATTATTTCTATTGCTTGTGTTGACATAAATAATACAAATTAAAATATACTCTCAAAAAATTATATCATAGTGATTTCTATGTTAAACATTATTTCAAATAAAAAGTAATGGAAATTTGAATATTCAAAATGAAAGAATACAATTATACTTTGCTGATTGTTATTATAATTAGTGAAAAGTCAAAAGTAAAAAGATAAGAAATTAAATGAAAAATTATAAATTAAAATGATAAAAGCTAAACATAATTATTTTATTGTACAATTTTTTAATTGGTATATTTCTAATATATTGAAAAAAGATTTTTTTGAAATAAAATATGATCCTTTGTTTGATTTTGAAGAAAATAAAGCTGTTTTATATATTTCAAACCATTTTAGTTGGTGGGATGGTTTTTTTTCATATTATATAAACCTAAAATTATTTAAAAAATTTTTTTATGTAATGATGCTTGAAAAAGAATTAAAAAAACGAAAGTTTTTTACTTCAATAGGTGCATATTCTATAAATCCAAAAAGCGAAAGTACAAAAGAAAGCATTGAATATACTAATTATTTGTTAGAAAAAAAAGAAAGTTTTATTTCAATTTTTCCTCAGGGTAGAATAGAATCTAATCATAAAAATAAAATAAACTTAAAAAAAGGAATAGAATATATAATAAATAATTCTAATAATGATTTTCAATTTATTTTTTCTGTTGTTTTAGTTGATTTTTTTGAAAAAAGAAAACCTACTGCTTATATTTATTTAAAAAAAATACCACTTGAAAAAAATGTTAAAATAGAAGAAATACAAGAAGAATATAATCTTTTTTATTTGGAATGTAAAAATAAACAAAATGAATTATGGGTTTAGAATAATCGAAATATAATATCTATGATAGAATATTTTTAGAATTATGACATTATTAATTTTGAGGTAAAAATGAACAAAGCTATAATTAGATATTGTGTTATCTGAAATTACAAACCACGTGCTGCCGGTCTGGCAGACAGATTAAAAGAAAAATATAATATTAAAACTTCTATTATTGAAGGAATAAAAGGTCAATTTGATATTGAAATTGACAATGTTCTAATTTTTTCTAAAGTAAAAGAAGGTCGTTTTCCAGAAATAAAAGAAATTTTTGCGATTATGGATAAAAGAAATAATGAAATTCAAAAATAATAATGATTTGATAAAGATATTAATTTTTTGTATTTAAAAACAATTTGAAAGTTTCCTTTTTATAAATAGTTTTTTTAACCAAAGTATAAATATAATAAATCTTTGTTTTGTAAATAATAAATCTTTGTTTAATCATGAAATAATAGAAAGGTACTAACAAATAAATATTTAATTAAGTGTTAATTGAATTGCAGTTTGTTTTTTTATAGTAGTAAAGTGATTACAATATATAAAATATGATTAATATAGATGTAAATCTATTCAACAAAGAAGTAAAAGTTCTAGTTGTTGAAGATTCTAATTTTATGCGTCAAATAATAAAAGACGCTCTTCTGCCATATAAAAATATAAAAGTTGATACAGCATCAAATGGAAAAATAGCTTTGAAAAAAATTGAAGAATTTCAACCAGATGTTATGACTCTTGATATTCAAATGGATGTTATGGATGGGCTAGAGTTTCTCCAAGAAATGAAAGATAATAAATTAAGTATTCCAACTATTATGATAACAAAATCTTCTCAAGATTTTATTAATGAATCAATGAAACTTGGTGCAATAGACTATATCTTAAAACCTCAAACAGGCTTTTTTTATGATAATGATGTTTTACAAAAAGAACTCGTTAATAAAATATATAAAGCAAAAGATCTTAATTCAATAAAAAATTCCGCTACTTTTAAAAGTAATAAAGAGGCTAATGAACAACCTAAACTTATTGTTATTGGTTCATCTACAGGTGGACCAAATGCTTTACATACCATTTTTAGTCGTTTACCTAGAATAAAAACACCTACAATAATAATACAACACATGCCAGATGGTTTTAATGAAACTCTTGCTGAGAGATTAAATAAAATAAGTACTATGACTGTTAAAATAGCAGAAAATGAAGAAATTTTAAAATATTATACTGTTTATTTAGCACCAGGTAATAGACATCTTGAATTTGATAAAAGAGGTAGAATTCTTATTAATAAAAAAGAGCAGTATAATGGTGTAAGACCATCTGTTGATATAACCTTAAAATCTGCTTTTAATACATTTGGCGGAAAAATACTTTCTGTTATACTTACAGGAATGGGTGATGATGGACTTGAAGGCGTAGATCTTATTCGTTCTAATGGCGGAAGATGTATTGTTCAAGATCAAGAAAGTAGTGTAGTATTTGGAATGCCTAAAGCAATAATAGATTCAGGAAATTCAGATTCAGTAGTAAATATAGACTATATCCATCATGAAATCATGCGTCATATAAATAATTGGAATTAATAATGTCTTTTAATGGTTGGCTAAATATTTACAAAGAGTCTGATATGACATCTCATGATGTTGTAGCAAAAATAAGAAAAATATTAAAGTTTAAAAAAATTGGTCATGCAGGAACTCTTGACCCAATGGCAAAGGGAGTTATGGTTTTGGCATTAGGAAAAGCCACTAGGTTGATTCGTTTTTTAAAAGAAATAAAAACTTATCGAGCAGAAGTTTTTTTAGGTATAACAACTGATACATTAGATGCTGAAGGTAAAATATTAGAGCAAAAAGAAGTTAATGTAACAGAAAAAGATATTAAAGAAGTCATAAAAAAATATATCGGAGTAATTGAACAAATCCCACCTATGTATTCTGCTATTCAACAAGATGGTAAAAGATTATATGATCTTGCAAGACAAGGAATTGAAGTAGAAAGAAAAAAGCGTACTATTGAGATTTTTGAGATAAAAATTGTTAATATTGAATTACCTAAATTTACTATTGATGTTTTTTGCCAAAGTGGAACTTATATAAGAACATTGGCTGATGATATAGGAAAAGATTTATCTTGCGGGGCTCATTTATCAAAATTAGAAAGACTTAATTCTAATGGTTTAGATATAGAAAATTCAACTAAAATTTCAGATTTGACACTTGAAAATATAAATGAAAAATTAATACCTATTGATAATGCTATTAAACATTTAGATACTATTTTTCTTAATGATGATGATGCTAAAAGATATTCTAATGGTCAAAAATTAGTAAAAAAAGAATCTACTTCTGGGATAAAAATTGTAAGAGATAATACTAATCAATTCTTAGGTATTGGGAATATAGAAGATTCTATTCTTAAAGCAGAAGTAAATTTAATATAAGTTATGATTAATGAATTAATATCAAAAATTAAAGGTGATATAGGTATATATGCTGAAAATATACTTTCAAAAAAAAAAATTACTTTAAATGAAAAAAAAATATTTCCTTCTGCTAGTGTTATAAAAATATTTATTTTATATAACCTTTTTCAAAATATTTTTAATAAAAAAATTGATATTAATTCTAAGTTATTTTTTGAAGAAAAAAATTTAATTCCAGATTCACCTTATTTTGAAACTTTAGAAATAAAAAGTGGTGAAGTTTCTCTATATAATGTTTTACATTCAATGATTACGGTTAGTGATAATACTTCTACAAATCTATTAATCGAATTATTAGGTTTTGATAATATAAATAACTCTATTAAAGAATTAGATCTAAAAAATACTAAATTACAAAGAAAAATGTATGATTTTGAATCAAGAGAAAAAGGAATAGATAATTTTACAACTCCTGAAGATATTGCTTTGTTTTTAAAAAAACTAACTAATAATAGAATAATAACTAAAAAAGAAATAGAAATTTTTGATATATTTAACATTGCTACGAAAAATTATATATCTTATGCAATTTTAAAAATATTGAGTGAACAGAAAGATCTTGAAAAAATACCATCTGGTTTTACAAATAATAATTACTTAATAGCTGTTAAAGCGGGTGAATTACCAAATATAAGAAATGATGCAGGAATTATAATTACAGATGATAATAATTACTTAATAAGTATTTTTACAGAGAATGTTGAAGATGAGATATATACAGATAAAATAATTGGTGAAATTTCAAGTTTTTTAGTGCATAATTATTTGTAAAATGCTAGATTTTTTTGTCTGATAAATTATATTTATAGAAAAGAGAAGAGACACATATCATACTAGAACCAAATATTTGTGTAGGAACGCTTTTAAAGCGTTCCTTTTTAGACAATTTAAGATTTTAATGCTTTTTTTACAATAAAATCAAGTAATTTATCTGGTAAAACTCTAGGAATAAAAACTTCTAATAAAGGATTTCCAGAAACCCAATATCTAGAATTATTACATTTCCTACTTAATACTTCTAATATTCTTTGAGACACTTTTTCAACTGGAGCAGATTTTCTACCCTCATCAACAGCATGTTTCTTTGCTTTTTCCATATATTTAACATAAGACGAATCTTTATATTTTTCAATATCAATTTCATCAGCTTTATCCCAAATAGGTGTAGCAATCATTCCTGGTTCTATTACAACTACTTCAATATTTGTATCAAAAATCTCTCTTCTTAAAGAATCTGACATAGCTTCTAATGCAAATTTAGAAGAATTATACGCCCCCATAAAAGGATTAGCCGTTTTTCCACCAACAGAACTCATATTTATAATTTTAGAGTTATTTTTATCTAATAAATCAAAAAATATCTGAGTAGTATCTAAAACACCAAAATAATTTACATCAAATTGTCTTTTTACTTCATCAATATTAATTAATTCCATTGGACCACCTACTGCAATACCTGCATTATTTATCAAAGAATAGAGCTTTTTTTCACCCAAATAATCCTTTATAACTTCTTTTGCTTTAATAATAGAGTCATGATCTGTAACATCCATTTTTATAGGTATTAAATTTGTTGATAATTTAGATAGAGTTTCAAAATCACTATCTTTTCTTACAGTTGCAAAAACTTTATAACCATTTTGAGAAAGTTCTTCAGCAATAGATCTACCAATACCAGTTGAAGCACCAGTAACAACAACAAATCTTTCTTCAAAGTTTGTTTCTATTTTTTGAGATTTTTTATATAAATAAAAGGCAATTATTCCTAAAATAGGTAATATTTTTTTTAATTTCATAAAATTAACCTATATAAATTCATGTATGAAATATTCTGGGTTTAATCTTTCATTTGTAGATTTTTCTAAAAGTTCATTCCAATCATATCTAGCTCCATGAGAAAAATATTCTTCTACAAGATATTTACCAGCTTCTTTATTATCTACTAATGTTTTTCCTTCAACTTTATTATTAATAAAATATTCTAATTGAGATGCAATCATTTCACCCAAAATATAATTTTGATAATATACAGGTGCAAGTGCTAAATGCAATTTTGAAGCCCAATCAGGTTTATTTCTATTTTCTGGTCTTTTTACAAATTGGAATTTTTCTACATAATCCCACCATAAAGTATTTAAATCTTGATCAGGATTTTCATATAAAGCTCTTTCAAAATTAACCATTACCAGACCCCATCTAACAAAAATTAGCATTCCTAATCTAAATTGTTCTTTTATATTTGGTAAATGAGCTTCTATTTCACTATGTTCTAATTTTGAAATTTTATCTAACCATTCAGCATTTTTTGTTAATCTTCCCATAAGCATTGCAATTGCTTCGGTTGACATAGTATGAGCAGGACTTCTTAAATAAAAAGGTAATTCTTTTGGTAAATATTTATCATAAACAGCATGTCCTAGTTCATGTAAAGTAGTCGAAACCCATTTTTCATTTGGAGTAATATTACAAAGAATTCTTACATCTCCTTCTTTATCCAAATCGGTACAAAAGGCATGTTGACATTTATTTTCTCTTGCATAAAGATCACTATTTTCTAAAATATCTCTGGTTTCTAAACCAAGCCCATCATAAAACTCAACATTCATTCCTACTACGTCTCTGCTACTAAAAACATGATCTAAATTCAATTCATCTGATGCAACAGATTCTTGAAAAAATGGATCTGAATAATGCCAAGGTCTTAATTCTTCTACAGTAATACCAAATTTTTTTGCCAAAGAAGTATCAAGTTTTTGTTTAGCTTTTTTAAAAGGTTCATCCGTTAGTGTTTTTAATTTATCTAATGTAGAAAAAAGATAATTATAATCTATTTCTTCTTGTTTTAATGACATTTCATAATGGTTTTTATAACCTAATTTTGTAGCTACTTTATTTCTTAGTTTTACTACTTCAATCACTTGATCTGCAACTGCTACACCAATTTCTTTACTTGCTAACCAATATTTTTTTCTTAATTCATTATCAACAGATTCTTCTAAAACAGATAAAATATCATTATCACTTACTTTATTTCCATCAACATGACCTCTATGATGATTATATTTATCATTTACTTCTGCCGATATTTCGATTATTTTAGATAAAAGCTCTTCATCTTTTTGCTCAGATTCAAAAGAATTGTAAAAAAGCTCTAATTGCCTTTTTAAATCATGATCCAAAATTTCATTTTCGTTAGCTTTAAAATATTTTATTTTATCAAATCTAGTTTTATCTGCATATATTCTAGTAAGCTCTAACTCTTTTTCTATTCTTCTATTTTTAGATTCTTCAGTTCCAGTAGTTTCAAAATCCCATGAAGCAATATACAAATCTTTTCTTAGCTGTTTTGTATCGTTTGTGTGATTATCAATAAAAATAGCAAGTTCTTTTTCTATGTTAGTCATAAAAGTTCCCCAAAAAACATTTCCTCAATTAAAGAAATTTTTTTAAATCAAATTATAGAAGTATATTTTATATGAAAAATTGAAAATTAGTTTATATTTTTATTTAATTAATAGGTGTTTTTATAGTATCAAAAAATGATGAAAAACAACGAATGTTATTCATGAAATCTTAAGTT
>ERZ1292633.769-Hain-H41-02um-R1-769-length-35944-cov-8_pt2 | contig 33078 bp, 31 predicted proteins | sample MGYA00564406_ERZ1292633 | MGnify/ENA primary metagenome ERZ1292633 (study PRJEB36523, sample SAMEA6512639) | groundwater metagenome | collected 2019-01-08 | study: AquaDiva: Metagenomics assemblies of 32 groundwater samples
GCGGCGGCCGCCCCCGGCGATTCGTCTCGATTCGCTCCGACGAGGAGCGTTCCGGGTCCCAGGAGATCGAGACCCACGATGAGCGTGCACACGCGGATGGGGCGCTAGACGCGCTCCTCCATCGGAATGAACGGAACGTCGTGCCCGCCCGTGTAGATCTGGTCGGGGCGGAAGATGCGATTGTCCTTCAGCTGCTCCAGCCAGTGCGCCAGCCATCCCGAGACGCGCGCGATCGCGAAGATCGGCGTGAAGAGTGCCGTCGGAATGCCCATCGCCTGGTAGAGGACGCCCGAGTAAAAGTCGACGTTCGGAGCGATCCGCTTCGCCGACAGGTGCTCGGCGACGATCGTCTCGACTTCCTGCGCGATGCCGAGGAGCGGATCGCCTCCCCGCTTGGCGATGGCGATCTTCGCCAGCTCCTGGAGCACCAGCGCCCGCGGGTCCTTCACGCGGTAGATCCGGTGCCCGATCCCCATGATCTTCTGCTTCCGCGCGATCAGGTCCTCGACGTAGGGGCGCACCTTGTCCACGTCGCCGATGTTCTTCAGCATGTGGATGACCTGCTCGTTGGCGCCGCCATGGAGCGGCCCCGTGAGCGCGCCGATCGCGGACGAGACGACCGTGTAGGGGTCGGCCAGCGTCGAACCGGTGACCCGTCCGCCGAACGTCGACGCGTTCATCGAGTGCTCGGCGTGCAGGATGAAGCAGACGTCCATGATGCGGGTCATCTCGGCGTCCGGCTCCTCGCCCGTCAGCATGTAGAGGAAATTCCCGGCATGCGAGAGCTCCGGCTTCGGCGGAATGTAATCCTTGCCGTGACTGAGGCGATGGAAGGCGGCCACCAGCGTCGGCGCCTTCGCGATGATCCGCACCACCGAGTTGTAGCGGTCCTCGGCGTTCAGCGGATCGCGGTCGGGATAGAACATGCCGAGCGCCGCGATCGACGCCTGCAGCGCTTCCATCGGGTGCCCCGTGTCGGGAAGACACTTGAGGAGGTCGATCAGGCGGAACCGCACGTCGCGATTCGTCGAGAGGTCGCGGCTGAACTTCTCGAGCTCCGTGCGATTCGGCAGCTTGTCCCAGAGGAGCAGATAGGACGTCTCCTCGAACGTGCTCCGCTCGGCCAGCACCTCGATCGGAATGCCGCGGTATTCGAGCACGCCCTGGTCGCCGTCGATCCAGCAGATGCTCGATTTCGCGGCGGGGACGCCGTCCAGTCCGGGGACGTAGGGATATGGGGTCGGCGCCGTAGCCGGCGCCGTGGGAGCGTGACGCTCCGACATGATTCAACCTCCGATGCCCCGGCGGCGCCGCGGCTAGTGTCTGGGGATCGCACGGACGGATACGAGCGATTCTTCACATTCTATTTTGCTCGCTCGGGGAGCGGGAATCAACGCTTCCCGCGCTTTCCCCCCTCACGAGGGGCGAAGTTCTGGATCCGCTTGATCGCGGCCGGATCGTCGGACAGGAGCCCCGCCCGCACCAGGCGCGGAACCAGCGCGACCCACTTCCGCTCCTTGGCGAAGACCTTCCGGAAGAGGGGTGCCGCTTCCTTCTCCCGGCCCAGCTTCCAGAGCGCGGTCGCCTGCCAGAAGACGATCTCCATGTTCGTCGGGGCGAGGCGCGAGGCCGATTGGTACGCCGACATCGCCTCCTCGATCTTCCCCTCGGTGATCAGCGCGTCGCCCTCGTCCACGTGCCGGTAGGCGCGCCAGAGGGTCACGAGCCGCCGCAGCTCCTCGATGGGTCGCGGGTGATCCTCGACTCGGAGATCGAGAACGCGATCGGCCCACGGCCGCGCCGAGCGCTTCCCGCGGACGATCACGATCGCCGCCGATTGCTGGCCGCGAATGTCACCCCCCGCGCGTTGCCCCGCGTCGAGCGCGGCGAGAAGGCGCGCGGCAAGGTCGCCCCTGGTCGTCTCGTACGCGAGCGCCATGGCGGGCCAGACCGACTTGTTCGCCATGAGATTCGCCTGGACCGAGTACTGGGCGCCCGCGCGATCGCCGGCGTCGGGGATGCACTTGTCGCCGGTGTGCACCGCCACGCCCCCGTCGCTGTCGATCATCGCCACTTGCCGGACGTCGCGATACTGGTCCTGGGCCAGGAGTTCTTGAAGCGCCTGCCTGGCCGACCGGCCGTCGCTCATCAGCTGGAGCCCCTTCGGGCCGTAGCTGACCTCGACGAGCGACTGCGTGGCAACGGCGCCGACGCCGGGCTCCGCCCACGGGACGATGGGGCCGACCGCGAAGTAGTGCGATTGAACGGCGACGCCAATGTCGCCCGTCGCCGAATCTCGCGCGACGATCGAGAAGGTGGCGTGGGCCCGTGGCGCCGGGGCGATGAGCGAGGCGGCGAGCAGTGCGACCCAGGCTGGAGCGAATCGAAAGCGTGCGTGCACAAGGTCCTCCCTGGACCGGGTTGAGACGACCGAGTTCTCGGCCGCCAAGATGGGGGAAATCCCGCAGCGCTTCACGGGGCGTCGCCCACTCACGACCCCGCTCGACCCGGGCTTCCGATCGGCGCGATCCAGCCACTCCACAAGTTACATAAAATCAATAGCTTATAGCGCTTTCACCCCTCCAATTCCCTTGTCACCGAGGCTCGATTCCTGCATAGTATCCGCCGCGTCCGTGAGGTGCAACGTCGCTCGTCAACCAAAGGTGGATCAATCACGCATGGCGCGCCCCCTCGTCATCGCGCTAGTCGCACCTATCCTCATGACGCTGGCCCTCGCCTTGCTCCCGGTCGGAGTCCCGGCCGCGAACGTGACGTGGGCGACCTACGGCAGCCCTGCCTCGCTGGCTGACTCCAATCAGGTGCTGGCGCGCTCCATTCCCGACGGGTCGGGCGGCGCGTTCATCGTCTGGGAGGACTACCGTTCCGGGACCGCCGACGTCTATGCGCAACATCTGGACGGGAGTGGAATCCCGCTCTGGGGGGCCAACGGCGCCCTGGTAGTGTCGCAAGCCAACGGTCAGGAATCGCCTATCCTCGCGAAGGACGGATCAGGCGGCATCATCGTCGCGTGGCAGGATAGCCGAAGTGGCGCCTACGACATCTACGCGCAGGCGCTGGACGCCGCGGGCGCCACGCGGTGGACGGCCGGCGGCATTCCACTCTGCACCGCCACCGGAAATCAGGTGCTCCAGGTCGCGACCGAGGACGCGTCGGGCGGCGCCATCATCGCCTGGCGGGACCTCCGCGGCGCCGACAGCGACATCTACGCGCAGCGCGTCGATAGCGCGGGGACCGCGCTCTGGACCGTGAACGGACTAGCCGTCTGCGACACGATTGGGACCCAGACCGACGTTCGAATCCTGAGCGACCAACAGGGAGGCGCGTTCATCCTCTGGCGCGACCGCCGGGGCGGGGCGACCTCCGATCTCTATGCGCAGCGCGTGAACCCGAGCGGAACGACGCTCTGGACGAAAAACGGCGTCGTCGTCACCGCCGCGGTGCTCGATCAGCTGAATCCCGTGATGATCAGCGACGGGCACTATGGATTCATCGCAGCCTGGCACGACTCCCGAAATGGCCTCGACTACAACATCTTCGCTCAGCGCGTGCGGCAGGACGGCGTGCCCGCCTGGACCGCGAACGGCGTGGGGCTCTGCCTCGCCGCCGGGAGTCAGCAGAGTCCGGTGATCGCCTCCGACGGCGCTGCCGGCGCCATCGTGGCGTGGGTCGATCCGCGGACGAGCGCGCGCCCCGACGTCTACGTGCAGCGGGTTGACAGCCTCGGCGTCATGAGGTGGGCCGCGGACGGCGTCGCCGCCTGCGCCACCGACAGCAGCCAGTTTGTGCAGACCATCGTCACCGACATGTCGGGTGGCGCCATCATCGGTTGGGACGACGATCGCGCGGGTTTCCGGGAAGTCTTCACGCAGCACGTAAATGCTAGCGGCACGCCGCTTTGGGCTTCGCTCGGACTCAAGATCGCCACCGGCTCCGGGCAGCGGAACCTCCGCTCCGCCACTTCCGACGGGCAGGGCGGCTGCATTTTCGCGTGGGAGGATTTCCGGAGCGGGCCGACCAGCGACATCTACGCCTACCGGGTTACCTCGATCGGAACGGCGGTGGGATCGGCGGTGGCCCCGGTAGCTCCGGTGCGGCTCTATCCGGCGCGGCCGAACCCGTTCAATCCTCAGACGATCCTCTCGTTCCGGATCGACCGGGCGGGGCCGGTGCGGCTCGCCCTCTATGACGTCCAGGGCCGGCTCGTCCGAGAGCTCGTCCGCGGCGCCCGCGCGGCGGGAACCCACGACGTGGCCTGGGACGGGACCGATTCGCGGGGGACCCCCTGCGCGTCGGGCGTCTACTTCGCGCTCCTCCAGTCGGGCTCGACGCGCCGCCAGACGTCCCTGACGCTACTTCGCTGAACGACGCACCCGCAACGACCTCGGTTTCCTCAGCGGCGCCCGGGCAACCGGATTGACTCCCGGCGGGGAAACCGATAATCTTTCCGCATTCTGAACGCAGCCATCCTCTCGCTGGCAACACCCACTCCGGACACAAAATCTGAGGAAGCGTGGATCTTTTCGAGAAGTGTAACGATTTCACCGAGCATCGGTTGGCCCAGAGGGCCGGCATCTATCCGTACTTCCTGCCGATCTCCGAGAACCACGGCACCGAAGTCACGATCAAGGGCAAGCGCCTCATCATGGCGGGGTCCAACAACTACCTCGGCCTGACTAAGCATCCCAAGGTGATGGCGGCCGCGGAAGACGCCATCAGCCGCTTCGGCACTTCCAACAACGGCTCCCGCTTCCTGAACGGCACCCTCGAATTGCACGTGCAGCTCGAGGAGCGCCTGGCCAAATTCATGCGCAAGGAAGCGGCGCTCGTCTTCTCGACCGGCTATCTCACGAACCTCGGCAGCATTTCGGCCCTGAGCGACAAGGGCGACGTGGTGATCCTCGACAAGGAAGCCCACGCCTGCATCGTGGACGGCGCGCGCCTCGGCTACGGCGACGTGAAGCGCTTCCGCCACAATGACGTCAAGGACCTGGAGCGGGTCCTCTCGGCGGTTTCCCCCAAGGCGGGGAAGCTGGTCGTGGTGGACGGGCTCTACTCCATGGAGGGCGACATCGCGCCGCTCCAGGAGATCGTCCGGCTCTGCAAGGAATTCGACGCTCGGCTCCTGGTGGACGATGCCCACGGCATCGGAGTCCTGGGTGACCGCGGCGCGGGCGCCTGCGACGCCGCGGGCGTGGAAGACCAGGTCGACCTGGTCATGGGAACGTTCAGCAAGTCCTTCGCGTCGCTCGGCGGCTTCATCGCGGGTCCGAGCCGCGTTCTCGACTACCTCCGTCATCACGCGCGCGCGATGATCTTCTCCGCGAGCGTCACGCCCGCCAGCGTCGCCGCCGCGCTCGCCTCCCTCGACATCATCGAGAGCGAGCCGCAGCTTCGCGAGCGACTCCGCGCCATCTCGCACAAGATGCGGAGCGGGTTCCGGGCCCAGGGCCTCGAGGTGGGGAACGGCGAGGGAACGCCTATCGTTCCGATCTTCATCGGCGACCGGATGAAGACGATGCAGGTCTGGCGGAAGGTCCTCGATCGCGGCGTCTTCGTGAACGCCATCGTCGTGCCGGCCGTCCAGCCGGGGCGCGACCTGCTGCGCACGTCCTACATGGCGACGCACCAGGACGAGCAGCTCGACACCATCCTCCGGGTGGTGGACGAGGTGCGGCAGGAAGTCGGCCTCGAATTGGTCCCCAAGGCCAACTAGGCGGCCGCGAGCAGCGTGGACGTCGTCCCGGTCGAAGGTCCGCGCGATCTAGCCCACTTCGTCGAGTTTCCGCTCGACGTCTATCGCGGCCGAACGCACTGGGTCGCGCCGCTCCTCTCCGACGAGAAGGCCCGCCTCACCCCCGGCAAGAACCCCTTCTTCGAGCATGGCCAGGCCGCCTATTTCCTGGCCCGTGACGGCGGCCGGATCGTCGGTCGCATCGCCGCCTCCACCGACCGAAACCACGACGCGATCCACGATGAGCGCCAGGGCGCGTTCGGCTTCTTCGAGGCGCGCTCGGCCGAGGCCACGGCGGCGCTCCTGGCGGCCGCGGAATCGTGGGCGCGCGGAGCGGGGGCGACGATCATGCGGGGGCCGCTCTCCTTCACCACGAACGACGAGTGCGGGCTTCTGATCGAGGGATTCGATCGGCCGCAGCCGCTCCTCATGCCCTACAACCCTCCCGAATACGGCGGCTGGATCGAGGCGGCCGGATACCGGAAGGCGAAGGATCTCTTCTCGTTCACGCTCGCCGGTCCCTACACGCCGTCGCCGACGTTTCAGCGGATCTCCGAGATGGCGCGCCGCCGCTCGGGCGTCGTAACGCGTCCGATCGACATGAAGCACTTCGACCAGGAACTGGCGCGCGTGAAGGAGCTCTACAACGGCGCGTGGGAGAAGAACTGGGGATTCGTGCCGATGACGGACGCCGAGATCGACCACATGGCGAAGCAGCTGAAGCCGGCCGTGGTGCCCGAGTTCATCCGCTTCGCGGAGGTCGAGGGGCGCCCCGTCGCGTTCCTCCTCTACGTGCCCGACGTGAATCTCGCGCTGAAGGCGGTGCGCGGCCGGCTCCTTCCGTTCGGCATCTTCCACCTTCTTCTGGGATTGCCACGGATTCGCGAGGGACGCCTGATGGCGCTCGGCGTCCTTCCGGAATTCCGGCGCACCGGGCTCGCGCCGGCGCTCGTCACCGAGCTGGGCGAAGTGCTCAACCGGAAGGGCTACCGGCTCTCCACGATCGGATGGACGTTGGAGGACAACGACGCCGTGAACAATCTGACCCTCGGTTACGGCTGCACCCAGAGCGCGGTGCACCGGATCTACGCCAAGCCGCTCGCCGCGTGAGCGAGCCCACGTCCCCGGGCGGAACCGAACCGCCTAGCGCCCCCGTGACCGACGCGCCGCTCGCGGTCGTGACCGGAGCCTCGGGCTTCGTCGGGAGCCACATCGCCGACGAGCTGCTCCGCCGCGGCGCGCGCGTGCGCTGCATCGTGCGGCGCTCCTCCTCCCGGCGCTGGCTCGAGGGAAAACCGCTCGAGATCGTCGTCGCGCCGCTGGAGGATTCCGCGGCGCTGGCCGCCGCGGTGACCGGGGCGACCTGGATCGTTCATGCCGCCGGACTCACCCGCGCCAGAAGCGCGGCCGAGTTCCACGAGGCGAACGTGGGCGGCACCGAGCGGATGCTCCGCGCGGCACTCACGGTCGGACCGGGGCTCCGCCGCTTCCTCCTCATCTCCAGCCAGGCCGCCGCCGGGCCCAGCCGCGACGGGATGCCCGTCAGCGAGGCCCATCCGCCGCGGCCCGTCTCGGCCTACGGGGAGAGCAAGCTCCGCTCGGAGGAGCTGGTGCTCCAGATGCGAAACCGCCTCTCGGTCTGCTCCATCCGCCCGCCGGCCGTCTACGGCCCCCGCGACGAGGCGACGCTGAAGCTCTTCGTGGCGGTGAAGCGCCACCTGCAGCCGGTGCTCCATCGCGGGGGGAAGTTCTCGCTCGTCCACGTGGAGGATCTCGCGCGCGCCTGCTGGCTGGCGCTGGACGACGATCGCGCGGCGGGGGAGATCTTCTTCGTCGCCGAGCCCGACGCCACGAACTACGACGAGATGGGGAAGTTCGCGAAACGAGCGCTTGGGACCTGGGCGGTTCGGTTCGAGCCGCCCGCGTGGCTCCTCACGGCCGGCGCGCTCGCCGGGGAGGCGATCGGCGCGCTGACAAACCGGCCTCCGTTCCTCTCGCGCCCGAAGCTCCGGGAGATCCAGGCCGGCGACTGGATCTGCACCTCGGCGAAGATCCGCGCGCGCCTCGGGTGGAGTCCACGGATGCCGATCGAGGAGGGGTTCCGCCAGACGGCCGCGTGGTACCGCGAGGCGGGCTGGCTGTAGGGGAAGAGGCCACTGCGCCGCCTAGAAGATCGAGAACTTCAGATACTTCTTCGGATTCTTCTCGATCTCGCTCATGAGCCGCTTCATCGACGAGACCAGCGCGGCGGTGTCGTCGTAGAGGGTGGAATCGGCCATCAGGCGTCCCACGTTGCCGCGTCCCGATTCGATCACGGTGAGAACGGAATCGAGGCGCGTGCTCATCGACACGAGCCGGTGGTGCAGTTCACCGTTCGTGATCAGCTGCGCGGCGGTTCCGTCCCCGTGCTGCAGGCGCCAGGTGAGACTGTCGAGCGATCCCGTCACCGAGATCAGCCGGTCGGAGACCTTCGACTGGGTCTCGGTCAGCCGCTGGGTCAGCGTGTTGGCGTTCCGCGCCATGTCCACCAGCGACTCGTAGAGCCGGTCGTCCGCGCTCAGGCGGCCGAGCGTGCCGCTCCCCGCCGCCAGACGCCGCCCCGCCTTGTTGAGCGACCCCACGAGCGAGGCAAGGCTATCGGCGAGGCCCTCCGCGCGTCCCATCATCTGCGTCGGATCGGAGGCGACGACAGTGGAGATCTCCTCGTCCTTGACGATCGGCGGCTTCGATTCGTCTCCCGATTCCAGCGCCACGTAGAGATCGGCGAGAAAGCCGACCGTGGTGACGCGGGCGGTCGCGCCCTGGTGAAGGCGCGCGCGGGTGTCGCGCTTCACGCCGAGCACCACCGTCACCTGGTTACTCTCCGGCTGGAGCCGGATCACGCGCACCGTTCCGACCGGAACACCGTTCAGGCGGACCGTGCTGCCGACCTCGAGCCCTCCGGAACTCCGGAAGAGGAGCGAGACGTTCTCCTCCGGGCCGAGGCGAAAGGCGCCCGACTGGAACGTGGCCCAGAGCAGCAAGGCGAAGGCCACGAGGGCCGCCAACCCGATCTGGAGCTTCATGAACGGGACTCGCCCCGTACGCTTCACGCCCTACCTCCTTCAGGGGGAGATGCCGATGGCGGCGCCGGAGAGCCCGGGGCCGCCTGAAACTGTCGTTGCGCCGCCGAGATCGCCTTCCGGAAGGGCGCGAGGAATTCGTTGATGAACGGCGACCTGGCGTGCGCGAGCTCGGCGGAGGTGCCGTCGAAGGCGACGCGGCCCTTCTCCAGGACGGTGAGGCTGTCCGCGACCTTGAAGGCGTCGGCGATGTCGTGCGTGACCATGATGGCGGTCTTGCCGAGTGTGTCGCGCAGATGGACGATCAGGTCGGTGATCCGCTCCGCGCTCTGGGGGTCGAGGCCGGTGGTCGGCTCGTCGTAGAGGAGGACCACCGGATCGCGCGCGGCCAGGGCGCGGGCGATCGCCACGCGGCGCTGCATTCCGCCCGAGAGCTGGTCGGGCATCCGGTCGATCAGCGCGGGCTCGAGCCCCACGAGTTCCAGAAAGTGCCGCACCGTCCCCTCCACGTCGCGTTCCTCGTCGCCGTTCGCCTCCAGCAGCGCGTAGCCGACATTCTCGCCCACCGTCATCGAATCGAACAGGGCGCCCTGCTGGAAGACCATTCCCATTCTCGCCCGGATCTCGCGGAGCCGTGCCGCGGAGACCCGCGTGAGGTCCTCGCCATCGACCAGGATCGCCCCTCGATCGGGCCGATAGAGTCCGAGCAGAAGGCGCAGGATCGTGCTCTTTCCCGAGCCGGATGGCCCGAGGATGACCGTCGTCTTGCCGCGCGGAACGTGAAAGGAGACCCCGAAGAGGATCGGGTTCCCCTCGATCGAGAAGTCGACGTCGCGAAATTCGATCACGCGCTCACCATCCCAGGATGCGGAAGAGAACCCGCGTGCAGATGACGTCGGTTACCAAGATACCGACGGATGCGATGACGACCGACTCGGTCGTGGCCACGCCGACTCCCTTGGCGCCGCCTTCGGATCGAAAGCCCTTCCAGCACGCCGTCGTGACGATGAGCACGGCGAAGAAGAACGGCTTCAGCATGCCGACCAACACGTTCTTGGGCGTGAGGTACTGAAGCGCTCCGATCCAGTAGGACTCCCACGACAGATGATACTGGAGCCCGACGAATCCGCCGCCGATGACCGCGAGCGCGTCGCCGATGACGGTCAGGACCGGCAGCGCGATCAGGAGCGCGATCGTGCGCGGCACGACGAGACGGCGGATCGGATCGGTCCCGAACGCGACGAGCGCGTCGATCTGGTCGCTGGAGCGCATGGCGCCGAGCTCGGCGGTGATCCCGGCCGACATGCGCGACGCCACGACCATGCCGGTCAGCACGGGGCCGAGCGCGCGGACCACGGAGATCACCATGAAGTGTCCCAGCTGGCTCTTCGCGCCGGAGTTCGAGAGCTCGCGGGCGAGCTGGATCGCCAGCGCCTGGCCCGCCACGATGGCCGAGATGAGCACGATGGTGAGCGACCCGATCAAGGCGAAGTGGAGCTGGTGCAGCGTTTCCCGGGCGTAGAACGGACGCCCGACGCAGCAGCGGATCGTCTCGATGGAGAAGAGGGTGTAGTCCTGGACGGTTTCCACCATGCGGCGAAACCGCTCCACGATCGCGACCATCACCGGCACGGCACCATCCTTCGTTCTGGCGGCGCCGCGAGGCGCGGCAGCCTCAGCCCCTCTTGGTGTCCTTGGGAATTGTTCCGAAGATGACGTCCCAGAGCGGGGAGCTCACGCCGAAGCGATCGTCCGGGGTCTTGAAATGATGGAGCAGATGGTATCGCTTGAGGTACTGGAGCGCCCCCCCTTTCATCGGGAGATGGTGCTCGGCGTAGTGGAGCATGTCGTAGGCGAGGTACCCCGCGATGAACCCCGCGTAGAGGGGCGCCACCCCGAGGGGGGCTCCCATCGCGCTTCCCACGATGACGTGGAAGAGTCCGTAGAAGAGAAGCGCGAGCGGGACGCTCAGGAGGGGCGGCATCACGAGCCGCGTCTTGCACTGCGGCTGCTCGTGGTGGACGCCGTGGAGGAGGAACCAGACCCGCTGGAGGATCCGGCTCTTCGGCTCGTAGTGGAAGACGAAGCGGTGCAGGACGTACTCGGTGAAGGTCCAGACCGCGATTCCGGCCGCGAACACGAGCGCCACCGCGCCGATTCCGCGGCTCCCACCGAGGCCCTGGACTCCCCTGCCCAGGAAGAAGAGAGCCACCGGCGCGAAGAGAAAGAGCACAGCCACCGGGTGAATGTGCGTGAAGAACTCGAGGAAATCCGACTTGAAGAGCCGGATCGGTTCCCCTTCGCTGGGGACGGCGCGCGGAGCGAGTTTGGCGCGGGACATCGGGACCGAAACCTCCATGTTGCATCTACATCATGTTCCAATCGAGGTGCCACGGAGCCTTGGCCCGGAATGATAGGGGCCGACCCCCTGGCGGTCAACCGGCGCGGGCCCCGTGAACGGCCCTGACGCGGCGGGCCGGGAACCGCTATCATTTAGCCATGCCGTCGCTTCCGCCGTTCCGGGTCAACGAGATCTTCCTCTCCGTGCAGGGGGAGGGATTGCACGTGGGGGAGCGGACCGCGTTCCTCCGCCTCTACGGGTGCCCCCTCCGCTGCCGCTGGTGCGACCAGCCCGAGGCGCTCGCCCACACGGGGGTCGGCCGGTTCGAAACGCGCACGGTGGAAGAAGTGCGGGACCGGCTGGCCGAATTTCCGGCTGTTCGAAGGCTCTGCCTCACGGGTGGGGAACCGGCGATCGCCCCGAAGGCGTCGCTCCTCTGGCTCCTGGAGGACCGCCGGCGCGCGGGGTGGTGGTCGTCGATCGAGACGAGCGGTTCCCGCGTGGTCGAGGAGCTCTTTGAGGCGATCGATTTCTGGACCGTGGCGCCGAAGGGGCGCTCCGCGGCGACGTTCGAGGGCGATCCGGTCGAAGCGCAGCTCCCGACCCTTCGCCGCTACGCGTCGCTCCCGGAGGAACGCAGGCAATTCAAGTTCGTGATCCAGGGGGAGGAGGACGTGGAGGACGCCGTGCGGCTTCTCGACGCGCTCTCCTATCGCGGCGCGATCGTTCTCCAGCCGGAGCACGGGGCGGGGGATGGCCGGCGCGTCTTCTCGTGGTGGCCGTGGGAGCGATATCCCGAGGCGCGCCTCATTCCGCAGACTCACAAACAGGTGGGGCTCCATTGACGCCGCGCGGCGCGGACGCCCCGAGCGAGGGCAGATGAAGGTTCGGCTGACACGCGAGTTCGGCTTCGAGGCGGCGCATCACCTTCCGCGGGCGCCGGAGGGGCACAAGTGCCGCCGAGTCCACGGGCACTCGTTCCGCGTCGAGGTGGCCGTGGAGGGAGAGGTCGATGCCAAAACCGGCTGGTTTCTCGACTACGGCGTCATCCGCGAGGCGGTCGAGCCGATCCGCCTGCAGCTCGATCACTACTGCCTGAACGACATCGCGGGGCTGGAGAATCCCACGTCCGAGCACGTGGCCCGCTGGATCTGGGGACGGCTGAAAGCGGCGCTCCCGTCGCTGGCGCGAATCACGGTTCACGAGACGTGCGAGAGCCGCTGCGAATACGAGGGGAAGTGAGGAGGCTCCGATGAGGGCGACGGTGAAGGGCGCCCGATCGGGAACGTCGGTTCGACCAAGGAGGGACTCCTTTATGCTCTCGCTCCCGCGCGTCCTCGCATGCCTCCTCGTTCTCGCCTCGATTCCCGCGGCCGGTGCCGCCGGTGCGGAAACAGGCGCCACGGAATCGCTGAGTGATCGACTCGGCCCGGAGATCGACGCTGCCGAGCGATCCCACTACGGGCTCTTTCCCGATCTCCCTCGCTTCGCCACCGGCCGATTCGATTTATCGAAGGGCGCCTACCGCTTGATCTACATGGAAGGGGGCGATGGGAGTGCACGGCAGCGAGGGGGAACCGTCTCGCGCGAGGCCTTCCGGCAAACCGCGTGGCACGTGGCGTTCGTCGAGGAGCACGAGGCGGCCGCCGGGGGCGACAGCGTGTCTCCGGGCGCATCCGAACCCGATCTGCTCCGCCGTCTCGCGCTTCGCTACGCTTCTAGAAAGCGGTATGACCTCGCGAGCGCCATTGCCGCCGACCTGCGGGATTCTCACGCGGCCGACCCGGCCGGGACGTGGGCGATGGATGCGATTCCCAGGCTCGAGGCGCTCGCGGGTCCGCGCCGGGCACTCATCTGGCCTGGAGCGCTCCTCGATCAGCGAGGGCGCACCGATCTCATCGTGTTCAGCGGCTACTACGGACTCTGGCTCGGAATCGCGATCCCCGTCGCGCTCGAGAGCGAGGATGCCCAGGCCTACGCGGCGGGGCTGCTCGCGGCGCCCGCGGCGTCCGTGCTCCTGGCCGTGAACGCCACGCGCAACGCCTCGATCTCGAAGGGCGAGGCGACGCTGATCTCGCTCGGCGCGCATCTCGGCACCTGGCAGGGACTCGGCTGGGCCGGGCGTTCCGACACTGATGGCAACCAAGTCGTTGCGATCGGTGTCGCCACGGGGTTGGCCGGCATCGCGCTCGCGATTCCAATCTCCAAGGCAGTTCATTTCAGCGAGGGCCACGCACAGATCACGAACTCCGCCATGTACTGGGGTGGCTGGTTCGGGCTCGTCGAGAGCGTGCTAACGGGCCGCGACGAGAAGAGCGACGATGGCGCGCTCGTGGACATGCTGGTCGGCAGCGACGTGGGGGTTCTCGCGGGGGCGTTCGCCGCGCGCGGCGTTCGCCTGAGTAGCAGTCGAATGCGGCTGATCAATCTCTCCGGCGTGCTCGGGATTGCCTTCGGCGGGGGGATCGCGCTGCTGACGGAGACCGACGACGACGTGGCCGCGATGGCCATGCTCGGTGCGGGGAGCGCGGCCGGCTTGCTCCTGGGGACGCACTGGACCCGGGCCCACGACCAAGGCAAGGACCTCGCGGCGGGAGGACGGGCCCCGGCGATCGAGCCCGTCCTCGCGTTACGCTCGGGAGGGAGAGACCGAGCTCCGATTCCCACTGCGGGATTCCGCGTTTCGTTCTAGACGCTACTGCGGTTTAGGCAGGTTCAGCCCGTCCCACGCCGGCGGCGGCGGGAAGGTGGCGCGCGCCGCCGTCACGGGAGCGCCGGGCGCGATGTGGTCCGGCGACTTGTGGTTGACCGCCGGGATGCTCTTCAAGAACGCCGCCAGGGCGTAGGCATCCTCGTCGCTCGTGAGATTTCGGGGAAAGCTGCCGTAGGAGCGGTGAGCGGGGGGACTAGGCGCTGCGGAGGATTCGCTCGGCGGTCTTCTCGGCGTCTTCCAGGAGATTTCCGACGGAGACCCCGCGGAATCCGTTCCCTGTGAGGTGAATTCCGGGGGCGGCGTCGAGCCGCTTGGCGATCCCGCCGATCAGCGCGCGGTGGCCCACCTGGTACTGCGGAATGGCGTCTTCCTGGCGGATGATCCAGGTCCGTTCGGGGCCGCGGTTCAGGCCCACCATCCGGTCGAGCGCCTTCATGGAGATCGCCACGAGTTCGTCGTCGCGCTTCGTGACGAGATCGGGGCGCTCGGCGCCGCCCACCATGACGCGGACGAGGACGTGCCCCTCGGGGGCGCGGTCGGGGAAGAGGTTCGATTCGAACAGGGCGCCCAGGATGTTCAGGTCGTCGCCGGGTCCCGGAGAGGCCAGGAATCCGTAGCCGTCGGGAGTGCCGCGGAAGGCGTCACGCTGGAAGCCGAGCGCGATCACGTTGAGCCCCGCGGAGGGAATCGACTCGAGTTCGCGCGCCGCCTCGGCGTCGAGCGATCGCAAGAGCGACGCGGTCGTGCGGGGCGCGGTGGTCAGGACGACGACGTCGGCCCCGACTGTTTCGCCGCTCGCCAGGCGAAGTGTGTAGCCGCCGCCGTTGCGGCGCGCCAGCGCGAGCGCGGGGGAGCGGAGCCGGAGCGCGGGCCCGAGCGGCTTCGCGAGCGCCTCGACGAGCGATTCCATCCCGTCCCGCAGGGTCCAGAGGGCGCGCCGCCCGGGCCCCGCGGCGGCAGACGTGTCCAGGCCAGGCCCCTTCTTGCCGCGCGCGCGCGCTTCCTTCCCCGCCGCGATCATCGCCAGGACCAGCGACCGATGCTTCCGCTCCATCTCGCGCATGATCGGGAACGCCGAATCGAGCGAGAGGCGCCGCGCGTCCCCCGCGAAAACGCCGCGGACGACGCTCCCGATCAGGGCGACGGCGGCCTCCTCGCCGACGTGCCGGGCGGCGTAGTCGTGGACCGTCTCGTCGCACGCCACGCGCCGGGCGTAGAACGGCTCGAGGAGCACGCGAAGGCGTCCGCCGGGGGAGAGTCCGCTGAATTTCAGGAAGGAGACGGGATCGAGCGGCACGAGGTGGAGCCGTCCGTTTCGGGCGATGTAGCGGCGGGCCGCGTCGGGCTGGGAGAGAATTCGCTCCGCCGACAGACCGGCCTCCTCGGCCACGCGCCACGCGGCCCCGTCGGCGCCCTGGATCGCGTTCGCGGCCCACTCGATGGTCCAGCCGTCCTCGCGCGTCGTGCGGATTCTCCCTCCCGCGCGAGGGCTCGCCTCGAGCACCTGCACGTCGAGGGGGATCGACTGTCTGGCGGCGTCGCGGCGGAGGGCGTGCGCGGTCGCGAGGCCGGCGATGCCGGCGCCCACGATCGCGACGCGGCGCATCAGCGGGTGGCGGAGATGGGAACGCTCGCCGCCGCGCTCGCCGCCGCGACCGCCGCGCTGTCCGCGTCGCCCGCGGGGGCCGCGGGGGCCGCTAGGTGCGGCTCCACGATCGCCGCGAGCGCGTCGAGGAAGCGTGGATTGTCATTCAGCGCGGCGGCGCGGACGAACGTCGTGATGCCGCGCTGGTGGGCCAGATCGCTGTACTGCCGGTCGATCTCGTCGAGCGTTTCGATGTGGTCGGAGACGAACGAGATCGATACGACGACGAGTTCCTTCACTCCCTCGGCGCCGAGCCGCTCGATTGTCTCCTCGGTGCTGGGGCCGATCCAGGGTACGGGCCCGACGCGGCTCTGGTAGGCGAGGACGGTCGGGCACCCCGCCGTCTCCGGAACGCGGGCGAGCAGTCCGGCCATGGTGGCCTTGATGTGGTCGCAGTAGGGATCGCCGTCGTCGATGAAATGCTGCGGGAGCCCGTGCGCGCTGATGAGGAGCGTCGGCTTCGTTCCCGGCGCGTGCGACGTCCCCCGCGGGAGCGCGCCCATCGCCTGGCGCAGCGGCGCCGCCAGCGCGTCGAGATACCCCGGGTGGTCGTACCACGTCTCGATCGTCTTCAGGGGGAGCTTCGAGCCCCGGCGCTTCAGGACGCGCCTCAGCTCCGCCACGCTCGATCCGGTCGTCGCGATCGAGTAGTGCGGATACATGGTCAGCGCCAGGAGCCGGTCGCACCCCGCGCGCTCCAGCTGGTCCAGCGCCTCGTTGGTGGTCGGGTTCCAGTAGCGCATCGCCAGCGCGAACTCCACGTCGTGCCCGCGCGCGCGAAGCCGCTCCACCATGCCGCGCCCCTGGAGGGTGCTCCAGCAGACGATCGGAGAGCTGCCGCCGATGCGGGCGTAGTTCTCCTGCACTTCCTTCGTCCGCCTGTAGGCGATCATGCGGCCGATGAAGAACTGTCCGATCGGCCCGCCGGGGAGCTTGATGATCTCCCGGTCGCTGAAGAGCCGCGTGAGGAACGGGCGGACGGCCTGGAGGCTGTCGGGGCCGCCGAGATTGAGGAGCAGGATTCCGGTCTTCGGCATCGGCTAGACGGTCCGCGAGAAGACGGGCTTCTCGCCTCCCTCCTGCTTCTTGAGATAGGCGTCGAACGCCATGCAGACGTTCCGGACGAAGAGGCGGCCCGCCTCCGTGACCTCGATCGCCCGCGGCGAGCGCGTCACGAAGCCGTGTCCCACCAATCCCTCGTCCAATTCCCGGAGCGACTCGGCGAAGTATGTCGCGAAGTCGATGCCGTAGGCGCGCTCGATCGCGGGGATGTCGAGGTGGAAGTTGCACATGAGGCTCTGGATCACGTCGCGGCGGATCTCGTCATCCTTGCTCCGCTCGAAGCCTCGCTCGATCGGCGGTTCACCGCGGTCGAGCGCGTCGCGATAGCGATTCAATTTCTTCGTGTTCTGCGCGAATGCGCCGCCGATGTCGCCGATGGAGGAGACGCCGACGCCGATGTAGTCCTTCGCGGGGTGCGTCGTGTAGCCCATGAAGTTCCGGAATAGGGTGTGCTCGCGCGCGGCGACGGCCAGCGAGTCCTCCTTCACGGCGAAGTGGTCCATCCCGATCTGCTGGTATCCGGCCGCCGTGAAGAGTTCGTACGCGACGCCGAAGAGCTGGAGCTTCACGTCGCGGGGGGGCAGGTCCTCCAAACGAATCGCCTTCTGGTGCGCCTTGATCCAGGGAACGAAGGCGTAGGAATAGATGGCCACGCGGTCGGGCCTCAGCTCCAGCGCCAGCTCGATCGTCTTTCGAAACGTCTCGGGAGTCTGGTGCGGGAGTCCGTAGATGAAGTCGAAGTTGATCGACTCGAATCCCAGATCGCGCATGTAGAGGTGCAGGTCCTTCGTGATGGGGAACGACTGGTAGCGGTTCACGGCGTCCTGGACGTCCTCGTCGAAATCCTGGACGCCCATCGAGATCCGGTTGAACCCCAGTTCACGCAGGAGCTCGGCCTGGCGGCGCGTGGTGACGCGCGGATCGACCTCGATGGCGATCTCGGCCCCGGGCGCGAACGTGAACTGCTTCGCCAGCGCGTTCCAGACGCGCTTCATCTCGTCGAGCGACAGGTAGGTCGGCGTGCCGCCGCCCCAGTGGTACTGGACCAGCTCCCGCCGTTTCCCCAGGTGCTTCGCCACGATCTCGATCTCGCGCTCCAGATCGTCGATGTAGGCGGAGGCGACGCCCGGCTTCTGCGTCACGATCACGTTGCAGCCGCAGAACGTGCAGCGCTCGCGGCAGAAGGGGAGATGGACGTAGAGCGAGAGCGGCTCCCCAGGCTTCCGGGACGCCTCCTCCAGCTTCTCGATGTAACGCTTGGGCCCGAACTCCTCGTGGAACTCGATGGCGGTCGGGTACGACGTGTAGCGGGGCCCCGGCCGGTCGTACTTGGCCAGCATCTCGGCGGTCAGCGCGGCGACGTTGCTCATGACGAGGCTCCCGTGGGGTCGGCGCGGAATCGCTTCACGGTATCCACCAGGAGCGCCACGTTCTCGAGCGGCGTGTCGGGGAAGATGCCGTGCCCCAGGTTGAAGATGTGCCCGGGCCGCCCCGCGTTCTCGCGAAGGACCGCCTCGGCCTGCGTGACAATGGTCGTGGGCGAGCCGAGCAGAACGGCCGGATCGAGATTTCCCTGCACGCCCCGGTCGTTCCCCAGAACGGCGCGCGCGTGCCGGATCGAGACGCGGTAGTCGATGCCGAAAACGTCGGCCCGCACGTGGCGGAGCGATTCCAGATGGCCCGTCGAGGGCGCCAGCGCGAAGTAGATCGTCGGCGTTCCCTTCGGCAGCGCCGCCAGCACGCGCTCGGTCCAGGCGGCGGCGATGCCACCGAAGAGGTGCGGCGGCAGCCAGCCGGCCTGCGTGTCGAAGAGCATCACGGCATCGGCGCCGGCGGCGATCTGCACCTTCAGATAGTCGACGGTCGCCTCGGTCAGGAATTCCAGGAGCGAGAGGAACGCCTCGGGATCGCGTGCCAGGAACGCGCGCGTCTTCGTCAGGTCGCGCGAACCGCCCGCCTCGATGAGATAGGCGGCGACGGTGAACGGCGCTCCCGCGAAGCCGATCAGCGGCACGCGGCCGGCCAGGCGCTCCTTGACGGCGCGGATGACGGGACGGATGTGGGGCAGCCCCGCGTCAGCTCCCGCCCACCGAAGGGCCAGAACGTCTTCGCGCGACTCGATCAGCTTTCCGAGCTTGGGGCCCGGATCGAACGCGAGCGGAATTCCCATGGCGAGGAGCGGCACCAGGATGTCGGAGAAGAGAATCGCCGCGTCGAAGCCGAAGCGCTCGATCGGCTGCGCCGTCACCTCGGCCGCCAGCTCCGGGACGCGGCAGCAGTCGATGAACGAGTGCTTCTCGCGGAGCGCGCGGTACTCGGGAAGATAGCGGCCGGCCTGGCGCATGATCCAGATCGGCGTCTGCTCGATCGGCTCTCCGCGGCAGGCGCGAAGGAACGAGTAGGCGGGGGCCAGCGATGGGCTTTGCGTCACGCCAAACCTCCCAGGGCTTCGTCGGCCGCTTCGAGCGTCCGGTCTATCTCTTCCTCCCCGTGCGCGTCCGAGAGGAAGGCGCTCTCGAAGGCCGACGGCGGCAGGTAGACGCCCCGCTCCAGCATGCCGCGGAAGAAGCGCGCGAAGCGCTCGCGGTCGGAGGAGCGGACGTCGGCCATCGAGGCGACGCGCGCCGGGCCGAAGAAGAGGGTGAACATCGATCCGACTTGATTGACGGCGCCGGCGATCTTCCGCCGGGTCAGGACGTCGCGGAACCCCGCGGCCAGAAGCACGGCGCGGGCCTCGACGCGCTGGAAGAGCGCGGGGTCCGATTCGAGAATTTCCATCGTGGCGAGTCCCGCCGCCATCGCGACGGGATTTCCGGAGTAGGTGCCCGCCTGGTAGACCGGTCCCTCGGGCGCGACCAGCGCCAAGAGGTCGGCTCGCCCGCCGAAGGCCGCCACCGGAAGGCCGCCGCCGATCACCTTGCCGAGCGTCACGAGGTCGGGCTTCACGCCGTAGCGCTCCGCGGCGCCTCCGCGCGAAACCCGGAAGCCGGTCATCACCTCGTCGAAGATGAGGACAGCGCCATGGCGGTCGCAGAGGGCTCTGAGCCCCGGGAGGAAATCGGGCGAAGGCGGGAGGCATCCGTAGTTGCCGACCACCGGCTCCACGATCACGGCCGCGATGGCCTCGGCCTCCTTCTCGAACGTCGCAGCGACGGAGACGAGATCGTTGTAGGTCGCGATCCGCGCGTCCTTCGCCACCGACTCCGGCACGCCCGGCGAATCGGGGGTCCCGAGCGTGGCGAGCCCGGAGCCAGCCTTCATGAGGAACGCGTCGGCGTGGCCGTGGTAGCAGCCGTCCAGTTTCACGTAGCCGGAGCGCTTCGTGGCGGCGCGGGCCACGCGGAGCGCGCTCATCGTCGCCTCGGTGCCGGTCGTGACGAAGCGGAGCCGCTCGGCCGCCGGGTAGAAGCGGCGGACTCGTTCCGCCAGCTCCACCTCGAGCGCCGTGCTCGTGCCGAAGATGAATCCCCGGCGCGCCTGGCGCTCGATCGCCTCCACCACCTTCGGGTGGGCGTGTCCGAGGAGCATCGGCCCCCAGCCGAGGACGTAGTCGAGGAGCCGGTTCCCGTCGGCATCGGTCAGGTAGGCGCCCTTGGCCGACGCGATGAAGCGCGGCACGCCACCCACCGCGCGGAAGGCGCGGACTGGCGAGTTGACGCCGCCCGGGAAGAGTCCCTGGGCGCGGCGGAAGAGCGCCTCACTCTCGGTCGTCTTCGGAAGCGCGCGGGTCTCGCTCATGGGAATTTCTTTCCCAGGATCGGCGCGATCTCCTTCGCGTGGTAGGTGAGGATCACGTCGGCCCCGGCGCGGCGAATGGCGGTGAGTGTTTCGAGCGCGGCCCGTTCGCCGTCCAGCCAGCCGCGCTCCGCGGCGGCCTTCAGCATGGAGTACTCGCCCGATACGTTGTAGGCCGCGACCGGCACGCCGAAGCGCTCCTTCACGCGGCGGACGATGTCGAGATAGGGAAGCGCCGGCTTCACCATCACCATGTCGGCGCCCTCCTCCAGGTCGAGCGCCACTTCGCGGAGCGCCTCGTCGCCGTTCGAGGGGTCCATCTGGTAGCCGCGGCGGTCGCCGAACTGGGGCGCCGACCCGGCTGCCTCGCGGAAGGGCCCGTAGAACGCGCTCGCGTACTTGGCGGCGTAGGAGACGATGGGCGTTTCGGAGAATCCGGCGGCGTCGAGCGCCTTACGGATCGCGCCGACGCGTCCGTCCATCATGTCGCTCGGCGCCACGATGTCGGCCCCCGCCTCGGCGTACGTGACCGCGGCCCGTGCCAGGAGCGGCAGGCTCTTGTCGTTGTCCACGCGTTCGCCCGCCAGGACGCCGCAGTGCCCATGGTCGGTGTACTCGCAGAGACAGACGTCGGCCCAGAGGGTCAGGCCCGGCGCCGCCGCGCGCATGGCGCGGAGCGCGCGCGGGACGATGCCGTCCTTCGCGTATCCCTCGCTCCCGACGGCGTCCTTCTTCTCGGGGATTCCGAAGAGGATGACGCCTCCCACGCCGAGACGAGCCAGCTCTTCCGCCTCGCGCACCGCCTCGTCGACGGAGAGCTGCGCTTGCCCCGGCATCGAGGCGATCGGCCGGCGTATCTTGTCGCCGTGGCAGACGAAGAGGGGTGCCACGAGGTCGCCCGGCTCGAGCGTCGTCTCGCGGACGAGGGCGCGGAGGGCGGGCGTGGCTCGGAAGCGGCGGAGTCGTGTCATCGGAAAGGTCATCGTAGGGTCTCGTCCATCAAGTGTAACGCAAGAAAGGCGAGCGGGTGGCTCGGCCTTAGAGTCACGGTGCGAAGCTCGGAATCGACGCTCCGGAATCCGCGCGCGCGGAGCGCGGCGGCGGTGGTCGGCCCCTTGGCGGCGACCGGGATTGCATGAAGCGCTTTCAGCGCGTCGGGGGCCAGGAGCGCTTCCAGCGCCTCCGCGCCCGACGGGCTGAAGAAGACGGCGCAGGCGAGGCGCCGCTCGCCCAGGGCCACGAGGAGTTCGTCGACGTCGGGACGGAGGTAGCGGGTCTCGTAGACTTCCAGCCGCTCCATCGGGATGCCGCGGACCGCGAGGCCCTCGGGAAAATCGGGGAGGGAGCGATTTCCCGCCAGGAAGAGGACGCGGCGAATTCCGTCGACCGCGACGCGGGTCGCGATCAGATCGGCCATGGCGCGGGCGCCGTGCGTCCCGAATCCCTGCGGCGTGGCGACCGCGATTCCAGCCTTAGCCACCGGCTCCGCGCTCGAATCGCCGAGTGCGAAGAGGGGAACGTTCGCGAGCGCCGCGTGGTGGCGGGGAAACGCAGCCTCGGCCAGCGCCTTGCCCGCGCGACGGCTCGTCCAGGCGATGGCCGTCCCCTCGGGGAGCGCCGCGAGCAGCGAGGGAAGGCGCGCGGCTCCACTCCCGGAGATCGTCTCGAGGAGCGGAAGCCGGAGGACGGCGAAGCCGTTCCCCTCGAGTCCCGCCGCCAGCCGATCGTCCTCGGGCTCGTCGCGGGCCACGAGGTAGACGAACGGCTGGTCCCGCGGAGCGGTCCAGCCGTACGCCTCGGCCGCCTTCAGCAGGAGCCCTTCCTCGGTCCGCACCTCGGCCGTCATCACGGGAAGACCTCGTCGCTCCGCACCTCGGCCAGGATCTCTCGCGCGCCCTGCGAGAGCATGGTCGCCGCGAGCGCGCGGCCGAGTTCCGCGGCTTCGGCGAGCGGCCCCTCGACCATTCGCCGGAGCGTGGGGCGTCCGGAGGGATGTCCGACGAATCCGGCCAGGAGGAGCCTGTCGCCGCGCACGTGGGCGCGCGCGCCGACGGGCACCAGGCAGCCGCCGCCGAGTCCGGAGAGGAACGCGCGTTCGGCCGTCGCCTCGGCCGCGGCCACGGGGTCGTGGAGGCGGCGCACCGCCGCCAGCGTGACCTCGTCGTCCGCACGAGCCTGCAGGCCCAGCACGCCCTGCCCGGGCGCGGGGAGCATGATCTCTTCGTCGATCGATTCGGTGATGCGGTCGGCGAGGCCGAGACGAAGAAGCCCCGCCGCCGCGACCACGACCGCGTCGAAGCGTCCTTCTTCGACGCGTTTCACCCGCGTCGGCACGTTGCCGCGGAGATCCACCACGACCAGATCGGGCCGGCGCGCGAGAATCTGCGAGCGGCGCCGGAGCGACGAGGTGCCGACACGCGCGCCCGGCGGCAGCGCCGCCAGCCCGAGGCCGTCGCGGGAAACGAGCGCATCGCGCGGATCCTCCCGCGTCAGGAGCGCCGCCACCACGAGACCCGGGGCATTCTCCGTTGGCAAATCCTTGAGCGAGTGGACCGCCAGGTCCACTCGCCGTTCAAGCAGCGCCTCCTCGATCTCCTTCGTGAAGAGACCCTTCCCGCCGATCTTCGTGAGCGACGCTTCGGCGAAACGGTCTCCGGACGTCGTGATGATCTCGAGCGGGATCGTCTCGTCGGTTCCGCCGAGAAGCGACCGGACGTACCGGCTCTGCGTGAGGGCGAGTTCGCTACCGCGCGTTCCGATCCGCATCGGATCCCCCCTGACCCGAATGTTCGCCGGCCTCGCCGGCGTTTCCACCCTCGCTCTCGATTCCGAACAGGTCCCGCACCGTTTCCAGTCGCGCCGCGCCTTCCAGCCCGTCTTCCTCGGCGTTTCGGAGACGCGTCGTGGGACGGTGGAGGAGCTTCTGCACGATGCCGTGCGCCAGCGATTCCGCCACCGCCACGTCTTCGGGGCGGAAGCGGCCGCGATGGCGCTCCAGTTCTTCCGCGGCGATCTTCTCGAAGTGATGGCGGAACGCCGTGACGGTCGGCTTCACGGCCAGCGAGCGGTGCCATTTCAAGAATCGGCCGAGTTCCTCCGCGATGATCGTCTCGACGCGCGGGATCTCGGCGCGGCGCTGCGACAGGCTCTGGGCCACGATCTGGCCCAGGGCGTCGAGGTCGTGGAGGAATACGTTCTCCAGCCGCGCCACCTGAGGCTCGATGTCGCGGGGCACCGCGAGATCGAGGCAGAAGAGCGGACGGTTACGCCGGATCTTCATCGCGGTCCGCACCATCGACTCCGTGATGACCGCGCCGGGGGCGCGCGTGGCGCTGACGACCAGATCGGCGCCCGGAAGCACGACCGGCAGCGCCTCGAGCGACACGGCGCGCGAGCAGTACTTCTCGCCGAACGCCTCGCCCCGCTCGCGGTTCCGGTTCGCGACCATGAACTGCGTCACGCCCGCGTCCTTGAGATGCGTCCAGGCGAGCGCCGACATCTCGCCCGCTCCGACCAGCAGCGCGCGCTTCTCGCCGAGGTTCCCCAGGACCTTCGCCGCCAGGCTCACGCCGGCGTAGGCGCTGGAGACGGGGCCGCGCCCGATGCCGGTCTCGCTCCGCGCGCGCTTGGCGCAGCGGAGGACCGTGTCGAGCAGCCGCTCCGTCACCGGGCCCGCCCCGCCGAGGCGGGTCGAGAGCTCCGAGGCGTCCTTCACCTGGCCCAGGATCTGCGGCTCGCCCAGGACCATCGAGTCGAGGCCGCACGCCACGCGAAAAAGGTGCTGGATCGACTCCTCCTCCCGCAGCGTGTAGAGGTGCTTCCCGGCCTGGAGCTGGAGATCGACGCCCTTGATCTCACGCAGGAGCGCGGCGATGAATCCCGCGGGATCCGGGATGCGTGCGCCGCGCGCGTAGAACTCGGTGCGGTTGCAGGTGGAGAGGATCATCGCCTCCGCGGCCCCGCCGCGGACACGGAGCGCTTCCATGGCGCGCGCCACTTCCTCGTCGTTCAGGACGACCGCGTCACGGACCTCGATGGGGGAGGTGTGATAGGAGAGCCCGACGCAGAAGAGGTCGAGCGGTCCAGCGGCGAATTCGGCCATCGCGATCACTTGAACGTGTGGAACGAGTTCACGAAGAGGTCGGTCACGACCCGTGAGAGGAGGAGGGTCGCGAAGCCGGCCAGGGACGCGTAGACTGCCCGAGGTCCGCGCCAGCCGAGACGGTGGTAGGCGAGGACGGCGAAGCCGAGCATGCACCAGGCGGCGATCGTCAGCCAGGTCTTGGGGTCGGCGAAGGGGTGGAGCCCCGCCGCCTTGCCCCAGCCGATCCCCATGAGGATTGCGAGCGCCAGGAGGACGAGGCCGGCGCTGGAGGCGCTGACGTTCATCCGGCCGAGCGATTCGAGGGGCGGCATGCGGGTGAAGAAGAACGACATCCGGTGTGCCTTGATCTCGCGGTAGAGCAGGAGGAAGAGAATTCCGTAGATGGCGGAGACGAAGAAGGCGCCGTAGCCGAGAACCGCCGCCAGCGTGTGAAGCTCGAACCAGATCGGATTGATCAGCGGCTTCGTGGCGGGCACGGCGTTTCCGTACGCGGAAGCTACGAGCTGGATCAGCAGCACGAGCGGCAACACGAAGATGCCGGTGGTGCGGATTCCCTGGCGCATCTCGAGGTAGAGATAAACGGAGGCGAGCGCGAGCGCGGTGGCTGACAGGAAGTCATAGATCGAAACGAGCGGTAGATGTCCCTCGGTCCAGCCACGCGCTATCAAATAGAGGAGATGAAAGAGCACGGCAGCACGAAGGACGCGGGGGCCCCAGCGGTGACTGTTCGATCCGCCCGATTCGGCGGGCTCGGTGGTGTAGATTCGGGCGTAAGCTGCGACACTAAGCCCATATAGCATGGGCAGCATCGTGGTCAGAAGCGGGACGAGGAAGTGCATGGGAAACCGATCACCCTCCAAGAGACGGACCAAGTCTGCCAGGGATGGAGCGTTAGGGGAATGGTCCTTTGGGGGCGCTCCCGCTGAGACCTCGGGCGAGCCGCTCTCCACGAGCCCCGATGCGGCGGCGCTTCGAGACACCTATCCTGGCCGCGGATCGTCGGTTATGGAACTTCGCCGGATCGCGGAAGAGGTGGTCGGCTGCGAGCGCTGCCCGCGTCTCCGCGCTCATTGCCTCGGAGTGGCGGCCATGCGCCGCGCCGCTTACCGAGACGAACCCTACTGGGGGCTCCCCGTTCCGGGGTTCGGCGATCCGGAAGCGTGGTTGCTGCTGGTCGGACTCGCCCCCGGCGCCCACGGCGCGAATCGCACCGGGCGCATGTTCACCGGCGACCGCTCGGGCGAGTGGCTCTACGGCGAACTCCATCGGCAGCGGCTCTCGGGCCGTCCGCGGAGTGAGCGCGCGGGCGACGGACTCCGACTCGACGGCGTCTACATCACCGCGGCGGGGCGCTGCGCTCCGCCGGGGAACAAGCCGGCGCCCGAGGAGCTGGCGAGCTGTCGTCCCTTCCTGGCGCGGGAGATGACCGCGCTTCACTCCGTTCGCGTCCGGCTGGCGCTGGGAAAGGTGGGGCACGACGCCTTTCTCGCGGCGCGCCGATTCCTGGGGTTCCCGGAGCTGAAGCCGAAGCCGGCCTTTCGGCACGGCGGTTTCGTCGCGCTGCCGGAAGGTGGGTGGCTTCTCGACTCCTACCATCCCAGCCAGCAGAACACGAGCACCGGAGTTCTCACCCCCGCCATGTGGCACGGAGTCTTCGTGACAGCGAAGCGGCTTCGGGATCGGGTATCATCCGCGGATGCGCGGCATCCTCCTTCGTAAACCGGGCCCACCCGAATCGCTTCAGATTCAGACGCTTCCCGACCCGACACCGGGGCCGGGCGAGGTCGTGATCCAGGTCCACGCGGCGGGAGTCAATTTCGCCGACGTGCTGGCGCGGCAGGGACTCTACCCCGAGGCGCCGAAGCCACCCTACATCCCGGGATTCGAGAGCGCGGGCGAGATCGCCGCGCTCGGCTCCGGAGTCGAGCGGTTCCGCGTCGGTCAGCGCGTCCTCGCCTATCACACTAGCGGCGGCTACGCGGAGAAGGTGGCCGTGTCGGCGGAGCGCGTCGTCGCGCTCCCCGATTCGATTCCCTACCAGGCCGCCGTCGTGATCCCGCTCAACTACGGCACCGCCTACGTGGCGCTCTACCGCACCGGGCCCGTGGAGCCGGGCATGCGCGTCTTCGTCCACGCGGCTGCCGGCGGCGTGGGGCTTGCCTTGCTCGATCTGGGGCGGCGCGCCGGGCTCGAGATGACCGGCGCCGCGAGCACCCACTTCAAGCGCGCTCGGCTGATTCACGCGGGCGTGCGCCACGTGGTGTCGTCGCGGCGCCTGCGCGTCGATCGCGTCGCGCGGCGGATCTACGGGGAGAAGGCGTACGACATCGTGCTCGATTCGGTCGGGGGCAAGACCATCCGCCAGGGGCTGCGATCGCTTCGCCCCGGCGGGCGCGTCGTCTCGCTCGGCGTAGGATCGCTATCGGGCGGCGGCCTTCTGGGCGCGATCCGGCTCCTTCTCGGCGCCTCGCGCTTCACGTTCCTCGATCTGCTGCAGCCGAGCGTGGGGCTTCACGGCGTGAACCTGCGCCGGTTGATGGACGATCCGGCGATGGTCCGTTCCGTGCTGGAGACACTGATCTCCTGGGTGGTGGCGGGGGAGATCAAGCCGGAGCCGGGGCGCGTGATGTCCTTGGAGGACGTCGGCGTCGCGCATCGGCTGCTGGAGAAGCGCGGGAACGTCGGAAAAATCGTTCTGCGGGTGGGGGAGTAGCCGGACTATGCGTGTCGCGGCCTAGTCCCGCCGCGGGGCTAGACCGGAAGCGGGGCGACGAAGCGGCGAAGGTCGGCCACGACCTTGGGCCACGACGCGGCGTACTCGCGCCGCGCGACGGAAGCTTTCTCCGGCGCGATCTTGTCGAACCCCGAGTGAAGCAGGAGGAGCGCCGATCCCGACGGATCGGGCTCCAGAGAGAGTTCCACCTTCGTCCGCGCCCCCCAATTCTCGCCCGCCCACTCCAACGCCAGCACCACGCGGCTCTCCGGAGCCATCGACTCGATTGCCCCTTCTTCCACAACCTGGCGGCCGTGGTGGCGCGACGTGAAGCGGAAACCGCCCTCGGGCGCTCCGTCGAAGCGCTCGACGTGCGCCAGCCACTTCTCGAGTCCCTGCGCGGTGGAGAGGAGGGGCCAGATGTCGGCGGCGCTTCGGGCCAGCGGCGCCCGGACGGCGATCGGAAGCGAGGCGCCCCATTCGTGCGCGTCGCGCTCCTCGTGGAGCGCGGTGCGGAGCGCGCCGAGCACTTCGCGCCAGAGCCGCCGTGCCTGCCGGCGCTCGGGCTCGCTGGAGAGTCCCTCGTGGCGGACCGTGACGCGCGTGCCGGGCCCGTCGCCCTGCAGCCGGATCGCGACGCGGCTCTCGGTCCCGGTTCCCTGCGGCTTCCAGGTGAAGGCGAGCGCGGAGGGAGGATCGGACTGGAGCACGTGGCCGCGGACGATGTCTCCGTTCCAGGCATGGAGCACGAATTCACCGCCGATCGCGAGCTCGAGGTCCACTTCGCCGAGCCAGTGCCGCAGAAGTTCGGGGCGCGAGAGATAGCGCCAGACTTCGAGCACCGGCGGGCGAAGGCCGCGATGACAGCGGGCCGCGTCGGGCGGGCGCTGGGGTTGGCGTTGGGTGCTTCCGGCGGATGGCGGCGTGGGTGCGGGTTCCGGCTGCAGCGCTGATTCTGGTGCTGGTGCGGGTTCCGGTGCTGGTTCTGGTGTCGGCTCTTGTGCTGGCGCTGGAGCTGAATCCGCAGTGGCGGCGTCCATGCCGGCGGTCGGCGCCTCGGCCTCGGGCGATGCTACTTCCGCTGGGGGCTCGGGTGCAGGCGCGTCGGATTGGGGCTCTGGCGCCTCGTACGATTCGTCAGGTGCCTGCATCGGACCCGTTTCGTCGTTCATTCGATCCAGCATAGAGAAGCGCGTGCGCCGACGCCAGGGGAACCGCCGGAAGAGTCTGGCGTCGTGCTGCCGTCAGGGCGGCCCTCCCCAGAGTCCGAGCTGCGCGAGCAGGCTCATTCCGTCCCACTCGCCCCATCGCTCCACGATTCGTCCCCCTTCGACCCTGATGATCTCGATGCCGGCGAAATCGATCGCGCGCCCCGACGGCGCGACGCCGAGATAGGCGCCTCGGTGCGTGCCGCGCGCCGTCCACCGGATGGCGACGCTGCCGCTCGATTCGTCCACGACGAGATCTTCGATGGCCGTCCGGAAGTCGGGGAAGGCGGCGTAGAACGCCACGAGCATACGGCGGTAGTCGTCGCGCGTGTCGCCGCGCCCCGCGGCGCTTCGATCGCGGAACTCGGGCGCGTGGAGTTCGTCGAAGGCGACGAGATCGCCCGGTCGCCAGATCTCCTCGATCCAGCGGCGGGCGATGCGTTCGAGGTCGGATCGAAGCGTTGCCACCATGGCTATCGGTACCTCGACTTGATGTTTCCCCAGGTCGTAGGCTTCACTCCGAGACATCCGCTCGTTACGTCGCAGGTGCCCTCGAAGTCCACGCTCAGGGACATCTTGAAGTCGCCATCATTTCCGGCACAGAGCGAGGTGAACCCCGTTCTTTCGGGCGATCCCACTTCCGCCCCCGAAAGAACTCGAGCCACGTTGCACTCGGCGTGCGGCATCTCGATCGGGAGGCCGCCCAGCAGATAGCGGCCAGGTGGGACATGCGCCGGCGGTTCGGGCGAGCTGAAGCCGACCCGCACCCATTGGCCCGCGGCGTAGTAGGAGAACTGTCCGGCGTCGACCGTGAATGTCGGCATCCTGTTCACCCAAGTTCCGACGTTCACTGGATCAGAGACGTGCGCGCCTTGAGCGAACGAGCCAAGTAGGAGGTTCACGACGTAGCCGCTCATGGTGAGCGCCTCTCCGGTTGGGCACGACACTTCGTTCCCCGTCGCATCGTGGTTCGTGTCGAGCCATACCCAGACGGTGTCGTTCCCCATCGGCAGCACATCATTCGCGGTGCAGACGCTGTCCCCGTCGACGTCGACGTAGATGTACTGCGCCAAGAGCGGGGCGGCGGGCAGCGAGAGCGCTAGTGAGGCTGCTAGCATCAGCAGTAGCGAACGGATCATCCAGATTCCCCCCTGGCCGGCCGGGCCGTTCCGCAAGCCTACTCCTCCACGAACCGTGGCGGGTAGTTCTTGACATTCACCTTTTATTCACCTACCCTATCTGGTGCCTCGTCGGGCGCGCCTAGCGTACCGCCTGTCGGGGCGGGTACCCGGGCGGCCGCTCACAGGGCGCCAGGCGGCCGTTACGGGGCCCCATTCGTTCGCGCATCGCCACCCGGAGGACCGCCACCTGCTGACCCCGAGACAGCGCACCGCCTACGACTTCATCGCCTCGTTCCGCGAGCGCCACGGCTTCGCGCCGTCGTTCGAGGAGATTCGCCGCCATCTCGGCGTCGCCTCCCTGAACGCCGTCGCCAAACTGGTCGCGCAATTGAAGCGCCGCGGCTACCTGGCCGAGGCGCCACCGAACGCGAAGCGCTGGCTGGCTCCGTCCGCCCGCCGCACCGAAGGAGCGACCATCCCCCTCCTCGGCGTGGTGGCGGCGGGCCGACCGATCGAGGCGATCGAGACGCCGGAGGAGATCGACGTGCCGGCGGCGCTCCTGGGAAAAGGGGGCGAGCGCTACGCGCTTCGCGTGCGCGGCGACTCGATGATCGAGGACGGGATCCACGACGGCGACGTGGTCGTGGTCCGGCGGGCGCGGCGCGCGGAGAACGGGGAGGCGGTGGTCGCCATCGTGGGCGGCGACGCGACGCTGAAGCGGTATTACCGGAGCGGCGCGCGCGTGGAGTTGCGTCCGGCGAACGCGGCGCTCGCGCCGATTCGCGTCGCCGCCGACCGCGTAGAGATCCGGGGCGTGCTAGTGGGATTGCTTCGCCGGTATTCGTAGGGGGGACCGATGACCGACCGAGAACTTCTTCGCCACACGCTCGCGACGCTCGCCTATCGCGCCGCCAAGACGATGCGCGGCGCGCCCGAGTCGTTCACGAACTTCCGCGCCCCGGGCGCCGGCAGCACGCCGCTCTCCATCGTGGCGCATATGGGAGACCTCTTCGACTGGGGGCTCTCGATGGCGAACGGAGCGGGGAAATGGAACAGCGCCACGCCCCAGGCATGGGACGCGGAGTGCGCGCGCTTCTTCACGTCGCTGAAGGCGTTCGACGAGCGGCTCGCCTCGGACGAGCCGATCCACTACGAGCTGACGCGCCTCTTCCAGGCCCCGGTCGCCGACGCGCTGACGCACACGGGGCAACTCGCCATGCTCCGCCGCCTCCACGGGGCCCCGATGAAAGGCGAGAGCTACAACCGAGCCGACATCGTGATCGGCCGCATCTCGCTGGAGCAGATACCGCCCGATCCGAAGTTCGAGTTCGACTAGCCCGGCAAGACGGGCGCGCTTGCCCGGGATCGCGCGGGGCGAAGCCCTCCGGTCGCTGTGCGGCGCCCACGCTGCGCGTGGGCTTGCAGGCTCCCTCCGGGCTTCGCCCCGTGCGATCCCTACATCTCCGCCGGTTCTGTTCGGGCCGCCGATCCCGGAGCATCGTCATGGAAGCGACCATCCTGCACGTCGCCATTGATTCCTTCGCCATTCAGGCCGAGCGACTTCGCTGCCCGAAGCTCGTGGGGCGCCCTGTCGTGCTCGCGCCTGGCGACTCGCCGCGGCCGCGCGTGCTCGCGGTGTCGCGTGAAGCGCGCGCGGCCGGCGTCACCCCCGGTACGCCGCTCGTTCTGGCGCGCCGGCTCTGCCGGGACTTGGTGCCGCTGCCGCCCGATCGCGATCTCTACGCCGGGCTCGCGGACTCCATCCGCGCGCGGCTTGCCCCCTACGCGCCGTTCGGCGATGGCGCCGGGCTTCCGGCGGGGCGCTTTGTTCTCGATCTCACCGGCATCGCGCGGACGCACGACGGCATGCACGATCGCGCGGCACGCGCGGGGCGGGAGGTGGAGCGCGCGTTCGGGCTCCACCCCACGCTCGGGCTCGCCGCGACGCGGCTCGTCAGCGGCATCGCGGCGCGTGTGCTCGCGCCCGACGGGGAGCTCCTCGACGTCCGCTCCGGAAGCGAGGAGGCGTTCCTGGCCCCGCTCGCCGCCCGCGTTCTTCCCTCGGCGCGCCTCCCCGCCGCTGCGTCGCGGCTCGATCTCCTGGCGCTCCGCGTCGTCCGCGACCTGCAGGCGCTCACCATGCCGCAACTCCACGCCGCCTTCGGCCCCCCGGCGACCCTACTGTGGCGCGAGGCGCGCGGACTAGACACCGCCCCGCTCCACGCCGTCGATCCGCCACCCACCGCCGTGGCCGAGGAGACACTGGCCACCGAAACCAACGACCACCGCACGCTGACGCTCCGGATGTCGCGCCTGGCAATCGAAGTAGGAACCGGACTCCGCGCCCGCCGCGTCGAAGCCCGTCGCCTGGCGGTGAAGGTGGTCTACGCCGACGGCAGAGAAGGAAGCGCACGAGCGACGCTACGAGAAGCAGTGGCGGCAGAGGTCCGGCTGCGCGAGGAGGCCACCGCGCTGCTAGACCGAGCGCTGACCAGGCGAGTCCGCGTGCGACGACTCCGCTTGGAGGCGTGGGAGGAAGCGCCGGGCGCTCAACAACTGTTGATGTGGGGCGAGGAGGGGGAGAACTCAGAGGGAGCCTGCAAGCCCGCGCAGAGCGCGGGCGCCGCACAGCGACCGGCGGGTTCCTCCCCCTCCTCGCCCCACCTCGACCGCTCGAACGCCATGTCCGCCGCCCTCCACAACATCCGCACGCGGCTAGGAACCGACACACTAGTCCCCGCCTCGTGGCTAGCGCACGGACTCGTCACCGCGCCCCCGCGCCGCACGCGCACGCCGAGCCGATGACCTTCACCCACCTCCACGTCCACAGCCACTACTCCCTCCTCCGCGGCGTCGACAGCCTAGAGTCGCTGGCGCAAACGGCGCGCGATCAAGGGATGACCCGCTTCGCGCTAACCGATACCAACGCGCTCTACGGATTCGTGTTCTACAGGCAGATCTGTGAGGAGATGAAACTGACACCGATCGCGGGCGCTGAGATCGTGGAAGTTGGCGCTCCCGCCGCGAAACCGGGCGGCCAGGGCAGGGCCGTACTCCTCGCGCGGGGGCGCGACGGCTATCGCTCCCTCTGCCGCGTCATCACCGCGCGGCATCTCGAACCCGACTTCTCGCTGGCCGCCGCCATCCGCGCGAACGCCGAAGGGCTCGTCGTCCTCTCGGAGACGCCCGCGCTCCTGGAATCGCTACGCGACGCGGCGCCGGTCCACGCCGAACTCGTTCCCGGTCGCGGCGACCGTCCGCTTCGCGCGTGGGCGCGGGAGCGCGGCATTCCCTGCGTGGCGACGAACGACGTCCACTTCACCCGTCCCGAGGGGCGGCGCCTTCACCAGGTGCTTCGCGCCATCGACCGGAACACCACCATCGACCGCGTCCCGCTCGACGACCTCGCCGAGCCGGGTCGGACGTTCGCCGGTGCTGACGAGATGGAGCGGCGGCTCTCCCACGCGCCCGAGGCGATCGAGAATGCCGCGCGGCTGGGTGAGGAGTGCGCCGCCGACTGGCCGATGGGGCAAACCGTCTTCCCCTCCTTTGACCTCGATCGCGGCACCGCGGCCGAGGTGCTCAGCGCCCGCTGCCAGGCGGGGATCCTCCATCGCTACG
>ERZ1292633.714-Hain-H41-02um-R1-714-length-37327-cov-10_pt1 | contig 33076 bp, 35 predicted proteins | sample MGYA00564406_ERZ1292633 | MGnify/ENA primary metagenome ERZ1292633 (study PRJEB36523, sample SAMEA6512639) | groundwater metagenome | collected 2019-01-08 | study: AquaDiva: Metagenomics assemblies of 32 groundwater samples
GCTCCGGCGGTAGGATTCGAACCTACGACCAATGCGTTAACAGCGCACTGCTCTACCACTGAGCTACACCGGAATGTGTATCATTATATATTCAATTGTTTCTCGTCATCCTATTTCTCTTTGCCACTCCGCTCACGACCGGAATGTAATTTGCATAGTACCAAAATTGGCGGAAAATGCAACGAGAGTGTTTTTGCCAGTACTCGCCGTTTCTGATAGTATGTTATCTTACCATAAATTCAAATTACTTATGAATATTAAAAAAACAAAGATCGTCGCAACGATAGGACCCGCGTCAGATAGTGAGGTCATGCTGACCAATTTGGTGAAGGCGGGGATGAACGTTTGCCGTCTCAATTTCTCGCACGGCGAGCATGCAACACACCTTGCGCAGATAAAAAATATTCATGCGGTCGCGCAAAAACTCGGCGTACCTATTCCGATACTTCAAGACCTCTCCGGTCCAAAGATCCGCATCGGCGATTTTTATCAAGAACGTGTGATGCTCAAAAAAGGTTCACTCTTTACTCTGACGACCAAGCCATGCGTGGGTGATGAGACGAGGGCATTCATAAGTTACAGCGCGCTCCCCAGAGAGATCAAGAAAGGGGATGCGATCCTTCTTGATGATGGCAAGAAACGCCTTGAAGTCTTGAGTGTCGCAGGAGACGAAATCAAATGTCGCGTCATCGTTGGTGGTGAGACTAAAGGCCGTCGCGGAGTCAATCTCCCTGGTGTGTCCCTGAAGATTAGTTGCCTCACGCCGAAAGACAAAAAGGATCTCGCTTTTGGTATTGAAAACAAAGTTGATTTTGTGGCACTTTCATTTGTGCGTCATGCGTCGGACATCAGACAGCTTCGCACAATACTAGAAAAGGCAAAATCAACCGCAAAGATTATTGCGAAGATTGAGACTGAGGAAGCGATTCTAAATATTGATGCAATCATCGCTGAAGCGAACGGCATCATGGTAGCGCGCGGAGACCTCGCAGTCGAGGTTCCCGCAGAGCAAGTTCCTATCCTCCAGAAAATGATAATCAAGAAGTGCAACAGCGCGGGCAAGCCCGTGATCGTCGCGACGCAGATGATGGAGTCTATGATCAAATCCCCAGTTCCTACACGCGCAGAAGTTTCAGATGTAGCAAACTCTATTTTGGATGGCGCAGATGCCGTGATGCTTTCCGAAGAATCAGCTCTGGGAGAGTATCCTGTAGAGACCGTTGCGATGATGTCTAAAGTGGCAATCATGGTGGAACAAAACTATCCCCACCGTGAGGCGCTATACGGTGACACATTCGAAGGAGGAAGCGGAGTGAATGATGAATACAAAGACATTGTTGATGCAGTAACATTTGGTGCAGTAAGTACGGCATCGACCGTTGGAGCAGTAGCAATCATTGCACTTACAGAGACAGGTCTCACAGCGCGCATGCTTTCAAGGTTTCGCCCGAAACAACCGATTATCGTCATGAGTCCCAAGCGTCATGTTATCGAACAAATTTCACTTTCGTTTGGATGTTATCCTGTTCGCATTGAAAAACTCGTTACTATCGATGATGTGATGAGTGAAGTGCGAGAGTATGTGTTGGCTCACAAGTTAGCAAAGAAAGGGGACAAGGTTGTCATCTCTGCTGGCGTACCGTTCGGACGCTCTGGCGGAACGAATATCCTTCTTGTTGAAGTGATATAATGAACTTTCATGTATATTCGCGTCCGTGTGACCGCTGGTGCAAAGAAGGAATCATTCAAAACTGATGCCGAAGATTCTTTCATTGCTTCAGTCAAAGAGCCAGCAGAGCAAAATCTAGCGAACAGACGAGTTCTGGAGCTTGTTGCACTTCATTTTGGCTGTAACCCTAAGCAAATACGCATGATTTCAGGACACCATGCTCCGGGCAAAATCTTGAGCATTCCAGACTAAATAATTTTATAGACTGCATATTGTTCTCACAAGTTCGAAGTGATATAATCTACTCATGCAGATAAAAATAAAAACAACAAATATTCAGTTGACCGATGCGATCTCTTCATACGTTGAGGAGAAGTTTCAGAGTGTTGAAAAATTTGCCGTCCCACATGAAGCAGAGAACCCAGTTCTTTCAATTGAGATTGGTAAGACTACAAATCATCATCGCTCTGGAGATTTTTTTTCAGCGAAGGCGAATTTGGAAGTTCGCGGGAAAGCATTTCATGCAGAAGCACAAAAGAGTGATCTGTATGCCGCGATCGATGACCTACGCGACGAGCTCGTGGGAGTACTAAATTCACATAAGGATAAAAACCGTACACTCGTGCGTCGCGGAGCATCGATGGTTAAAAATTTGCTTCGTTTTGGACGAACAAAGAACTAGAATAAATCATGAATATAAAAAACATCATCTTATTAGTCGTATCTGTCTCTGTAATTATTCTTCTTGTGTGGTTGAGTGGGAAAGAAGCTCCTGTTAAAAAGGACTTAATCCCACTTACGGACACTGCCATAAACACAACCACAATGCCGATAATAAATGCGACAACAACTGAACAATTAGTAACATCTACAAAAACTATGAGCACCGCAATTTTCACCACCAACAAAGGAGTCATCACCCTCGAACTCTTTGACGATAAAGCACCAAAGACAGTCGAGAATTTCAAGAAACTCGCAGGCGAAGGTTTCTATAACGGCACTCGCTTTCACCGAGTCATTCAAGGATTTATGATTCAGGGAGGTGATCCACTTTCAAAAGATCTAGCGAAGCAAGGTGCATGGGGGACTGGTGGACCAGGATATTCGTTTGCAGATGAGATTCACACTGAAAATCAGAACATCATCGGCACCATTGCGATGGCAAATGCCGGCCCCAACACTAACGGAAGTCAGTTCTTCATCAACACCGCAAATAATTCTTTCTTGAACACCAAGCATACTGTTTTTGGCAAAGTCACGGGAGGTATGGATGTAGTTACCGCAATCGAGCAGACCAAGACAGGTCAGAACGACCGTCCGCTTGAGGATGTTATCATTGAGAAGATAGAGATTAAATAGTCTAGCCATGTAGGTCAATAGCAAAAGCCCCTTCAGCGAAGGGGCTTTTGCTATTGACTTTTAGTTATTTTCATGTATAATAAGTAAGTAAATCAATGGTGGTTTACTTGTACAAAAGGAGAGCAAAATGGCACTCAGTCAAGAAAGAATGGGACAAATAGCCCTATTGGTTGTAAAGAAGCTGGCACGCGAGAAGTCTATGAACCTAGATCCGAGTAGGCTTCGCAGAGAGGTTGGTAGCTTCACTAAAGAAATGAACATACGTTCTGATGAGGCTGCTGGATTCATACAAGCGATTCTGTCCGAAGCATTTACGGAAGTGCTTGAAGAGCTTAAAGAGCTAAAAAAATAAACTTTTACATGCGGCAAGGTAAAGTCTCTCGACTTTCTAAAAGGGTAATTCTGGCTCCTGTGTGAAAGCACAGCAAGCGGAGAACAAGAACCTCTCCTCCCGCAAATGAACGACATGGCTAACCCCATGTCGTTTTCTTTTTTTTATTTCTGCCCTCTTAAAAATTCCTCGTAGGACATTTCACGCTTTCCTTCGGGGATGACACGAAGGGGAATGAGTTTGCCGTCCTCTATTTTTGCATCTGTGACGACGACGCGCATCTCTCGACCATTTCGCTCTGTTATAAAATATGTGCGTGGCCACACATCAAATGCGCGGACCTTACGGTACGTGCGCTCCGCATTATCTGAAAGGTCGATGCGACCGCTTTCTTTGGTGATTTTTTTTGTGTAGGTTGCCTCGGAGTGATTTTGTGCAGTTGGCGTTATTTTTCCCCCCATCCAATTAGGAATTACTTCTACGAGAAGTTTGCCGCCGAGCTTGCCAAGTATTTCTTCAAGCCCGCTGTCCTTTGGTGGCCAGTTGGGAATCATTATTTTTTCTTGTGCGACGATTGGTCCGTGGTCGACTTCCTCATCAATAAGCATAATGCTCACTCCTGTCTCATGAGTGCTTCCTACGGGGACTTCTTCGAGGATTGCGCCTTGCAAAGGTGACGCACCACGAAGTTTTGGGAGAAGTGAAGGGTGCACATTCAGCGTGCCGTGTTTTGGCGCGTCGAGTAGCGCGCGCGGGATTATTTTTCCGTATGAGGCAACTATAAATAAATCCCAATCTGTGCCAAGTGTGGAAGAAAATTCCGAGGACTTTATTTCTGATGGTTCAAGGGTCGGGATGTTGTTCGCATTCGCCCAGATGCTGACATCTGAGGGGGTCAGTTCAAGCTTGCGTCCCTTTGGTTTAGCGGGAAGTGTGACGATGAGTTCGGGCAAAACTCCGCGAGACTTCATTTCATCAAGCACGATCACGGAAAAGCGTGATGTTCCCCAAAATGCGACGCGGAGATTTTTCATGACTATAATTTTTCTGACTGACCCTTTTTTTGCGCATCTTCTTTTCGCATGCGTTCTTGATCCTCGCGCGTTATCACTTCGAGGTCGCGCGCAGTATCAATGAAAAGAAGGCCATTGAGATGGTCGGTTTCATGTTGGAAAATTTGAGCAAGGAGTCCGCTTCCGCCATACGTAAAAGGTTTCCCGTTCTCATCATACGCTCGTATGGTCGCCTTGTCAGAACGCAAGACTTCGCCGTACAGCCAGCGCACAGAAAGACATCCTTCTGGAACCCACACTTTTTTTCGTGAAAGCTTGACGATCTCAGGATTGATGAAAACCATATCACGAAGTTTGATTTTTGAATCAACAGGCATTTGTTGTTCGGAAGTTTTCTCCACAACCGAGTTGATTTTGTCTTTTTCCTCCAGCTCGATCTCAAACGCACGATGAGAAACGATGAATATGCGAAGTGGAACGCCTATTTGTGGAGCTGCGATGGCAACACCGTCTTCTTCTTTGTCGAGCGCGCTTTTCATGTCGTCCAGGATTTTTGCAAGACGAGGAGATGTGAAATCTTTTGGATTCACGGGTTCTGCTGTTGCGCGAAGAATTGAAGCGTCTTTTTGAAGGATTTTAGCCATTGTTTTTGAAGTATATCGTATTTTCGGATTCTTTTGAAGATAGATGTCGTTCTGGTCAATATAAAAGCCCCTACCGCAAAAATCACGTATAGGGGCAGTGCCGGTACGAACCTTAGGCAATAATGATTATAAAGGTGGTGCTCCTCGCGAGAACCCAGCCTTTAAAGAAGGGACAACCATAAACTTGGTTCGCTTGTAGCATGGGACCGGCAACCCGTGAGATATCCCTCCGTATTATTTGTAACATGCGGATTTTTCTAAAGCAAGTGATCGGGGTTTACTTCAACAGTGAAATGAGGGGGGAGCGCACGGAGCTTGGAGATGGCGGTTTTATCTGGCCACACATTTCCTGAAAGTTTTATGATTGCATGCATGCGGTATGTATGAGACTTGTCTTTTTTATTTTTTGTAAAGATGCTCGTATCGCGCGTCATCGTTTTAGGAATTATAAGAGCATGTTCTGGAAAGAAATTTTTGAGAGATTCTATTTCCTTAGGAACAAAATCCTTTTCTCCACGGGCGGTTATTTTTATAATAGTTCCGTATGGTGTATAGGAAAAGGTTTTGCGGAGAGCAAGTTCGTGCTCGGTAAATTCGGCGAGTCTTCCATGGAGCGCAAACTCGATCATGGCAGTGTCGTCAGTGCGTGTTTGGATGAGGAGCGACTTTTTACTTTTTTCTCGCAGCGAAAGTATGAGCGCAAAAATACGCTCGTTCATTCGGTAATCAGGAATTGCAAAAAGCGAATCAATCGAAATGATAATAGAGTGATCAACTGAGGTAAGGTAAGGGATTGCCATTGGCGTAGCAATGAGCACAGCTCCCAAGTTCTCTTCCTTTGTTTTTTCAAATTGCTGAATAATTTTTTTTGCTTGAGCCTTTGTTTTCACACGCTCACTATCAAATGCAAAACGTTTTGCGTGTGGGAAATTTTCAAACACTTCTTCCTCCACGCGTTCAATGCCAATGCCGAGTGGGACAAGACGCCACCCTCCGCAGTTGGGGCAGGTCTCATGCTCGCCTTCTTCGGGTATGTGGGCGAGTCCGCAAGCATGACACGAGTAGATTCTTTTATCGCCCTGTTGTTTATGGATTGCGAGGGGGTTTTCGCACGCACTGCAACGAATAATTGTCCCGCAGTCATTGCACATTGTAATGGGAGTGAGACCTTTTCTAGCAGTTATCAAGACCACCGATTCTTTGCTTGCGAGTGCTTGTTCCAAACGCTCTCGAATCGTTTTGCTCAATACTTGAAAGGTCCGCGTGCCAGTACGTTCCTTGACGGCTTGCTCCTCTATGCGCGGATCGATAATTACCGTTTCAATATTAGAGGTCGCATGTTTGGTGACTCGATTCCACTCCAATATTTCTTGGTTCTCGATGCGCGCATGTGTTTCTGGGCGGAGTATTGAGGAGCCGAGAATGAGCGTACTTCCGGTTTTTCTCGCGTACGTCTCGACGAAGAATCGCGTGTCTATAAAAGGACGCGTGAATGTTTTCCATGAGTGAGCGTGTTCTTCGTCCAAAATTATTTTTTCAAAATGTCGCGGTATGAGAAGATATTGAGGTGTCCCTATCACCAATACCGCATGTTGCTCTTCGGTAACACTCTCCCACGTCGAAAGGATGCGATTTTTTGTGACACCGCTGTGAAAAAGAAAAGCGTATTCTTCTATGCCGTGTTTGAGCGCTTGCAAAACTCGCAGAGCATCAGTTTCGGTGGGAACGCAGATGAAGATTGATTGTTTTTTGGCAAAAGATTCACGCACGAGCCTGCGGTAATCTTCAAAGCGTTCAGGTGTGGAAAGTTGGATTGCGTAAATCCTCGCTTCTTTTTTTTGATTCAATGGGGGATGAGACTCGCTTGTAGTTTCGACCGAGCGTTCCATATACGCATCAAGAATGCTTTTTGGGGTAAGTGCAAGAAGTGTTTCCCCAAGAGGTTGAACAAAGTACGCGGAAGTCTCTTGTGCGCTCTCGATGAATGCTGTGCTCCAGAAATTTAGAGGTTTTGCACGAAGGATTTTTTTTACTGAAAAATCAGACGATTTGATCGCTCCTTTCATGTCGCTCACTTCTTTCGCTTCAAGGACGAGAGCGGGTATTTCGCGCGTGCGCACGGGGACCATAACGATCGCTCCTACGGAAACAGTATTTTTTGTGAAATACGTTAATGATGGGTGAAGTATTCCGCGCGTAAGGGGAGCGACCGTGAGTATCTGCATATGCTCATAGTATCTGAAAGGAAGGAATAAAAAAAGCACCCGTCATTCGCGGGTGCCACTTTTATGAATCTTGTTTTGACCTCTAAAGGAGTAGGAGACACAGCCAGAAACTGGATCTCGATATTCATTTGGTTCAGTATAGACGATTTGTATAATCGTAAAGTCGTGTTTCTTTGCTACGATAGATACGACTTCCTCAAACTCTTTTTTGACCAAATTCAGAGATTCAGCAGATTTCTTATTATCATGGTGATAGATATTGTCTTGTGGTAACACAACACACTCTTCAATATCCCCACGTTCTTCGACAGAAAGATTACTTTTCTTGATCAATGCGAGAGCCGGGGATCCCGTTTGGATGATGACACTTGCGAACATTAATGCAAATATCTTTAAATATATCTTCATGATGGACTCCTGTGCCCGTGTTGTCTTGTCGGACCTTAGCACGCAATTTTTGTTTGGTCAAACAGCCCTTCGCATAGTAAGATGAGGAACATATGAGTAATGCGCTATTAATCACGGGGCTCGCTGGAGAGCGGAAACTTCACGGCACCGTGAACGTCATGGGAGCGAAAAATGCGGCATTGAAGGCTATCGCGGCGACGATTCTTTTCCGAGATACCGCAACGCTAAAAAATATTCCTGAGATTAACGACGTGGAGCGCATGTTCGACCTTTTGAAGGATATGGGTGCAGAGATTACTCGTATGAAGCGGGGAGTGTTTACCGTGTTCACTCCTCGCGGATTTTCCACGGAAGTTTCTCCCGCGATTGCAAAACGCATGCGCGCGTCAATTGTGGTTACCGGTCCCGTACTTGCGCGTTTTGGAAAAGTCTCGTTCCCGCATCCCGGAGGGTGTGTTATAGGTGCACGCCCCCTTGATCTATTTATCGACGGATTTAAAAAAATGGGAGCAAAGGTTTCCGTAAAAGACGACATGTATGTCGTCGAAGCAAAGACGGGTCTTCAAGGCACTGAATTCTTTCTCAAAAATCAAAGTGTCACCGTCACCGAGACATTCATGATGGCTGGCGTTCTCGCGAAAGGGACAACCACCATAAAAAATGCCGCTCTTGAGCCCGAGATCAAGGAGCTCGCAGATTTTCTGAATGCATGCGGGGCAAAAATTTCCGGCGCGGGTACGCCGACGATTACAATCAAAGGTGGGAAGCTTTTGTCTGGCAAAAAGACTGCGTACAAAACAATGCCTGACCGCATCGAAGCGGGAAGCTTCCTTGTTTTGGGAGCGCTCGCCGCGCGCGAGCTTCATATCAAGAATTGCAACCCGCTTCATCTTGAATCACCCATCGAAATATTGCGAAGTGCAGGCGTATCGATGGAGATCAAAAAAACAGAGATCATTGTTCGAGCTCCATCAGAGCTAAAACCTGTTGATATTAAAACTCACGAATACCCAGGCTTCCCCACCGATCTTCAAGCGCCGATGACTGTTCTCTTGACGCAAGCCTCGGGCGAAAGTATGGTTTTTGAGACAATTTTTGAGGGACGCTTGAGTTACACCGAGTCACTTTCTTCCATGGGAGCTTCTATTACCATGATGGACCCGCATCGCGTACTCGTGCGAGGGAAGACCGAGCTTCGCGGACGCAAGCTCACGAGTCCAGACCTTCGCGCAGGCCTCGCCTTCGTCATTGCTGCGATAGTTGCAAAAGGTGAGTCTGTCATCCATAATGTGGACACTACGATTGATCGGGGATACGAAGACGTCGAAGCGCGCCTTCGTGCAATAGGCGTTACCGTGGAACGCATCTCTTCTCTTCCTGAAATCACGCCGTCATCGTCAGAAAAGTAATCATATGTCATTATTTACTAGAAAACTTGGTATTGATCTTGGGACCGCGAACACACTTGTGTTTATTCCAGGCAAAGGAATTGTGCTCAATGAACCTTCGGTTGTTGCGGTAGATCAGCAAACAAATCGTATTATGGCGGTTGGTATTGAAGCAAAACGCATGATCGGACGTACCCCCGACAACATTATTGCTTATCGCCCTATGAAAGACGGTGTCATTGCGGATTATCGGATTACCGAAGCGATGATTGGTTACTATATGACCAAGGCACTTGGCAAATGGAATATTTTTAAACCAGACGTCATGGTTTCTGTTCCGGCTGGCGTTACCTCGACCGAGCGTCGCGCCGTCATTGAAGCGACCATCAAGGCAGGTGCAAAGAATGCGTTCGTTGTGAAAGAGCCTATTCTCGCGGCAATCGGCGCTGGCATTCCTATTCAAGAAGCGTGCGGACACATGGTGGTAGATATCGGCGGTGGCACGACCGATGTTGCGGTCATCTCTCTCGGTGGCATCGTCGCGTCGACGTCGGTCAAATGTGCGGGAAACAAAATTGACCACGCAATTGCGGACTATATCAAAAAGACGTTTAATCTCGCAATCGGCGACCGCACTGCGGAGGATATTAAAATCAAGATTGGTTCGGCGATTAATATTGACGATGAACTTTTGATAACGATTAAAGGGCGCGACTATGTGACGGGCCTTCCGCGCACGGCTCAGGTCACGACCAATCAAATTGTAAAAGCAGTTGACCGCGAACTTCGTGAGATCATTCGAGCGATCAAAGACGTCTTGCAGGAAACACCCCCAGAGCTTTCCGCAGATATCATCGACCAAGGGATTATTATGACAGGGGGATCCTCTCAACTTCGCAATTTTCCAGAACTCGTCGAGAGGTTGACGGGTGTCAAAGCAGTTCTCGCCGACGATGCTCTTTATTGCGTGGTCAAGGGTACGGGAATCGCTCTTGAGCATCTCGATACCTATAAGAAAAGCATTCTTTCAAAGAAATAATTAAAGGTTTTATTTCCCGCATTTTTATTGCATGGATAATATATTTGAACACTATCGAAAAACCGGATATCTTCACCACGCGCACGTAATCGAAGGTGAGCGAGAAGTGCTTATAAAGGTTCTCTCGGGGCTTCTTGCCAAGCACATGGGAATTACTGCCAAAGGTAACCCAGATGTCACTGTCGAGCACTATGAGTCGTTTGGTATCTACGAAGCGCGAAAACTTTCTGCCCGTCAGTCCCGTCATGGGTTTGGCGAAATTTCAAAAGACGGCAGTGTGGCGAAAAAAATTTTTATTGTAAGCACAAATTCATTTACGCGCGAAGCTCAAAACGCACTTTTAAAAACATTCGAAGAACCGACCGAAGGGACACATTTTTTCATCATCGTTCCTCATCATGATGTAATCCTTAAAACCTTGAGATCGCGCGTGGTGATGGTAAAGCCCGAGGCGACACAATTTCATGACGAAACAAAAGACATTGCGGTAAAGTTTCTCGACAGCACTCTTGAAGAACGTTTTACATTGATAAAAAAACTCACCGAAACTAAAAAAGGTGAGACCGTCGACCGTGAAAAGATTCGCCGCATCCTCGATCATGTTGAGCGGATCCTCTATACGCGTACGGCAGGGAAGAGTGCAGGCGAGATATTCCGCGAGATCTACCAGACTAAAACGTATCTCGCCGACCGAGGGTCTTCGCCCAAAATGCTTTTGGATAATATCGCCATTGCCTTAGTTGTTTGATCCAAGATTGAAATGTGGGGTTAATTTTGATAGTATTGTACTTATATGACTTATGATTTTTCAGGTTTCAAGAAAAAAGTAGCGGACATTTCCGCGCACTTGGGAAAAGAGCTTTCGGCCATCCACACGGGGCGCGCAAGTGCGGCTCTGCTCGACATGGTATCGATCGAACAATACGGCTCACGCCTTGCGATATCTCACGTGGCGACGATTATGACCGAAGACGCGCGAACGCTACGTGTTTCCCCATGGGACAAGTCGAACAGCAAGGAAATCGAAAAAGCGATCAATGCGGCAGACCTTGGTGTTTCGGTTTCCGTCGATGATACGGGGCTTCGCGTATTCTTCGCACCACTCACTACCGATCGCCGTGTGGCGTTTGTGAAGATTGTCCGCGACAGGATCGAGGACTCGCGCGTCGCTTTGAAGAGCGAACGTGAAAAGGTAAAGAACGAGATCATCTCTCTCGAGCGCGAAGGAGAAATGAGCGAAGACGAAAAGACTCGTGCTCTTGAAGACTTACAGAAGATTGTTCTCGAGACTAATAATGCATTCGAAGCACTTGGCGATAAAAAGGAAAAAGAAATTCTCGGGGAGTAGTTGTTTTTAGGTTTGTATTGGAGCGCAATTTTTCACTATGTCTATTTTATTGTTTATCATCATTCTTGCGGTGCTTATCATCGCCCATGAATTTGGCCATTTTATCGCTGCAAAGAGAGCGGGTATTCGCGTTGATGAATTTGGCATCGGTTTTCCCCCACGTCTTTGGAAGAAGAAATTTGGCGAGACTACCTACTCTATAAATCTTTTTCCGGTCGGCGGATTCGTGAAAATATTCGGCGAGGATCCAAACGAAGAATCAACTCATGGCAAAGATTCTGGAAGGAGCTTTGTTCACAAGCACAAACTCATTCAAACATGGGTCATCAGCGCTGGTATTATCTTCAATCTCATTCTTGCGTGGATTCTCATTTCTGCTGGATTCATGATGGGGCTACCGTATTCGTCATCAGATCCTCGTTATGGCGATCGTGTCACAGGTTCGGCGCTTGTGATCACTAGTGTGGTCTCTGGTGCGCCCGCAGATATTGCTGGGTTGAAGACAGGTGATAAGATTCTCGCTCTCTATGGAGAGGGGAATGCATCGCTTGAGAATCCTACCACTCAGTCGACAAAAGAATTTATTTCAACGCATAGCGAACTCAGGTTTGCATACCTGCGTGATAAGGAGATTCGCACGCTTTCCATGGTTCCTGAAGGAGGCATCATTGAGGGGAAAAAGGGTATCGGAATTTCGATGGATGATTCTGGGATGTTGAAACTTCCTCCGCTTGAAGCGCTTTACGCTGGGACCTTGAGCACGGCGACACTTACGACCGCAACCGCAACCGGTCTCGCTCATTTTTTAAAAAGCATTTTCATTGGACAGGCATCGTTTGCGGAGATTTCAGGTCCTGTAGGTATCGTAAACATCGTATCTGACGCATCCAAGCAAGGCTTTGTATACCTCCTTCTTTTGACTGCGCTCATTTCAATCAACCTCGCGCTTATCAACTTGCTACCATTTCCCGCACTCGATGGAGGAAGACTTCTCTTTATTTTAATAGAATCAATCAAAAGGTCACCAATCAAACCCGTGGTCGCGAACACCGCAAACGCCGTTGGGTTTATCCTCCTCATCCTCCTCATGGTCGTCGTTACGTACCACGATATTGCAAAGCTACTGAATGGGTAAGAGTGAGTAGACAATAACAAAACACTTCAGGAAAGAGATGTAGCTCTCATTAAAGATGGGTAGTTAATATCACGGCAAATCACATCTGTCAAGCAATTTGGAACGTAGAGACTTTTGAGGTAAGATACAGGAACCTATGCGACAGAGCACACTATTTACGAAGGCACGAAAAGAAGCCCCCGCAGACGAGGTTGCAAAGAATGCAAAACTCCTCATTCGAGCAGGCTTCGTTGACAAGCTTCAAGCTGGCGCGTACAGCTATCTTCCACTTGGTCTTCGTGTGTTAAAAAAGATTGAAAATATCATCCGCGAAGAAATGAACAATGCCGGCGGACAGGAGCTCCTCATGCCCGCGCTTCATCCAAAAGAGCTTTGGCAAACGACGGGACGTTGGGACACGATGGACGATCTCTACAAAGTTACCGATTCGTCCGGACGAGAAAATGCGCTCGGACCTACGCACGAGGAGGTCGTTGTTCCGCTCGTCAAACAATTCATATCATCGTATCGCGACCTTCCGTTTTCTGTGTATCAATTTCAAAACAAATTTCGCATGGAGCTTCGCGCAAAGTCGGGTATTCTTCGCGGACGAGAATTTCTCATGAAAGACATGTATTCGTTCCATAAAGATGAAGCAGACCTCGCGCTCATGTATGAAAAAATGAAGGGTGTGTACGCGCGCGTCTTCGAGCGTCTCGGTATCGGGGAACGGACGTTTCTTACCTTCGCTTCAGGCGGAAGTTTTTCAAAATACTCCCACGAATTTCAAGTGACGACTGAAGCAGGTGAGGACACAATCCACATTTGTGACAAATGTCACATTGCCGTGAACAAGGAAATCATCGAAGACCAAAAGAACACCTGTCCTTCATGCGGTGATAAAAATCTTCGCGTTGAAACGGCTATCGAAGTAGGGAACATTTTCGACTTGAAAACTCGCTTTACGACACCCTTTAATCTTATGTATAAAGATGAAGCCGGCGTTGAACAACCCGTGCTCATGGGGTGCTATGGTATTGGGCTCGGAAGAGTTCTCGGTACGGTCGTTGAAGTGTTGGGTGATGACAAGGGGCTTGTATGGCCTACGGACATTGCGCCGTTTGCGGTTCATTTGGTTGAGATACATTCTTCGAATCCTGAAGTTCGCAAAACTGCTGAAAATCTTTACACTGATCTTTCGAATCATGGAATCGAGGTCTTGTGGGACGATCGGGAGCTTCGTGCGGGAGAAAAATTTGCGGAAAGCGATCTTTTGGGGATTCCTCTTCGTGTCGTCATTTCTGAAAAGACACTGACGGGCGGGACCCTCGAAGTCAAAGTCCGCAAGGGAGGAGAGGTGCGCATGGTCGACCGCAAAGAACTTTTTGACTCGCTAAAAATACAATAACAATATGTTCGACAAATTTTACACATTATTTTCAAATGACATCGGTATCGACCTCGGCACGGCAAATACGCTCGTCTACTTGCGCGACCATGGCATCGTCATTAATGAACCATCTGTTGTTGCAGTAAACCAAAAGACAGGCACCGTGGTCGCCATCGGCACGCAGGCAAAACAAATGCTCGGTCGCACACCGGGGCACGTGGTCGCTATTCGCCCTCTTGTTGATGGAGTGATTTCAAATTTTGAAGTGACCGAAGAGATGCTTGCATACCTCATCAACAAAGCAAATAAAATTTCTAAAAAAAGTGTCCGTCCCCGCGTTGTGGTCGGCGTACCATCGGGCATAACAAGTGTGGAGATTCGCGCAGTTTACGATGCGGCGCGAAACGCTGGCGCGCGTGAAGTACATATCATCGAGGAACCCATGGCCGCAGCGATTGGCATCAAGCTCCCTATTAAAGACCCAATTGGCAACATGATTATCGATATCGGCGGAGGTACTACTGATATCGCGGTCATCTCTTTGGGGGGAATCGTGCGTTCAAAAAATTTACATATCGCGGGAGACCGCATGAACAATGACATCATTAATTATGTCCGTGATGAATTTCGCGTGCTTATCGGCGAACGTACTGCAGAGAATGTGAAGATTGCAATAGGGTCAGCAATAAAAGGAAAAGAATCCATGGAAGCTGTTATTCGCGGGCGTGACTTGGTAACAGGCCTTCCTCGTGAAGTTATTGTCACCGACAGTGACATCCGCGAAGCTATTTCTGCTTCTGTTTCAGGGCTTGTTGAATCCGTGAAAGAGGTTATTGAGACGACGCCCCCTGAGGTTCTTTCAGATGTGATGAGTAGAGGAATTGTTTTAACAGGAGGTGGAGCGCTTCTCCGCGGATTGGATGAACTCTTATCTCATGCTATCGGGGTACCTGTGTATGTCGCTAACGATCCATTGACTGCTGTTGCGCGTGGTGCAGGAATCGTCCTCGAGAATATGGAGGAATTTAAAGAAGTACTCATTGAACATGAAAACGACCTACCGCCACGATAATACAAAAACTCGAAAAAGAATTGCTATCCTCGCGGTGACGCTCTTTCTCGGCGCTCTCTTTCTTTTGTACCCTCCTTTGCGAAGCGTAGTCACGAGTATTTTTTATACACAAACTGGAACAGCTTGGAATGTCGGGAATAAAACTGAAGATTCAACCGTAGGATTCTGGCAAGGATTTCGCAACAATCAAACCCTTGCAGAAAAAAATAAAAATCTGGAAGAGGAGCTATTGCGCATGCAGGCGCAAGTGTTGGACAGAAATCTTCTTGCGGAGAGAGTCGCACAGCTTGAAGATCGCTTAGGAAGAGTGGGGAGCGACGACCGTGTGTCTGCGAACGTCCTCGCAGGGCCCGGCAGGATTTCCTATGATACGCTCGTCATTGATGCAGGAAGTGCTCAGGGAATTGTGCTTGGCGATAGCGTAGCGTACGCGGGGGCGGGGGTGATTGGCAAAGTTGTCGAGGTTTATGAATCATCTTCAAAGATTAAGCTTTACTCGTCCCCAGGAGAAGAATTTTTTGTTGCCATGGGAGGAGATTCTTTTCCTGCGCTCGCTCGTGGGAAAGGCATGGGGAATTTTGAGGCGCTCGTTCCACAAGGGAGTTCTCTTGTGGCTGGAGATTTAGTCTCGCTTCAAGGAACAAGACTTCTTGTCGGTGTCATTGAAGTGGTCTTGGAGAAGCCAGACCAGCCGTTTTCTAAAATTCTTTTCCGTTCCCCGTTCAACATTTCTTCCATAACGACTGTCGAAGTGATTATAGGTGATAATAAAATATGATACAGAGAGCCTTGTTCAATGTGGTATTTTTGCTCCTTGTACTATATGCACCGTGGTGGCTCGTTCTCTTTGTCGCGATGTTCGGGATTTATTATTTTACATCCTACTACGAAGTAATCGGATTTGGTATTCTTTACGATATTCTTTATGGTACGATAGGTAGCGGTGTATTCGGCTACGGCATAACAGGATTTGTAACGTCGTTTATTTTGTTTTTATCAATAGACCGTTTGAAGCGGGAATTGAGATAGATTTGTTTCTCGATACTACGTTCAGCCACAATCAAGGAAAGCCATATTTTTTATGTTTCCATTTAATAAACGAAAATTCTCAAAACGGCATCTGAAACAACTCTCGAGAGAAATTGATCCCGAGGAGATTTTTCTTGACCATGAGAACCTGCCTGGTCTCGACAAAACTCAATTTGAGGGCCGCATAGAGACGCCAATCGGGAAAGGCTCAATCTTCGGTGTTGCAATTGCATTTATTATAATCGAACTTGTTTTTTTTGCTAAAGTAATAGATCTTCAGGTTATTCAAGGTGAAGAACTCTTGAAAAAAAGTGAGAATAATCGTCTTGACCATACTCCTATTTTTGCTATGCGCGGAGTTGTTTATGATCGCAAGGGTGAAAAACTTGCATGGAATTCTTTTAGTGAACAACTACCAAAGGTCGCACCCTTAAACGGAATGCTCGAAGCAACATCTTCTTTGAACACCGCGATTCCCAAACGTTCATACATAGACGCATCGGGATTTGGTCACACCATCGGATACGTGAGTTCTCCCAAACAAGATAAAAAAGGTTTTTATTATCAAGAAGCGTTCGTTGGAAAAAGCGGTGTCGAAAAGCGGTATAACGATATGCTCTCAGGCAAGAATGGACTCCAGATTGTTGAAACGGATGCGCTTGGAAATGTGCAGACTGGAAGCATTGTAGAGAAACCGGAAAATGGCGCATCGCTAACACTCGGGATAGACGCTGGCGTTCAAGAAAAACTTCATGCGACGATTCGCGCTGTCGCAGAAGATCGCGGATTCATGGCAGGAGCGGGGGTGATTATGGACGTGAACACCGGAGAGATTCTCGCGCTTACGAGCTATCCGGAATACCGGAGTGCGGTGCTTTCGGATGGTGCAGAGAAAAAGATTATTCAAGGATATCTTTTGGACAAACGCGCCGTGTACCTTGACCGCGCGGTTTCAGGTCTTTACACACCAGGCTCCATTGTCAAACCGATGATGTCGGTGGCGGCTTTGAACGAGGGGATTATAAGCCCCGAAAAGCAAATATTGAGTACAGGATCGATTTCAATTCAGAATCCTTATAATCCCAAATTAAAATCAGTATTCAACGACTGGAAGGCGCACGGATGGGTGGATATGCGACGCGCTATCGCAGTTTCGTCCGACGTTTATTTTTATGTTATCGGTGGCGGATACGAAGATCAGCGTGGTCTTGGTATCGCAAATATCGAAAAATATTCTCGCATGTTCGGCCTCGGCGCGAAAACAGGAGTTGATCTTGAAGATGAGAAAATAGGAACTATTCCAAGCCCTGAATGGAAAGCAAAGGTTTTCAAAGGCGAGGACTGGCGCATTGGTAATACATACCATACGGTCATCGGACAGTACGGTTTTCAGGTGACGCTTGTGCAGGCGGTGCGTTCGATTGCGGCAATAGCAAACGGCGGCACCCTCGTCACTCCGCATTTGCTCAGAGAACCGTATCAAGAATTCCCAACATCTCAAATCCCAATCCCAGAAGAATATTTCCAAGTAGCGCGAGAGGGGATGCATAATGCGGTGAATGAAGGTACGGTGAGTGGGCTCAATGTGGGATATGTTGATATTGCGGGGAAAACGGGTACGGCGGAGATAGACGCGGGCAAAAAATATGTCAATTCGTGGGTCGTGGGTTTTTTCCCGTATGACAAGCCTCGTTATGTCTTCGCGGTCGTCATGGAGCGTGGACCGCACGACAACACCATCGGAGGCGTGTTCGTTATGCGTCAGATGTTTGACTGGATGCATGCAAATACTCCCGAATATTTGGAGAACAAATAATATGCGCATAGATGGAAAAAAAATCAGAGACGAAATAAAAGAAGAACTTCGAAAAGAGCTTTTGAGTTCTCTTAATTCGCCCACAATTGCGATAATATCAGTAGGGAACAACCCTGTTATTCAGCAGTTCGTCAATATAAAGAAAAGATTTGCCCACGAAATCGGTGTCGAAGTTATCGTTTCGGAACTTCCTCATGAGAGCACCATTGATATGGTAAATAATATTGTTGAAAAATATAATGCTGACCCCGCCGTTAAGGGTATTATTGTGCAACTTCCGCTTCCTCGACACATTGACACATCAAGCGTGCTTAATTGTATTGCGCAGTCAAAAGATGTTGATGTGCTCGTGGAATCTTCGCTCGCGCGTTTTAAGAATAATGACCTACCAATCCTTCCTCCCGTCATTGGAGCGGTGAGTGAATTGTGTGAACGATTTAATATACAGATAATAAATAAAAATATTCTCGTTGTCGGCAGTGGCAGGCTGGTAGGTGCTCCGGGAGCAACATGGTTTCGACAACAAGGTGGCAACGTAACCGTGGTGGATAATCCCTCCGAGGACATTTTGACCTGCGCTTCACAAGCAGATATTATTCTTTCGGGCGCGGGCTCTGCGGGACTTCTCAAGAAAGAAATGCTGAAACAGGGAGTCGTTCTTTTTGACGCGGGAACAAGCGAGTCGGAAGGCGTTGTTTTGGGGGATGCTGATCCTTCGTGCGAGGAAGTTTCGGAAATATTCACTCCCGTCCCCGGTGGAATAGGACCAATCACGGTTGCGATGATTTTTAAGAATCTTACTATTTTAAACAAGAAGAATTCCTAATTTAAACCATACTGCTGTATGGCATTTTGGATACGCGTTGACTTTTTGCCATAAAACCAATAGAATGAGTGGATTATGTCAGAAGAAAAAGAATATTTGAGCCAACAGAAGTTTGATGAGCTTAAGAAGGAGCTCGACCATTTAAAAAGCGTGCGTCGTAAGGAAATTGCGGAACAGCTCGAGTTCGCAAAGGGATTAGGAGACCTCTCAGAAAATGCAGAGTATCATGAGGCGCGCCAGAACCAAGCAGAAACGGAAGACCGTATCGCAAAACTTGAGCAGATGATCAACCAAGCGGTGATAACAGAGAAGCACAAAGGAAGTACCGTAGGTATTGGCTCAACCGTTGTTATTAAAAAAGTCGGCGACAGCGAGGAGCGTCGTTACCAGATTGTCGGCTCGGAGGAAGCGAATACGCGAGAAGGCAAGATTTCTAATAAGTCTCCTCTTGGTGAGGCGCTCATGAGCAGGTGTAAGGGCGACAAAGTGACTTACGAAACTCCATCAGGCACATTCACTTGTTCGATAATTAACGTTGAATAAACAACAATTAAGGATCCTCATTCTATGGCATCCATTGAAGAAATTCGTGCAGAGCGCATTAAGAAACTAAATCTTCTCAAAGAGAAGGGAATGAATCCATACCCAATTGAAAGCAAGCGTGGAATGTCGGTTGGAGACGCACTTGGTTCATTTACGAAGTTTTTGCGCGCGAAGAAGAAGCTTACTCTCGCGGGGCGTGTTACGGCTGTCCGAGGACAAGGAGCGCTTATATTCTTTAATATCCAAGATGAAGGAGTGTCTATTCAAGGACTGCTCAAGAAAGATCTCGTGAAAGATGGACTCCAAGAATTGTTTCAAGACGCTGTTGATATTGGCGACTTTATTGAATGCACGGGCACTTTCTTTGTTACCAAACGAAAAGAAAAGACACTTCAGGTAAAAGAGTGGAAGATGCTTGCAAAGAGCCTTCGCCCGCTTCCGGACAAATGGCACGGACTTCAGGATACTGAAGAACGTTTTCGTCGTCGCTATCTTGACCTCTTGATGTCTCCTGAAGTGCGCGCTCGGTTTGAGATGCGCTCAAAGATTGTTTCCGAGATTCGCAAGTTTTTAGACGAAGCGGGATATATGGAAGTAGAGACTCCAATCCTGCAGTCTCTCGCGGGGGGAGCGCTTGCGGAACCATTCAAGACGCATCACAATGCACTTGATATTGACCTTTGTCTTCGTATTGCACCAGAGCTTTACTTGAAGAAACTTCTCGTGGGAGGATATCCCCGCGTGTATGAGATTGGGAGAAATTTCCGCAATGAAGGCATTGATACGACTCACAATCCGGAGTTCACCATGCTCGAGTTTTACGCTGCGTACGAAACTGCTACGACGCAGATGGTTTTTACTGAAAAAATGTTGAAGGTTTTAGTAAAGCGTGTCGCGAAGGGTGTCGATATCAAAGTTGGCGAGGAAAAAATAAATTTTGTAAAGAAATTTACCGTAGTTTCATTCATCGACCTTCTCAAGCGTTACGCGCTTATTCTCGACCCAGAACACGCGTCGCTCGAAGAACTTCGCATCAGTGCGGAACAGCTCGGCGTTCGTGTTGAATCTTTTGATTCACGCGAAAAGATTATGGACAATATTTATAAGAAAACATGCCGTCCAAAGATTATCCAGCCAACATTCATCATCGATTATCCCGCAGGATTTTCCCCGTTTGCAAAACGACAAGAGAAAGACCCCGCACTCATTGACAGGTTCCAGCTCGTGGTCGGCGGTATTGAATTCGTTAATGCATTTTCAGAATTGAACGACGCAGGAGAACAACGTTTGCGATACGAGGAACAGGACAAAAAGAAGAAAGGAGGGGAAGGTGATGTGTCTCCGTCGGATGAAGACTTTTTGGAAGCGATGGAACACGGCATTCCTCCGTCTAGTGGCGTAGGTATTGGTATTGATCGTGTCGTCATGCTTCTCACGAATACACGCAATATTCGCGAGGTGGTGCTTTTCCCTACAATGAGACCCAAGGATTAGGCATTCAAAATTTGTTTTTTATAATAGCGAAAAAGCCTTGATTCACAAGGCTTTTTCTGTTGCTACTCAGTGGCGTACTGTGGATAACTATTGTTGTAGAGTGGGGCGAAGTGCTATATAATGTATATTGAGTGGGATGAAGTGGGATAAATCATTTCTACCACAAAACAGCATGCTAATCGGAGAATACATACACACGCTTGATCCAAAAAAGCGAATCGCGCTTCCCGCTAAATTTCGAAAGGAATTGGGCAAAAAAGTCGTGCTTACGCGTGGCTTGGACAACTGTTTGTTCTTGTACCCGATGAAGACATGGCAAAAGGTGAGCAGTAAAGTCGCAGAGCTTCCCATGGGACAGGCAGACACCCGAGGATTCGGACGCTTCATGCTTTCAGGCGCTGTCGAAAGCGAAGTTGATTCGATTGGACGTATCTTGGTTCCCGATTACCTAAAAGATTTCGCGGGACTCAGTACTCGCGTTTCTGTTATCGGTGTGCATGATCGCGTAGAACTTTGGGATGAAAAAGCATGGGGTGAATACAAGGGTCGTATTGAAAAACAAGCAGATGCGCTCGCAGAGAAATTGGGAGAGATTGGAGTTCTTTAGCATATGCCAGAGCATATTTCCGTTTTGATGAAGGAGACGATAGAAGGACTGGACATTCATGAAGGCGATCATGTCTTTGAAGGAACTGTCGGGCTCGGGGGGCACAGTGCGGAAATCATGAAGCGAATAGGAGCGACGGGAGTCTACATCGGAGTGGATGAGGATTCGCAAGCGCTCACGATCGCAAAAGAAAAGCTCGCATCATTTCCATGTAAAAAAGTTTTCGTAAAAGAAAATTTCAGAAACATCGACAGTGTGCTAAGCGATGCGGGATTACCGACAATCGACAAGATTCTTCTCGATATTGGACTTTCAAATCTTCAGCTTGAAGAAAGCGGACGAGGGTTCTCCTTCACCAAGGACGAACCGCTCATCATGTCCTTTGCAACGACACCTAGCGCGGAAAAGCTTACTGCGGAAGAAATCGTAAATGAATGGAGCGCGCAGAGTTTGATAGACATCATCACAGGGTACGGCGAAGAAAAATTCGCATGGAGGATTGCAAATGCCATTGTCTCTGCCCGTGAAAAGAAGCCAATCAAAACCACGCACGAGCTTGCAAGCATCATCAAAGCTGTGGTACCACCATTTGCTCGCCTCGGGAGGATTCATCCCGCAACAAAGACATTTCAGGCAATCAGAATCACGGTAAACGATGAGCTTGGGGCACTTCGCGAGGGAATCGAGAAAGGATTTACTCGGCTTGCGCCAAAAGGACGCATGGCGGTCATCTCATTCCACAGCCTCGAAGACCGCATCGTTAAAGATTATTTTAAAACAAAAAAAGAAGAAGGTTTGGGAACTATTTTAACAAAAAAACCAGTCACGCCGAGTGACGAAGAACTAACCGCAAATCCCAAATCAAGAAGCTCGAAATTGCGAATTATTATTAAAAATTAATTATTAAAATATCAACACCATGACCACAAAAATACTCGACTTCAGCAACATAGACCGAAAATTATTTTGGATACTTTCAGGCTCGATAGTTTTTGCGGTTGGATTCTATTTGTATTCAGCGTTTACGCTCACGTTTGCTGTGGTGGAGCGCGACAGAGCGCTTTCTTCGGCTCGCACAATTGCGCTTGGTGCGGCAGGACTTGAGCAGGAGTATATGGCGCTTCAGAATACAGTAACGCTTTCTTTTGCGGAGAAGCGTGGCTTCATGGAAGTTGCTCCAAAATTCACTGGAGGTTCTTCAAAACCTGATACCCTTGCTCTATCACGCTAATGAAAAAGAAGGAGTCGCTCAGTAATATCTGGTTTTTAAACATAGGAATACTTCTTATTTCTGTGATATTGATTGGGAGATTAGGATATATTCAAATCGTTCAAGGCGAAATGTATCGCGACAAAGCTGAGCGTCAATATACACTCTCGCCGAATGGTTCGTTTGACCGTGGAACCATATTTTTCGAAGAAAAGACAGGTCGTAAAATATCCGCTGCGGTTGTGGTGCCCGACTATGCGCTCTCCATCGACCCCTCAAAGATAACCGATTCAAAAGCGCTCGCTTCGAAGCTCGCCACGATTGTGTCCTTTGACACGGATGATTTCATAGCTCGCGCATCAAAGAAAAATGACCGCGATGAAGAGATATCTAAACACCTTTCTCCGAAAGAGGTCGAGGGAATAAAAAAGATTATACAATATGGGGAAGCAGGAATTTTCTTGAGAAAAGATAAACGGAGGTACTACCCATTGGGCAAAACATCAGCTCAGGTTGTGGGATTCGTAGGCTCAAATGGAGAAACTATTTCTGGAAGGTATGGACTCGAGAGATATTACAACGAGACACTCACGCGTCGTGGAGACAGTGAATCCACCAGCTTTTTCGCTGATCTGTTTCTTGAAACAGGCAAGACCATTCTCTCTAACCGCGAACGCGAAGGAGATATTGTTACGACAATAGAACCAACCGTACAAGGAATGCTTGAGCGTGTTTTGGAGGAGGATGTTCAAGAAAAATATACTGCTTCCATGGCGATGGGTATCATTATGAATCCCAAAACTGGTGAGATATATGCTATGGCGACCACTCCGACATTTGATCCAAATAATTTTTCAAAAGAAAAGAGTCCGGCGGTATTCGTAAACCCGCTCGTTGAAGGAGTCTATGAAATGGGATCAATTATTAAACCTCTTACTATTGCGGCGGCCATTGATGCGGGTGTGATTACTGCGCAAACAACATATGACGACAAAGGTTTTCGCATCCTCAATACTAAACGAATCTCAAATTATGACGGCAAGGCGCGCGGTGTAGTGCCGATGCAGGAGGTCCTCAATCAATCCCTAAACACAGGAACAACATTTGCCATGGAGCGCCTAGGTAAAGAAAAGTTTCGTAGCTACTTCAAGGCGTATGGGCTCGATGAAGAAACGGGGATAGATCTTCCGAATGAAGGGGTGGGAAGACTCGATAACCTTGATCGTATGACTGATCTCGAGTATGCAACAGCATCGTTTGGACAAGGTATTTCAATGACGCCAATTGAAGCTATCCGCGCATTGTCTGCTTTAGGGAACGGTGGGGTGCTTGTTACTCCGCACATTGTCAAACGCACTGAATACGGATTTGGCATCACTAACGAATACGTCCCTGGTGGGGATCGACGTGTATTGAAAAAAGAAACATCGGTCGAAATCTCTCGCATGCTTACGGTTGTAGTCGACAAAGCGCTCTTGGGCGGAACAGTCAAACAAGAACATTACCGCATTGCCGCAAAAACAGGTACCGCTCAACAGGTTGAGAAGGGAGTATATTCCGATTCAAATTACCTGCATACGTTTTTCGGGTATTTCCCCGCACAGGACCCGAAGTTCATTGTGCTTCTTTTAGTAAAAAATCCTCGTGGGGAAGAATATGGGTCGCATACATTGACCGCACCATTTATACAGATTACGAAATTTTTGCTAAACTATTACGAAGTACCGCCTGACCGATAATTTATATAAATATATTATGAAATCAATATTGAAAAATACTGTTGCAAAGATTCTTGAATACGAGGCGAAGCTTGTTATTAAAAAATATAAGCCAAGGATTATCGCTATCACAGGAAGCGTAGGCAAGACATCTACAAAGGATGCTATTTTCTCAGTCGTTGAACATCGTCTCGTTGCGCGGAAAAGTGAGAAAAGCTTCAACAGCGAGATCGGGCTCCCGCTTACAGTGCTTGGGCTTGATAATGCGTGGTCAAATATTTTTGGTTGGATACGAAATATAATTCGAGGTCTTTTTATCATTGTTTTCCCCGAACATTATCCGAAGTGGCTTATTCTTGAAGTGGGAGCAGATAAGCCAGGAGACATCGCGCGCGCGTCGGCGTGGCTTCGTCCAAACATTGTCGTCTTTACCGCATTTTCATCGGTACCCGCACACGTTGAATTTTTCAAATCAGCAGAAGCTCTCTTTGAGGAAAAAGCAAATCTTGTGAAGGCGCTCAAGCCTTCAGGAATGCTTATTTTGAACGCTGACGACGAGCGTGTGCTTTCTTTACAAACAAAAACAAAAGCAAAGTTTATCACATACGGATTTACAGAAAATGCCATGTTTCGCGCTTCAAATGTTCAGATTGCGTATGAAAATGGCCGCCCAATAGGCACGACATTTAAATTTGAATATGATGGGAATGTGTTCCCGGTCCTCATGCACGATGTACTTGGCGTTCAGCCGATTTACAGTGCGCTCGCGGCGCTTGCGCTCGGCGTGTATCTTAAAATTAACATCGTTGATATGATTGCAGACCTCGCAAAGAACGACACGCCACCGGGACGTATGAGGATCATTCCGGGAATCAAAGGTTCAACGATTATTGATGATACTTATAATTCATCTCCGATTGCGGCTCATGCTGCAGTTGAAGCACTCCATAACATCAAAACAAAAGGGAAGAAAATTGCTGTTCTTGGCGATATGCTCGAGCTTGGAAAGTTCTCGACAGAAGAACATAAAAAACTTGGTATGCTTCTTGATAAAAAAACATCACTTCTTCTCGTCGTCGGACCTCGTGCAAAGTATATTGTAGAAGGAGCGCAGAATAGCGGTATGAGTGAAAAAAATATTGTTGAATTTGATGACGCACGCTTGGCGGGGAAATACCTCGAGGGTGTGATTGGAGAAGGGGACATTGTGCTCATCAAAGGGTCTCAGTCGATGCGTATGGAACGTGCTGTGATAGAGATTATGGCGCACCCAGAGCATGCGGGCAACCTCCTCGTTCGTCAGGATGAAGAATGGAAGGCAAAGGCTTAGAAGCCTTGATATTTCTCGAAAATAAGGTAGAATAGCAAGGTATTTTTCGGCCCTATCGTCTATCGGTTAGGACATATCCTTCTCAAGGATAGAAGCGGAGTTCGACTCTCCGTAGGGTCACACGAGCGTAAAGCACGCAAACTGCTTTGCGTGCGGGCGAGTGTGAAGGCGCAGGCATAATTTTTCAACAGAAAAATTGCCGAGCCGGGGTCGCGAGCACTTACGTAGATTGCGAGCGTAGCGAAGCAATATACTTAGTGACTTGTGACCACACAGACTTAGTTGAGCTTGCTCACCAATATCTGCGTTCCCTTAGTAACTCGTGACCGAGAGCCGTAGGGTCACCATTTAGTGCTAGCACGAGAAGTATATAAATTATATAAGTGATATAATTTAAGAATGGACAGAAACTCAGAAACCGAATTAATACCTGAAGATATTGATAGAAGTCTAACAAGGGCTGGGAGATTATTGGTGTATAGTTTATGGATTCAAAGCCAGTTATCAGATTTAATAATTTTAAATAGAAATAAGGAAATTATTAATGATTTTAACAACAACCCAATCATCCCTGAAATTCTTCAAAAAGAGAGATTTATATTTTGGGAAAAGAATTTTAAAGAAGTAAAAGAAATTTTTGAAGAAGAGTTAGCAGACTTATTGACTGAACAAGCAAAAGTAGATTTAAATACTATATATTATTTAAGAAATGCCATATCTCATTCAAATGTTTCTGTTGGGCGTAAATATTTACTTTACAAGCCTAATAATGAGAAGATTATGACATCAATAAAAGAAATAATGCATATTTCAAATAAAGACGAAGTTGGGGCTAATCCAGATCTAATTAAAATAGATTATTCAAAAGATTCCAATTATATTAATAATAGTAGTCTAATCAAAAGATTTGATGAAATTTTTCTTAAGAAAGTTTGCCAAACTATGGGAATTTTACATGAGAGAGTTAGATAGTTTATTTTAGACTCACGAGAAGGGTCAAAATGATATACTAAAAACTAACAAATAAGCTTTGCAGGGTAACGAACCTCCTAGGTTCTATCTGCTGAACGCTCACAAAGCGTTAAGGAAACCTGCCCTACTGCATGTTTTTAGCTTCAAAAAATCAGCCCCCCTTGCTATTTCCCCCATAACAGTGCAGACTCCATACCATATGACCGAATACAACAAAAGAGGGGGAAGCAGCGGTTTTGGAGGAAGAGGCGGGAAGCCTTCATTTGGAAGCCATCGTGGAGGAGGATCAAGCTTTAGCAAGAAGAACTGGGGAGATAAGGGTGGGAGTAGCGCGCCATTCACACTCTTCAAGGCAATCTGCGCAAAGTGCAACAAGCCTTGCGAAGTGCCATTTCGTCCTACGGGCGGAAAGCCTGTGTATTGCAAAGAATGTTTCGGCACCGAAGGAGGAACATTCAAGGGCGATACCAGAGGAGACAGATTCCCAAAGAAAGATTTTGGCGAACGCAATTCATACGCTCCTAGAGCAGAGAGTACTCCAAACAATGACGCTGTCATGAAGCAGTTGGAAACTATCAACACAAAGCTCGAACAGCTCATCCGCGCAGTCGAGGCACTTTAGAGAGAACCAAAGAAGAAAAATGTGCTTGGTTTAAAAAACGCCGAAAGCCCTCGGCGTTTTTTGCTAATATCCATAGCAATCCCCGCTTTTTATGGCGTTCTACACCCGCTCGCCACCTACCCCTACTTCCTGTATAATGCGAGTAATTAACCACCAAACCTATGAATTTCAAACAATCACCTTTTGAAGCTATTTTGGAACAGAAAAAGAAGCGGTATGAGGAAAATTCAGAAGGGCCTGCACAAAAAAAGATTCCAGGAGAAGAGCTCATCATACAAAGATCGGGCATTGAGAGTACAGAGGATAAAATAACAGAAGAAGAACGAAACTTTCTTGCTGAAAATGACATCACGTCTGAAAGGACAGGGAACCTTGATGCGGGGTATATTAAGGACACTATCAAAGGTGTGGTGGGCGGTAAGCACGTTGAGGTTTCCCAGAAAAAAATTCTCGACGGCAACAAGCAAATTATGAGCAAAGAAGTGGGAGGTGAGTCCGGCGACAAGAGTATGGAGTACGAGGTCAAGATCGATGGGAAGGAAACCATTCTGAACTATACTGACCGCAAACATTTTTTTAATAATCTGCTCTCGGTTATCAATAGAAGGGAGGCAATCCTGTCCAAAAGGACAGGAGCCATTTCACGCACGTCCTCGCTCTTTACTCCTGATTCAGATATACTATAAACGACTAACTCTATGAATTTTGAACAACCACAAAAGCCTAGAAACCCTGAGGAAGTGATACTTGAAGAAGAAAGGGATAATTACGGGAAGCATGCGGAAAAGGCGTCCAATGTAAATTTTTTGGGAGAGGGAACAACTCAGAAAGAGGCGATGATTAATGATGCGGAAGCCGAAGATGAATACCGCGAATTTTTGAAGGAGGGGAAAAAAAATGAAAGCGAATATCGGATTCTTGTCGATTTTGATATAAAAAGGACTCGTTCAGGAGGTGTCCAGGCAGGTTTTGTAGAGGATATTGTAGAAGGTATGGTGAAGGGTAACCAAGCAAAAGTTTCTCGTAGGCAAATCATTAGCCCCAACGAATTTGTTGTAGGTGATAATATAGACATCAAGATAAGTGGCAAAGGCATCACCTACAAGGTTACAAAGAATGGTGAGGAAATGTCTGATTTAAGCTACGATGATCGTAAAACAAATTTTGTTAATTTAACAGACATCGCTGAAAAAAGAAAAGAAATACTCAAGAAGGTAAACTTGCTTCAAGCCCAGAAAGCGGGGTGGAAATAGGCAGGTCTTGATTTTGACGTACACTGAGCGTACTTGCTCGAGCAAGTACGCTCAGTGGTGTTTCCAAATTCACAATACCTTGACACCTCGCGCACAGAGTATACAATCAATTTCTATAAGTTTTTAACCATCGATAATATACCAAAATGAAACACGACGAGCCTGACCAGCGTGGCAAGTTTTTAACGAAAGAAGGCTTTGAGAAATTGCGAGATTTCGCTGATACTAAAGAAACACCGTTCGTGGTAATTGATCTAGAAAAGATCTCAGAGCGCTACGATGAACTCGTGCGGGTTCTACCAAACGCAAAGATATATTACGCGGTAAAGGCAAATCCGAACGACGAGGTTCTCGGCACGCTTCATAAAAAAGGTTCTCATTTTGACGTAGCATCTATCTACGAGATTAACCAGATGCTTGGGCTCGGTGTTGGACCAGAGAAGCTGAGTTATGGGAACACCATAAAGAAAGAGCGCGATATTGCATATGCGTACGGGAAGGGCATTCGTCTCTATACATCCGACTCAGACTCTGATATAGAAAAATTGGCAAAGAATGCTCCTGGTTCGCGTGTGATGTTTCGACTCCTCCTTGATGGTGAGGGTGCCGATTGGCCACTTTCAAGGAAGTTTGGCGCTCATCCAGACAAGATTTTTAACCTCATCCTCAAAGCGCGTGAGCTAGGACTCATTCCATATGGCCTTTCATTCCACGTAGGAAGCCAACAGCGGGACGTTGGGCAATGGGATAACGCTATTGCGCTCTGTCGTTACCTCTTTGACGCACTCAAGAAAGAAGGCGTTACTCTCGGCGCACTGAATCTGGGTGGAGGACTTCCAGCACATTATCTACGTCCAACTCCTGAGACTGCAGAGTACATGAAGTCCATCAAGCGTTACCTTGAAGAAGATTTTCCGAAAGAGAACATGGATATCATCCTCGAGCCCGGGAGATCGATTGCGGGAGACGCGGGTGTCATTGTTTCTGAGATTGTGCTCATCTCGAAAAAGTCCGACACGCATGACACACGGTGGGTCTACTTCGATGTCGGAAAGTTTAATGGTTTAATCGAGACACTCGACGAGTCAATTAAGTATCCAATCTTTCTCGGTCGCTCACCTGATAGTGAAGCCGTATGTAGTGAAGTAATTCTCGCTGGCCCCACATGTGACTCATGTGATATTTTGTATGAAAATTTCAAATACAAGCTTCCTGATGACCTCAAAGAAGGGGAGCGCGTGTACATATGTTCAACAGGTGCATACACGACGAGTTATAGCTCAGTCGCATTCAATGGGTTTCCTCCGCTCAAGACTTACATCTTGAACGGCATTATAAAAAATAAATAGTTTACCTAGAGTGGATAGACTGATATATATCTTCAAGAGCTCGGACAGCATCGCCCGCAGCTATGTTGTTTTGATGATATAGAACATCGGTGCAATCACCCGCAGCCCAAATTCCAGGTGTACTTGTTTTTTGGGTGCGTGGGTCAATTTTTACCTGACCATAGTCTGTCATTTCAACGACACCTTTTGCATACTCTGTGTTGGGAATTTGTCCAATCTCAATGAACACGCCTTGCACAGGGAGTTCCTTCGTTTCCCCTGTTGTTTTGTTTTTGTAAATGACCGAAGAAACCATGGCGTCGCCCTTTACCTCAATGATATCTGAATTATTAATCGCGGTTACTTTTGGGTTGGCTAGGATTTTTTCGACAGTGATAGGATCGGCTCGGTAATGATTGCTTCGGTTGATGAGGGTGACGCTCTTGCAGTATGCAACGAGTTGCGCCACTGTTTCAAACCCCGCATTGCCTCCACCAAGAACCGCTACATCCATATCCGAAAAAAGCGGTCCGTCGCAGGATGCACAATAGGTGACTCCCTTGTGTTCAAATTTGTCAGCGCCGGGAACTTCGAGTTTTCGTCGATGACTTCCTGTGGCAATGAGAAGCGTTTTTGCAGAGTAAGTACCTTCGTCGGTCGTGAGGGTAATCTTATCAGCTTCTTTTGTCACACTTTTTGCATATTCTCCTTCTTTAATCTCTAGAATGTCATCTGCGTAAGCCTTTGCATGATTATGGAGGTCTTTTGCGAGTTGCTCACCAGAAATAGCAGTGGTACCTATCCAATTTTGAATTTCAGATGATACGGTGGACTGCCCTCCAAATTCGGTGGTGACGAGGAGAGTTTTCAAGCGCTTGCGCGCCGCGTATACTGCCGCCGCAACACCAGCTGGGCCGCCACCGACAATAATGAGGTCGTACATAGATTAAAAGATTAAAAAAGTTAATTAAAGAAATTATTTCTTTCGACGGAGGAATGCAGGCACCGCGCTCCAATCTTCATCGATTTCATTTTCGAGATCTATAATAGCCACCGGCTCTTTTTCAGCTACTGGTTTTTTAGGCGCAATTTGTTTTTCAGTTGACTCTTGAGTCACTTCTATTTTTTTTGGTTCACGTTCCGCATACCCGTTGTGGATTTCTCGTTTTTCTTCTCGAGTGGGGGAAGACTTCTCTGTTTGTATTTTTGGTGTTACAGAAAAGAGATTCTTTTTTTCGATACCCTCAGGGAAACCTGAAGCAATAACGGTAATCTTCACCTCATTTTTCTTGAGCTTTTCGTCATGAATTGCTCCAAAAATAACTCGTGCATCGGGGTCAATAGAGTCCGTAATGATTTTTGCCACCTGGTTGATCTCAAACATGCGCAGATCCTCACCGCCCGCTATTGCAAAGAGAACGCCCTTTGCTCCCGACATAGAGAGGTCGAGAAGGGGAGAATTGATAGCCATGAGAGCGGCATCTTCGGCGCGATTCTCACCGCTTGCTGAGCCGATACCAAGGAGCGCTGATCCTGAATTAGTAAGAATAGAACGGATATCTGCAAAGTCTACATTGATAATACCAGGCGTAGTGATAAGGTCGGAGATACCCTCAACTGCTTGACGAAGAACCTCATCGCACATATTGAAGGCTGCTTTAAATGTCATATCTTTGTCAGCAACGCTCATGATGCGATCGTTGGGAACGACAATGAGGGCATCAACCTGTTTCCTGAGCTCCTCGAGTCCTTGCTCTGCAAGTCTTCCGCGATTTGAGCCTTCAAAAGTAAAAGGCTTCGTGACAACACCAATCGTGAGCGAGCCCTGCTCTTTTGCGATACCTGCAATGACTGGCGCCGCGCCCGTACCGGTACCACCGCCCATGCCACAGGCGATGAATACCATGTCTGCTCCTTTGAGAACGCTTTGGATTTCCTCCTTGGTTTCCTCTGCTGCCTTGCGACCAATCTCCGGATTCATGCCTGTCCCAAGTCCCCGCGTAAGATTCTTTCCAATATGGATTTTTTTCTGCGCGAGCGAGTGATGAAGGTCTTGAGCATCGGTGTTCATGACAATAAACTCAACTCCTTTAATCTTGGAACTCACCATGTGGTTAACGGCATTTTTCCCAGATCCTCCAACGCCGATGACTTTAATGCGCGCGAACGCTGCTACTTCCGGTTCTACTTTTGGCATGGATGATAGTATTTATTAAACTGGCTATTTTTATAATAATATGTACAGAATACCAGAATTTTGCTGGGAATACAAACGATATAAAATCCTTCCGAAGAGGGTGAATTATGGCAAAAACTGTTTGAACCAGTTTTTTGTTGAAGTGAAAATTTCCTCCATCACGCTGGGAGATTTGTCTTCGGGTTTACTGAGTCCATAGACACAGAGTCCGTACGCAACGAGCCACGAGGCATCCTTGACGGGGTGTTTGCCTCCTCCTGAATGAACAGGGTTTGCAATTGATGAGGGTAGCTTGAGAACCGCTTTTGCAAGGTCGTTAATCGTTGCAATACCGGCACCACCTCCTGTGAGTACGATTCCCGCGGGAAGGAGGCCGTTTCGCTTTATCTTTTTTAAATGCGATTCAAGGAGTTCAAAGATATCATAAAGGCGTGCTTCTATGATTTCCTCAAGCTTCTTTTTTGGATAGACACCAAGGGGGCCGTTTACTTTTACCTTCTCGGCTTCTTCGAGGGGAATCTTAAGTCCAAGGGCGATATCATTGGTAATATCGGTCGAGCCAATAGGGAAAATTTGAAGTGAGATAGGCAAGTCATTTTCGAATACGGCGATAGAAACGGTCTCGGCACCGATGTTTACGAGCGCACAGCCGACACTTCGTTGTTTCTTATTGAGCGCAACGTTCCCCGCGGCGATAGGAGAGGGAACAACTTCATCAACTTCAATTCCCAGGTCTTCGACAGCTTTAATGATATCGTCCAAGTGCTGGTTGAGACATGTCGCATAGAGCATGCGGACTTCAAGCTTCGAACCAATCATGCCTTGCGGACTACCGAGGACTTCTTTTCCGTCGAGGTTGTAACGGATTGCCGTGCGGTAAACTATTCTTTTATTTACAAGATGAGTAAGATGTGTTTCCGCCCCTTCCGCTGCTTTTAAGATGTCTTGTTCGCCGACCTCTCCCGACGCGCGCGAGATCGTGGTTTCCCCGTGAGTGATTACGGACTCAAGTGAAATACCTCCCACCGAAAGGAGAGCGTTTTTTACTTTGTATCCTGCCATTTTTTCCGCATGCGCTATTGCGGTGCCGATAGCACGCATCACATCTGTTTTGTTTATGACATAACCTCG
>ERZ1292633.904-Hain-H41-02um-R1-904-length-33071-cov-10_pt1 | contig 33071 bp, 37 predicted proteins | sample MGYA00564406_ERZ1292633 | MGnify/ENA primary metagenome ERZ1292633 (study PRJEB36523, sample SAMEA6512639) | groundwater metagenome | collected 2019-01-08 | study: AquaDiva: Metagenomics assemblies of 32 groundwater samples
CGATAATAATATTTTTTGCGAAAAACAAGTTCATACTGATTAAGACTATCCCTTATGCGAGGATAATTGTCAATTTCGATGAGTAGCAAAATGACTCCGCACTGGAGTCATTTTGTTATTGGACACATCCCTATCGGTCGCCTCGCATACCTGAGTACGCGCGTTGCACGATAAGAAATTGTCCTGGCGGAGAGGGTGAGATTCGAACTCACGGTACAGTTACCCATACGCCACATTTCGAGTGTGGTGCCTTCGGCCACTCAGCCACCTCTCCGTATTATGGTTTCAGTCCGACGAAGCGACTGAAGTGTTTTGCAGTATGCGTTCCAACTTCATCAAAATATCTTTTGATGTCTGATGCTCGTCGCATGAGAATGTTCACTCGCTGTATTGAGTGAGAAAATCGGTAGCCGTGTTGACGAAGAATGAATGCAATGTCGGAAAGAAATTCCGGGATCGCACTCGTAAATTGCCAAGCAAGATGCGCGTAAAGTTTATGCTTTATTCGGTGTTTGTCAAGAAAAATTCCACCATCAGTATCAAATACACCACGAAGAAAGGCTATTTGATATTTCGGATTCGCCATTACCCATCGTGGAGCGCGCATATGTTGTTGGACCTTATTTCCAACAATCAGCCCCTTCAGCTGTAAAATGCGTACCATTTCTTTCGAAGAAAAAATAATAGTTATGACCTTTCGTGATTTAAGCGCTGTGAGTTTTGGGATGACGCCAAAAAGTTTCTGTCCAAGGTTCCCGATAAAATGCGCATGATCGACGTCGGTGATCGAGTTCGTTGAAATAGCCACTTGATACTCTGCAAGGTGACCATCTCCGGCAACAATGCCGACGAATTCAGCGAGTGCGGAGGAATTTCTTGGCAGACGAATCTTTTTTGGCAGCGTAATGCCTTTCCCGGTGTCTCTTTGTTTTTGTGCTGAGACGAGGCCGCCCCTTCGTCTCCCTTCGGCTGTACCAAGGTTTCCATACAAAACATTTCTACGCGTTCCACCAAGTTTTGCAGCGTGAAGAAGCTGCTCTTTTCGATGGAGTGAAGAGGAATTCATTGTACGAGAATATCATGTGATTCAAAATATTTGGAGGTAGAAGAAATGATTTTTCGCCGTGCGAACAGAAATGTTTTATACTATTCAGTACTATGCGAATTTCCAAGGCGATTATTCCGGTGGCGGGAATGGGGACGCGGTTTTTGCCGGCCACAAAGGCGCAGCCAAAAGAAATGCTACCGGTAGTAGATAAACCGGTCATTCAATACATCGTCGAGGAGGCGGTTGCTGCGGGTATTGAAGAAATTATTTTCGTGACCGCCATGGGAAAGCGCGCACTGGAAGATCATTTCGACCGAAACTTCGAATTGGAGTATCGGCTGGAACAAAAGAAAAAGTTCAAGGAACTCGAGGCCATCGAAGCCATCGGCAAGTTGGCAAAATTCGCATTCGTCCGCCAGCAAAAACCGATGGGCGACGGGCATGCGATTCTTTCTGCGGCACCATTTGTGGGAAAGGACGAGGCGGTTGCGGTGTTATTCGGTGACGACATCATCGATGGCAAGATTCCGGCGATCGGCCAACTCATCGAAACATATAATCGTCAGAATGGTCCCGTTATCGCTTTGCAAAAGGTTCCACACGAATCAGTGTCGAGCTATGGCGTGATCGATGGGAAGGATCTCGGGAATCGTGAGTGGTCGATTTCTACATTTGTTGAGAAACCGAAAGTTGAAGAGGCGCCGTCGGATCTCGCGGTTGTTGGCCGATATGTCATTACGCCGGAAATTTTGTCGATCCTTGAATCTCAAGCGCCGGGAAAAGACGGAGAAATCCGCTTGGCCGATGCCTTTGTGACATACTTGGCGCAAGGTGGAAAAATGTTTGGCAATCAATTTGATGGCGATCGGTATGATTGTGGAAACAAGCTTCAATTTATCATTGCGCAGATTCAAATGGGCATGAAACATCCGGAGGTGGAGGAGGGATTAAAAGCATATTTGAAAACACTTCACGTCTAAAATATGCAGATCAAACGCCTGTTCACCGGTTTCGTCCTTTTTGCCACGCTCCTTACTACGGGAGCTGGGTGTTTTGGCGGGAGCAGCTCGGCGACGTCATCAAAGATTACGCTCAAGGTCTGGGGCGTGTTCGACGAAGAAGATTCGTGGAAAACGTTAATCGAGAAGTATCACACGCTGCATCCAAACGTGACGGTGGAGTACACCAAGCTTCGGTTCGAAGAGTATAAGGACGAGCTCATTCGCTCCATTGCCGAAGGGAAGGGGCCGGACGTGATGGCGGTGCATAACACGTGGCTTGGTGGATTTACCGACTTGCTCGCGCCAATGCCAGACGCGGTGAATGTCACGCATATGGAAACGCAAGGAACGCTCCGCAAAGAATCCGTGCTTGTGGCAACGTCGGAAAGCACCATGAGCATGAAAACGCTGAAGTCGGATTTTATCCCGGCTGTTATCGACGACGTGGTGATGCCGTACGTGAAGGATTCAAAGTCCGACCCTGTCGATAAAATCTACGCATTGCCAATGGCGATGGATACCTTGGCGTTGTTTTACAATCAGGACATGTTGAATGCGGCGGGCATTCCGCAGCCGCCGGCAACGTGGAGCGATTTCCAGGAGGCAGTAAAGTCGCTGACGAAGATTGATACTGCGGGAAAAATTACCCAGTCGGCCGTTGGTTTAGGAACGTCGGAAAATGTGGAGCGTTCGTCGGACATCCTCTCTGTGCTCATGATGCAGAACGGAGTGGAAATGGTGGACGATCGTGGTCGCGTGACATTTAACGATGCGCCGAAAGGATCTGGAAACTCCACGCCTCCTGGCCTTGGCGCGGTGCAGTTCTACACGGATTTCGCGAACCCAACAAAGGAGGTATACACGTGGAACGACACTATGCCGTCGTCGCTCGATGCCTTTGTGAACGGCCAAACCGCGATGTTCTTGGGGTACAGTTATCACTTGCCGATTATTCGCACGCTCGCACCAAAATTGAACGTTGCGGTTGCGGCATTGCCACAGATTAGTACAGCAGATACCACGCAGCAGGTGAATTATGGAAATTATTGGGCAGAGGGCGTGTCGAAAGACTCGACAAATCAAGACTACGCATGGAACTTCGTATTGTTCGCTACAAACGAGGATAACGTTGCGAGTTATTTGACCGACGCAAAGAAGCCTACGGCGCTCCGATCGCTGATTGCGAGCCAGTTGAACGACGAGGATCTTGGTGTTTTCGCGTCGCAGCTCCTTACGGCAAAAACCTGGTATCGCGGGTTGGATGTTGATGCAGAAGAAGCTGCGATGAATCAACTCATCGACGACTACGCAGCGAACACCTACGGCGACGATCCACAAAAGGCTGTCGATAACGCAGCACGCGTTGTGGCGCAAACATACTTGTAAAAGAGCAAGGAGCGGGCGTGTTATACTTGTTTTATATGTTTCGCGCGTTCAAGCTCGCTGTTCTTGCTGTGACCCTTTCGAGTTCTTTTGGTATTTTTGCGCCAGCGATTGGCGTTCGTGCCGCAGATCTTGGCACGCAGTTTACAGATATTAACTCATCAACAACTGCTTCGCAGGGCATTATTTTTGCAGGGATTTGTCCGGCGAATGTGAGCGGGGTTCCGGCCCCGTGCGAGTGCCGTGATAACGGAAACTGCACGCTGGAAAATGTGTTGCAGGTGTTCGTGAATCTTTCCACGTTTATCCTTGGTATTAGCGGAACTGCCGTGCTCTTTGTCTTTGTATACGGTGGATTTAAATGGGTATTTTCTCGGGGAGACAGCGAATGGATTACGGCGGGAAAAAACGCCATTACCGCTGGCGTTATTGGTCTGTGTATTATTTTCGGTGCGTACGTTGCGATTAACTTCATCGTGTCTGGTTTAACGACAAAGAGTGGAACCGAGCCAACGTTGGGGAACCTTGAAGACACGGTGAATCAGAGCGTGACAGGCGGATCCCCAACGACAGGCGTCTTTACCACTGAATAATGCTCTATGAAAAAGATTTTTCGTTACGCGCTTATTGCATCGATTATTCTCCTTCCATTCGTTACGCATGTTGCGCTTGCTGCAACATCAACATCATCGGTAACGTTGATTAATCCGCTCGGAGACGACGCTCGCGACGTTCGGGTGCTCTTTGGTCGCGTGATTTCTGCCGCGCTTTCTATTGTTGGTGGACTTTCGTTGCTTATGTTCGTGTATGGCGGTGTGTTGTGGATGACATCACGCGGCGATTCGAAGCAGATCACAAAGGGAAAGGACACGGTGACGTGGGCGACATTGGGATTAGTGATTATTTTTGCCTCGTACACCCTGGTGAATGCGCTTATTTCTGGACTCACTTCTGGAAATGCAACGTAGAAAAACGACGTGATATACTGTCTTCAACATTTATTCTTCTCCCGTATGATGAAATCTCTCGTGCGTTTGGCAATGAGCGTGGTGCTTGGCTTGGCCATCGCGCTTCCATTTGTGCACATTGGTGCGGTTCACGCTGCAACCGGCCAGCTTGAGGCAACAGATTTGCTCGGTCAGGACTTCGGCGATGCAACTGGTCTTGGACAGGGTGACCTTACAACAACGATCGGTTCATTGATCCGCGTTGCGCTTGGATTCCTTGGCGTGGTTGCCGTGGTGATTATTCTCTTGGGTGGATTTAAGTGGATGACCGCCGGTGGAAGCGACGAAAAGGTTGGCGAAGCAAAGAGGCTCATTATTGCCGGTATCATCGGTTTGGCGATTATTCTCTCGGCATACGCTATCGCGTCCTTCGTGATCAGTTCTATCGTTGGTGCGGCATCGGGATAATCACTCCTCAAGTTTCCTCATGACGCTCGTTCCGAAGTCCATTCGATTTCGGAGCCTGCACTATGCGAGAACTGTTGGCGCTTACTACGATTGATAAAACAACAACCGGTCTTGGCGCGACTGGCGATGCCGCGTTTGGAACAGCATGGACCGGCACACAAAGCGCAACGTCGCTGTCGTACTTCATTGGAAACAACATCATCCAGCCAATCTTTGCCCTTGTTGGCCTTGGGTTTTTTGTTCTTGCAGTGTATGCCGGCGTATTGTGGATGACGGCGCGCGGTGAATCGAAGCAGGTGGATAAAGCAAAAGATATTTTGACTTCTGCGACGATTGGTCTCGTGATCATTGTCGCATCATACGTACTCACGAACGCCATCTTGAGCGCAGTGACATCGTCGAACGGATCGATAACGTAGCGGGCCGAAATATATGATTCGAATTCTTGCAGCTGCGGCGGCTCCGTTCAACGCCGCTCCGCTTTCCAACGCCGCGACCAGGGCATACGGCGGAACGCTTCCAAATACAACGCTCTACACGCTTATCAATGGCCTCATTAGTGCGGTTTTTGGGGTTCTTGGTCTTATCTTTCTTTTCCTTACGCTCTACGCCGGGTATTTATGGATGACGGCGATGGGGGATTCAAAGAAGGTTACCCGAGCAAAGGACATGCTTGCCCAAGCGGTTATTGGGCTTATCATTGTTGTGCTGTCGTACGGCATCTCCTTCTTTGTGGTGGATCTTATCGGCACGGCCGGCGGATTTGGCGGAACATAGTCATCCACAGCGGGCGTTTATTCAACGTGATACACTATTCACATAAATAAAGAGTTAGGACGTTCTTATTTGAGACTATTTTCGATGCGGAGCAAGGAGATCTCGCGAGGCGTACAATGCGGTACGTTGAGCGAGTCGACGCTGCGACAAGTCGAAAAGAGGCCAAAGAAGAACGTCATAAATTTTGTCCATCGTATGTCGAAACTCAAGAACATCCTCATCGGCGCAGCGCTCGTAGCACTGCCATTCGGTGCAGCATTGAGAATCCCAGTGGTACACGCATCACCAGACCTCACGACGAATCTTTCAGACGTGAATGCTGATGCATCGCTTGGATCGGAAGATCTTACAGCAACCATTGGTAAGCTCATTTCTGCGCTTCTCAGTGTGCTCGGTGTTATTTTCTTGCTTCTCATCATTTGGGCAGGTTTCACCTGGATGACCGCTCAGGGAGATTCCAAGAAAGTGGACAAGGCAAAGGACATTCTCATCACATCTGTTGTTGGCTTGATTATCTTGCTCTCGGCATACGCTATCAGCACATTCGTTATTGGGCAGCTCGCAACGGCAACCGGATAATTTCAAAAGAGTTTCAGAAAAGACGATCCGCAAGGGTCGTTTTTTCGTATCGAAGATGATTATAAATAGCGAGAGACCCCGGAATCCTTGCGGACGCCGGGGTCTTCGTCGTTGGTCACGTCACCGTAACCCTGTCCCGACCTACTTCTTCTTGCAGGTGCTCGACTGATCGACGGGGTTCTCGTCGCAGTACCGCTTGATAGCGGCCGCCTTCTCCGCCTTGGTCGGGGTCTTCGGCTTGAAAGCCTCGGCCACGACCGGCGCCGACCGCACATCGTTGCTGCTGCCGACCGCGCTCTCCGCGTGATCGAGCATCCGCGAGCCGCCATCGCTGACGATCTTGGCCGTGCGCACCGTGCCGTGGACCACGGTGTCCTTCGCTGCGAGGAGCGGCGTCACTCCGAAGAGGAACACTACGAGGTACAGGGCGAGCGACCCGAAGGTCACCGACTTCAGACCGCCGTACGCGATCTTGAAGTTCTTCACGGCCTGGGCTTTCGCCTCCTTTGCGAACTCCTCGCTCTTGTAGGCCGTGAAGTCCGTCATCGTCGCGCTGCGCTTCAGATAGCCGTGGGCGCACGCGAAGGCCGCGATGACCGCGAGCGTCCCGATGCGGATGCTGACGGGGGTGCCCAGGACGTACATGAACACGATCGGTAACCAGAGGAGGACGATCGCGCTCGCGATGGTGCTCGAGATGGATACGAGGAAGTTGGACTTGGTGATCTTGTCCGCCGCCGCCGTGGCCGCTTCCTTGTTGGGGAAGAGGCCCAGGATGAACGACGGGATGCCGCCGACGGTCTGGACCACCTTCTGCGTGAGGCCGAAGGTGATGAAGTCCAGGCCGACCACGACGATCAGTCCCATCCACCACGCGCGCCAGTCCGGCACCGGTGAGAACACCACGGCCACCGCCCACGCCACTGTCAGGACGACGGGGGAGATGGCGAAGATCGTGAAGGCGCCGGTGAGCGCCACCCAGGTCTTCTGCCAGATTGCACCGATGATTGCACCGATGATCGTCACAGCTGCTGCCCCACCAAGGATGACCCAAGTAGACAGCCACGCGTACCAGCCGAGGTTGTCCGGATCGCTGCTCGCTGCTTGCACAACCGCAAGGAAGTACAGGGCGATGATACCGAACGTGGCGAGAAGACCGAGGCTCGTGTACCGAACGGTATTCTTGATGCTCTGCGCGCGCAGGAACGCGCTCGACGGCGAGAGGAGGCCGAACGCGTTCATCTTGTCCCAGAGATCGAGTGCTGCCGCTGCCGTCGCAGACCCTGGATAGCGATCCATGTGCCCCATCAAGACGAACTCGATCATGGGGATGAGGTGCCGCACGATGCCAGCGGCCGCAGCGCGCCATTCGGGCCGGTTCGTGCTGGTGACTCCGTTGCTACGCTCCACGGCGCGCATGGTTTCGTAGCAGCTCCGAGCTCCTTCGAGATCGGCCGCCTCGAGGACGGAGAACATCGTCTTCAAGTCCCTGGAGTTCTCCTTGAGGGTGTCGAGCAGGCCGAGCTTTCCGGAATTGGCCTCGCCTTCCACTTCTGCGACGGCGTCGCTGTTCATGCCGCCTTCGACGCGGAAGATGCGGAACAGCGCGAGGACGAGGCGAACCTCCATTTCGGTGAAACCACCGTCGGCGAGCGCCTTCGTGACGGACTGCTGCACGCGAGAAAGCGCGACAGCAGGAACGGGGGCGGGGGTGGGAGTTCCGGGTGCCGCGGTCGCGGTCGGTGCGTGTGCCATGAGGGCTCCGATGCTGGGATTGTTGCGGAATCGATTCCAGTGCCCGACGAGGTCGGCATGGGCGCTAGCGGTGGTCTTCCCGGTCACTGCACGCAGGGCGCGTGAGGTGGGCGGGATGGTGTTGATGAACTGGCCGAGGATTCCGAGCGCTCCGCCACGTCCTTCTAGACGCTGTGCGAGGAGCAGAATCAGCGGACTGGCGAGATCCGGAACACGGGTGTAGGCGTCGAAGATCACACCGATCACACCCTCGACGTTGTCGGCACCTTTGAAGGAGTTGACGAACCATTCGGGGAACCGTTGGTCGCCTTCTTCGTTGAAGACGTCGGTGAGGTCTTTGGCAAGCGAATCGCTCATGGCGAATTCTCCTGGTTTCTGGTGAATCGAACTGCTGATGCGGGATGTGAAGGGGGCGGAGATTGGGGTTTTCCCCAGGGTTTCCGGACTGGGAAGAATAGCAGAAAAACCGAGAAAAGTAAAGGGAAAGGGGTATTTTAGTGAAGAGGGGGTTTCCTCAGGAGTATCTTTACTTTTCTCGATTTTTCTGCTATAGTAAAGGGTCCTGAAGTGCGATGAAATGCGGGCTTTTGCCAAGCATTCTCGTGCAGAAGACACCTTCAAAACTCGTGTTTCTCAGCTCGATAGTTTAATCCGCCGAGTCCGCAAGGATCGGTTTCGCTGAAAAGGGAGCTTTCATGCTCGCACTGTTCTTCTCCGCCATGTTCTTTCTTGTTTCCTTGGCCCGCGCCGAGGAGCCCGTGATCACCGTCAACGTCATCGCCCCCGTGAAGACGGACGAATCGGCCTACGGCCAGGACGTTCGTGATCCGCAGTATGGCGGAAACGTGGTGATCGGCAGCAACTGCAACGTTTCCGTGAAGGCCAACGGCCTCCCGGCCGCGAAGTTGGCCCTGCTGATCACGGCCGCGCAGAAGGCCAAGGCCGAGTGCCTTACGGCCAGCACCGAGCGCGCCTCCGGTGCACAGCGCGACGCGGCCGCCGCGACGCTGACCACCGCGGTGGCGACGGTCGTCTCCGCCGCCGCGACCCCTGCGGCGAACGGAGGGAGCGTCTCCCTCTCGTTGAAGGACGGCGATGTCAGCCTGGACACCGGCCGCGCGGCTGAGATCCGCGCCTCGTACCGGGCCTACGGCCAGGTGTTGGGTGGCGGGGGGATCGTGAACCCGCGGGATTGGCTCCTCACGCAGTCCCGCATGGGGCTCTCGGGGCCGCAGGTTCAGGCGCCCGTCGCGCAGCCCGCGGCGAGCACCAGCGACGAGGTCGCCGAGTTGCGGCGGGCGCTCGAGGCCAAGAACAAGCTCATCGAGGAGCTCAGCGGCTCCTGAGCTCGGTCTGTGCGTTAGTGTGGTCGGTTCCCGAAAGGGGCCGGCCGCCGGAATGGGCCACGATACGGCCCTCTCATTCCCTGCGGTTCGATGGAGTCCCTTGGGACGGCCATTGCTGCAAAAAGCTCTCTATCAACCTCGGAGTTCCCATGTTCTTCTCCCTTCTTCTCGTCACCTCCCTCTTCGCCCACGCCGAAACCCCCGGATTCTACGTGGAGCCCTTGCTCCCCAATGTGGAGTTCGCGATGGTGCGGCCCGATGACTGCACGCCGGCCAACGGCTGCATCTCGGTGACGAACACGGGCGGTACGATGCTGGCCCTCACCAACAACTTCTTCCCCGGCCCCACGCGAGTGATGGACGCGGAGGGATACACGGTGGGGGTGTACATCGGAAGCGCTCCGCCGCTCATCGTGGACTGGGTCGTAAGCCCGGTGACGGGCTTGCAGATCCCGGTTGTGGACGGCTCGTTCACGTCCGTGATGTTGCAGTGTACGGGAGGCGCCAAGTCCACCGTGTACGTGAACGTCGAGAACGCCTCGACCGTTTCGCTCAGCGTCACCTCGGTCGGCTTCACCAAGAAGCCCGGACTGCTGGGAGTTGACGTGACGGGCATGAAGGTCCTCGCCGCCGACAGCGCCGCGGATGCGCAGGTCGCGATCGACGCTCGCACGGGTGTCATCGTGAAGTACTACCTCGGGTATGGGCGCCTGAACCAGACGATGCCGGGTTCGGCGTTCACTGTGCGCACGTCGAGCGGGGCTACTACCTACGCTTTCGACCGTGCCTTCGGCGACGGCCAGTGTCTGTCCTAGTTCGGCCCGTGTGACTCGTTACTCACTACGCGTTACACACGAAGCTCGCCGCCGATCCTCTGGGTCGGCGGCGTTTCGATTTCTGACACTTTTCTTTTGGTCGTATTTCCAGCCATCCCATTAATCATTTTCCAGTCATCCCCGCGCAGGCGGGGATCCATGACATTTCACATTCCGAACGGTCTGGATCCCCGCCTGCGCGGGGATGACCAGAAAAAAGGAATCACGATGTATTAGATTTTCGTTTCTTTCTTCACCAACATTCCCATTACACAGAACGCGGCGAATATCGCCAAGTCATTTTTGAAAAGTGGCACATCCACTAATCCATGAATCGCCATCGTGAGTATCGCGGCAGAAAAGGCGAGTACCAATGCGTCGTCTCTTCGTCGCCACGTGGTTCGTGCAACAAGAAATGCACAGGTCATAAGTCCAATAAGTCCAACAAGACCCATTTCGCTCCACACGTTTAAGAAAATATTGTGCGGGTACTGAAAAATTTCGTAGAACGTGGCGTCGTGATACGGCACGAGTGCGGTGGGATAGCCATTGAGACCAGCGCCAAGGAACGGGCGATCCGCAAGCATCGTGAGGGTCTCACTCCATTGCGCTCTACGAACAAGACCGGAAGAATCGTGAAGCACAATCTTTTGCATGATCGATGGCGCAAAGAGCGACACGGCACACGCGCCAGTAATCGTTGCGGCGATAATTCCGTACTTGATCCGTCCAGCAATCGGTGCGAGCAACCCGATGATGACGAGTGCTGCGGGGATTGCGACGAGAGCGGCTTCTGTTTTTGCGGAAACAATTCCGCCGAGCATGAGCAAAATCGAGATGATCGGAATCGGCTGAAGAAGACTTCGATCGAGCTTCTTCATTGACGACGCATATCGCACTATCGCCACCGTCACAACCGGTGCAATGAACAGACCAACGGCATTCGGATAATCGTAGAGCGACGTTGCACGATTCTCGATGGTCCACGCATCGGGAATGCCAATGTGGGTGAGGATTTGGAAAATGGCGAGTGTGCCGACGACGGTTGCTGATGTGATCAGCGCGGTGACGATCTTTTCGATATCGTCACGATCGGTCATGGCCGCTTTGATCACGAACGCGAGAAGGACCGGTTCAATGATGTACGCCTTCAGAATGCCAAGTGCGGAAAACGTGTCCGGCGCAATGATCGTTGAAACAATTCCGGCGATGACCACGAGCACGATCGGAACGCGATACCAGCCGAAGGAGCGCCACACCCCCTCCAACTCCCCCTTGGTAAGGGGGAGGGATATCGAACTGATCACTGCCTTTACGATCGTGATTAAAACAAGTCCCTCCAAGAGCGTTGAAGGAATCGGTCCAATCGAAAATCGGACAAGATACGTTGGCAATAATGCAAAGAGGAGAATGATGCCAAGTTTTTGATTTCGCCATGAGAGTATGGCGAAGGCGGCAAGGGTGATGATGAGAAGCGCTGGGAAGATCATAGAAAAATTCGCTCAGAATGACTGATGAGCTACACGACAATGCCAGGATCCGGTCGGAACAATCGGAGGAGCGATTTCGGCGACGGGCCACCGAATGCCGCGAGCGTGGTGATGTAGAGCGCCGTTCCAATCGGAACGGAGATGAATGCGCTTGTGTTACGGAGGGCGTACAGACCGAACGCCATCACGAGTGACGCACCTAAACATTTCATGAACATCTTCAAGTCTGGTCGCCACTGTGTATGCCGCATGACGACGACGGCTGCGATGATGCCAATAAGCGTTTCTGCGAACAGCGACATTGCCGCAGCTGCCCACATACCAAATCGCGGGATGAAGATTGCGTAGCCAATCAGCGTGAGTGTTGCGACGAATGCGTACGCGAATGTCATTGCGCGTTGTTTGCCAATCGCGACGACAGTGTATGAGAAGAGTGAGCCCAGGAAAACGGCGGTTGCAGTCGGGCCAAGGATGGCGAGGATTTGTCCGGCTGGGCCAAGAGACGGCTTAATGAGCGTCATCACGGCAACGCCGCAAAACACGCTGCCGAATGCGAATGGAACGCCAAGCATGACGAGCATATCGAAGCCGTCTTGCATGCGCTTCGTAAACAGCGGCCGATTATGTGCGGCCCATGCCGCAACAAGAAGGGGGAGGAGCAATCCCATGAGCGTTGTTGGCACCGTCGTTACCACGTCGATCACTTTGTATGCACCACCGTAGTATCCAATTTCTGTATCCGATCGCCCGAAGAGCCACATGAACAGCACGTCGCCTTTTAAGTAGAGAAGGTTAAAGAAGATCGAAATACCGATGGGCCAGCTTTTTTGAAAGATGGTTTTTGCGATTTTCCGATCAAAACTGAGAGCCATTGGAATGTATTTTTGAACACTGCGGAGCATGAGAGCCACGTGAACGACGCCGCCGATGACGAATGCGAATGCTGCTGCTCCAAGGCCAAGATGCCAGAACCACACCGCAAACACGCCAAGAAACGCCACGAAGCGATTCGCGGTTTCGGCGAGCGTTGCCTGTGTGAGCATGAGGCGTTTTTGAAAGACGCCAACAAACACCTGCGCAATTGAACTGAAAAAGAATGCTCCAGCAAAGAAGAGAATGGCTAAGCGCTCATCGGGAGTGGCCGGAATGAACAGTGCGGAGATTGGGGCAAGGCTCAAGAATAGGAGCGCGCTGACTACGCGCACGGAGAAGATGGTTCCAAGGATCTTCTTTTCGTCTGCGCCGGGCTCTGAAATCATCTGTGCTGTTGTGAGCGTGAGCCCAAAGTCCACAAGAATCGCGAAAACAGATGCAAATGTTTGTGCTTTTGTGAGCGCTCCGTAGCCAGGATCGTCCAGCGTGTGAATCAAAAGCCAGAATGTCACAAGACCAAGAACGGTGCCGACAATCTTGCCGATCACTTGAATGACAGTGTTTTTTGCGAGTGCGCTGCGTTCGGTGGACATAGGAACTCGGTTAGTGGCGGATCGAAAGACTCACATCTGGAGTTTTGGGACTGACTATATTGTACACTGTGATACGATTATATATATGAGTCTTTTCGATATCTTCAGGCGGGCTGGAGCTGAACACGAGAGAAAGTTCACTGGTGAGGAAGCGAAAATTCAAGCCGAGACAGGCGCTCGATTTATTGTCGAATTTCTTGATTCAATCGATAAGAGGGGAAAAGATAATGACGATCGAATGACGATGACTCATTTAAGAGCGAGAGCAGATTTTATTCGCGCAGGTCTTGTGATTTGGGATAGCCTTGCTGTGAATGAGCCGCAGGTATTTACCCCAGAGCGTAAACTCCGCATAGGCGAACTTTTGCACAAAGCGATGGAAGAAAAATAGTCAGAGTGCTACACTGGGCTTGCATCTATGCTTTCATTTTTTCGCCGAATCTGTTCTGCGTTTGTTGCGGTGGCTGCGGTGATTTCCTTTTTTCCGGCACCAACCGTGCATGCCGCGATCTATTCTGCGCTGCAAATTACGAATTCCGGCAGCGGAACGATCGTCATGGCGCCGGGCGAAATAAAGACGATTACCACAACGTTTCAAAATACATCCGATTTCACGTGGAAGAACGACGGTGCAGGCTATGTTTCGCTTTACACATACGGCCCTAAATATCGCACGAGCGTGTTTGATCCTGGCACGTGGCTTTCACCAAGCCAAGTGAAGCGCATGACAGAGGCGTCGGTGGTAAAAGGAAAAATCGGAACATTTACGTTTCAGTTGAAAGCGCCAACGACGGTGGGTACATACGCAGAAACATTTAAACTCGCATCCGAGTTGTACTCTTGGTTCGACGGTGGGGAATTCACGTTGAATATCACCGTGAAGGCTCCATCGACAGCAAAAGCGACCACCGCGTCATCGCAAGCCACAACGACAACAACGTCAACGCCGGTTTCCTCCGATCACGCGGTCCTTTCAATGGTGTCGGCAAACAAAGTAAAGGCCGTCGCAGGGAAGGCGGTTACGCTTTCTGCGGGATTCAAAAATACTGGCGCAACAACGTGGAAGAGTTACGGATTACGCGCGCCAGACATGAGCATCGCCTCTACTGGCTCGTTCAAACACGCATCGTGGAAGGGCGATAGCGTTGCGGATGCTGCATCCACGGTTAAGCCGGGGGAGACTGCGTATGTGACGTTTGCGATTACTGCACCAAAGACTAACGGTTCGCATACGGCGAAGTTTCAGTTTACTGCGAATGGATCGGCGGTTGATGATACGTTTGTGACTATTCCGGTTGAAGTGACCGGCGGTGCTGCTGAGGCAATTTCTGCTCCGAAAGATTCAAGTGTGGACGACGGAAGCCAGAGCGTTGCGTACATTGCAGAGCCGACGATGCGTGTTGGTGTGTTGATTGTGGACGAAGAAACGAACAATGAGGTTGTTATCACGTCGAGCGAAAGTGATTTCGCTGTAAAAGATCTTGAGGGAAATCTTTTAGCTGAAATGAAGAAGGGTCAATCGGTCACTACGGCGTGGAATGGCAAGACGTACACGTTTGATCGAGGAAAGGGAATCGAAAAGGTATCGAGCGGCATTCGCATCATTCCAAAAACAGTGAACGCAATCATGACTGTGACGAATTTTGATCGAAAAGTCACACGCGGATCGTCATTTACAGACAACACATTCCGAAACATCCTTGAGCTTCGATACAACACGCCGAACGATCGTACGTGGCTTATCAATGAGCTTTCGATGGAATATTACCTTCGCGGTTTGGCGGAAACATCGAACATCTCGCCGGCAGAATTTCAGAAAACGCTCATCACCGCAGCACGAACATATGCCTTTTATCACTGGAGCCGTGCCACGAAGCACAAGAGTGAGTTTTTCCACGTGGATGCGTGGCTCGATCAGGTATACAAAGGATACGGACAAGAATTGCGCACGCCAAACTTAACAGCGGCAGTGGATGCGACGCGTGGACGAATCGTAACGTATCAAGGGGAAACAGCAATCACGCCGTATTTCTCGCGCAGTGACGGTCGAACACGAAGCTGGAGCGAGGTATGGTACGGAAGTGTTGCGTGGGCTGTTTCTGTGCCCGTTCCGTGCGACGAAGGAAAGACCCTTTGGGGCCATGGCGTGGGCATGTCTGCCTCCGGTGCACTCTGTATGGCAAACCAAGGCCAAATGTACGACGAGATTCTGCGATACTTCTACACGGGAATTGATGTGGCGAAGAAATGGGAATAGAGAAGTGATGATATACTGCGTGTAATATCTTTTCTCTTATGTCAGAGCAACCAACACAATCCGTTTCTGAAATTCTGCCACCAAAGCCAAAAAAGCCGGCTCGTGAAAAGCGGATTATTCCAGAGAATGATCCGGCAACAGTGGAGAAGGTGGGGATGTTTACACGGGTAGCACGTGGTCGCATGAAAGAAAGATCAACAAAGGCTCGTTCTGCAGAAGTGAACGCGACACAAACGCGACTCGGTCGCGAAGCAATTTTGGATGATATTGCTAGAAAAGAAGAAGCGATTCTTGGACTCGAAGCACTTTTGACAAACGGCGCAAATGAACCTGACTCCAACTTTGCTCGAGAGCAACTCGAAAAGTTCAAGGCCGATGTTGTTGCATTGCGTACAAAACACGATGCCACTCATTTTGAAAAAACACGAGAAGCAGAATTGTCTGAACCAGAGAGAGAATCCATTTTCCAAGATGCTGAACACCGCATGGAGATTGTTGCGGATGCTGAGCATGACATTGAGCTGTTCATTGATGCCTGCCGTGGACCACTTCCCGGCGAATGGAAGGGGCCGGAGTTCAAAGGATTGGGGAAGTTTATTGAGGACGCATACCTTTCTCCTGGAACGGTGGAGCGGCTTTTGCTGCGAAGACTCTTGGCTAAGCCAAAAAAGGATAGAGAAGTTGAAACTGGGCTTCCTGAGGCACTCGTTCCTGCGCTCAGTAAAGAAATGGATCGACTCGTTGACGAGCGTGCTAAGACCGATCTTGCGAACAGCGCTTTTAAGGACCTCGCTTCCGGAATTCAAGAAGCGTACCTTGTGGCGCGTAGAACACATTGGTCTTCTCCCGACTATAGATCTGAACTCATTCAAGACTGTCAGAAAAATAAAGCGACTTCTGGAGAATCACTTTTTTCTCTCGAGAGCCCAGACGCAGCCATTGCAGCATTGCGTATTGCGATGTTTTCCCGGGGAACGCTCTCTCCTCAAGAGGTGAAAACCGTTGTCGCTTCATTTATTGGATATCGGCAAGGAGGGGCACATTCAATGAGCGCGCTTTCTTTTGAGGAGCGGAAAGCGTTCATCGATAAACTTTGTGATCGGAAGATTCTTCCAGCAGCAGAAAATCGACTGAAAGAAATGAATCTCTTCGAGAGTCATTCTCTTGATTCGGTATTCGCTGCTGGAAAAAGAGAACTTGAGCATATTAAAGTGCTCAAACGTCTTGAAACAGAGGCATCGCAACAGCCAAAGAATTGGGATACAGAAATGCGCACGGCAAATGAAGGCGCGGTTGGTGCGACATTATTCCGCGCGAGAGAGGAGCTGAAAACGCTGAAGAATGAAAGGCTCGGTTTGCGTTCAGATATTGCAAAGAAGCAAGTTGCCATAGAGGAAGCGCTCCAAAAGATGGATGATACTTCGGTTCCAAAAACGTTTTCTCACGAAAAAGCGAACAGATTTCGAGATGCTGTTGTGCTTGCCGTTCGTCTGTTGAAGGCAGAGCAGAGAGGTCGGGACGACGCTCCTTCTGGGTTTGGTGTAGAAGCGTTTGGTTTTTTTGTTGAAAGAAAGGGTAAAGAGATTGCGGACCAGGTTGGTACTGTTCAAACTCGAACAATTTCGCAAAGTGAAACATCACCATATCTTTCAGCTGCACTGGCGAAAATGCGAGACAATTATAAGCAAGATGAGGATCGTCTTCATCGTATTGTTGAGGGGCTGATTGATGGGCCTGGCGTAATAAACTCTCGACGGGTTCTGGATCTTGTCAACGGAATTTTTGCAAGAAGACAGTCGGATATTGCTGTTGGTGAGCGATTGCGGTTTAGAGACACTCAAGATGCGACCGCAATGTACGCCCGCGAAATAGCGGAGGAGTGCGCAAGTGTGCTCGTTGATCTTGAAACGTGTAAAAAGGAATTTGAGCATTTGAACGAACAAGCGAAGAGTCTTTCAATGCGCATTGCTGCGGCGATTGCAGCGGCAGTGCCGGCGGCTGAGGCAGAAAAGGCCAGCCTTGGAAAAACGTTGAGCGATAACGATATCCATTTACAAAGAGCGAGAACGAAACTTGATAACGAGAACGCGAAGTGGAGTATCTTTAAAAGCCAAAGAAAGATTGATGAGTACGAAAAAGACATTGATACATTAACGAAAGAAAAACAACAATTGGACACAAAGATTGTGGCGGTACAGTCTTTCCTTTCACATATGCAAACAGCCCAGGAAGACTTGAAACGTGAAGTTAAAAAACCCAATTGGGGTCCGTTGGGTGTACTGCGTTGGTAAATGTTCCTTTACACAAAAGATCCTCGCGAGGATCTTTTGTGTGTTTATTCATTCGGAACCTCTTCCTCGTCGTGCATTTTGTGACCGTGAGTATTCTTACACGTTTTTGCAAGTCCGCCGATCGCGATCTTTACGTCTTCTGGGTTGTCGATGTTTTTAAATTGGAATCGTTCGCGTTCTGCTGCTGTTTGAATAAACACGTCGCCAAAGGTGAGGAATGTAGCGATCAAGCCTTTTTGTTCACTGGTGATGTCTTGAACTTGGTAAAGGTACACCTCTGAGACCACGCGGTTGAATAGCCCGTGCTGTTCTGTGTTGATAATGCGTTCGCTCGTAACAATCCAGACATCCAACCAGTAGTCGGTCACCTCTGTGAGCGTTAATACAAGAATAACGAGGAGATAGGCTACGAGAATTACGACGAGAGCTGGGCCCCAAAAGACGTGAGCAATCAGATCTGGGTTTGCGAGTTCCACGAGTGTTCCCACAACGACCGGCAACACAAAAAGTACGCCGCTAAACACGAAGATGCGGATGAGATCAATCCAATGCCTGCGTAAAAAAAGAACGACTTTTTCGTTTGGTAATGCATTCGGAAGAGTGTTCAGGTTCATCATAAGCCGAAAGATGATGAGCTTCCGCCGGTAGATGGAAGAATGTCGCGGAGGGTAACGGTCTCTGTCCATTGAATATCAAGAAGCGCGGTCATGCCAAGAACAAAAACAAAGAGATAGCTGACGACGTATACCAAAATTAATCCAATTGCACCACGGCCAACAACTCCGTAGCGAGCAAGGTGAAAAATGTTAAAAAAGAGAAACAGCGCCGTGAACGCAACAATAAATGCGAGCGGCACGAGGAGAATCCACAACGGAATATCCATACGCTCACATTGTAACATTATTTTGTGCGGCCCAAATGTTCGTACGCTCGTGCGGTTGCCATTCTTCCGCGCGGCGTGCGTTCAAGAAATCCGAGTTGGAGCAAATACGGTTCGTACACTTCCTCGATGGTTTCGGTTTCTTCCTGCGTTGCGGCGGCGAGCGTGCCGAGGCCAACTGGGCCGCCGTTGAATTTGTCGATGAGCGTGAGCAAGAGGTGACGATCAACGGGATCGAGCCCAAGATCGTCAATTGCAAGCATCGTCAGCGCTTCATGCGCAACGTCGGGAGTGAGCATTCCTTCATGACGAATCTGCGCAACGTCGCGAACGCGTTTGAGGAGCCGATTGGCGATGCGTGGTGTTTTTCGCGCGCGACAGGCGATGGTCTTCGCCGTCTCTTCGTCCATGTCGAGACTGAGAATCTTCGCACTGCGATGAAGAATCTTCGCCATGTCGTCGTCGGAGTAGAAGTTGAGGTGCAGGGTGCTGCCGAAGCGATCCCGGAGCGGCGCGGAAAGCAGTGAGAGGCGAGTGGTCGCGCCGATAATCGTGAACGGCTCCAGATTCAATCGGAGTGTGCGTGCGGAAGGGCCTTTGCCGACGACGAGATCGAGGGCGAAGTCTTCCATTGCCGGGTACAACACTTCTTCGATGTTGTGGTTCATGCGGTGAATCTCGTCGATAAACAGCACGTCGCCGCGGGAGAGGTTCGAAAGAATCGCGGCAAGATCGCCAACGCGCTCCAGCGCTGGGCCGCTCGTCACGCGAACGTTCGCGCCCATTTCTGCACCGATGATGTGCGCGAGTGTTGTTTTCCCAAGACCAGGATTGCCGTAAAGAAGAAGATGTTCAATGGGCTCATTGCGTGCTTTTGCGGCGTCGATGAAGATTGAAAGATTCGTCTTGAGATCGTCTTGTCCAACAAAATCATCCAAGCGCGACGGGCGCAGCGTATTTTCAATGACCTGTTCTTCCGGATCTGCTGTTTTTTCAACAATTCGCGGTTCGATGTTCTGTTCCTCTTCGTGCAACATATCTTGCAGAAATTGTACCGTACTGATTGACTTTTCACCATTTTTCGTGTTCAAATGTGCACACCGTGACCCTCGCGGAAATACATAAAAAGACCCGTTCCCACAGGAGCCACAATGGCGCAGAAGCATAACCACGATCCCACCCGAGCGACAGTGCTCGGTAGAGAGCCTCCCCCTTCTGGCGTGCCTTCGGCGCCTCCCGCGCCGGTGAACGAACGGCCGGCGCGTCCGGTTCGTTCGGTCCTTCGTCCGCCTCCGCAGTCGTCCGCCCCCGCAGCTCCGCCCGAGATGGTCGTCACGTTCCGGCAGCATCCCACGATTGCCCCCGCAGAAGGGGTCAGCGGCCCGCCCTCGATTCCTGCGGAGCTGTATGGCGTGCGCACGCTGGGCCTCGGTCCGGCGAAGATCACGACTGCGCCGCCGGCCGCTCCGCCCCAGCTCCAGAATGTGGCGCTGCGGGGCATCGAGAAGCCCCGTTTCGTCGCCGACGCGCGGAGCGAGCTGTGGATCATGTCGCCGGATGCCCTCGGCAATCCGGTCGTGGTCAGGGAACGCCTCGTGGCGGTGTACATCGCCGCTCGGGTGACGAACTTCTTCGCGGGAGCGGAGAAGGGATCGTGGATCGTGGAGGTGGACCTGGTGTTCGCTCCCGTCACCCCTGGCAAGGTGGCGGAAGACTGGGCCTTCCGCTACGTGCAGGACAACGGCGAGCTCCAGAAGAAGCTCGTTGCGGGCCTGTACATGGCGCTTTCCCGGCTTCCGCTCTGGCCCGGGCTCATCATCCGCTTCGCTGGTGGCCCGCCGATGACCAAGGCGGACGCCGTCGAGAACCGGCACCAGTACTGGATCGACGAGGATCGTTCGCCCACGCGAGTGGAGATCGACAGCCGCCGGTTCGTGGACGAGGCACGCGAGGTCGCGGAGGACGTCTACCTCGACGCCCAGCGTCGGTTCTTCACTCGCTTCACGGTGGCTCGGTGGAAGCGGCGTGATCCGCTTCGGTACCGCAACTACCAGATGGGCAAGCTCCTCGCGGAGCGAGAGGATCCGGCGGAGCTCGACAAGAAGGATCTCGAGGCGCTCAAGACGGTGCTTTCCGAGTACGGCGGGCCGGTGGTCAGTAGCTGCTGTGCGGTCATCTACGGGGACGACCTCGATGCAAGGGCGGCGCTGGAGAGCAAGGGGCGCACGCCGGTACGACCGACGGAGGTTGATCGCCCTGCGCGGCCGACGTACATGGAGTACGGCGCTGAGCCTGTGGCTGAGGAGGACCTGGTTCCGATTGGTGACGACGGAAGCTGAGGTTCGGCGGTACGCGTGACATCACGGGAGCCTGGCGCGTACGCGTGCCGGGCTCCTGCTTGTTTCAAACGACATGTTCGGGCAGAATATGGGTGAGCCGAGATGGCGGAATGGTATACGCAAGACACTTAAAATGTCTGGATCGAAAGGTCATGCGGGTTCGACTCCCGCTCTTGGCACCAGAAAAGTACCGTTGAAAGACGGTGCTTTTCTATTCGCGTACTTTTCTTCCTCTGTGCGTCGGCTGAAGGCTATGACAATTCGGACAAAGTATTCTCAGATTCTCGATACGATTGTCCGTGTGAGCGCCGTTGATATGGTCGAGCTCCAATGGAAGATAGCCGTCAGGCGTTCGTTCTGCCCAACCGCATATTTCGCAATGCTCTTGTTTGAGTCCTGCATCGAATAATCGACGTTTCAATTTGAAACTTTGATAATGACTTTCTTGGACGAGGATATCTGCAAGCTGAAGTACGGGTCGGGGTCCACGTTTTAACCCCTTTTCCCAAGACCGCCCTTTGAGATGGGAATAATCCAGGCTCGCTTCGTGAAGATATTTTTTGATCTGCGCATAGTTTCCGCCGACAGGCTTTAGTCCAAGGTGAACTAAAAGTTGCCCGAGACTTCTCGATTTTGATAGGGATTCTTGAAGCTGTTCCTTGACCCACTTTCGCCTTTTCATTTAAGAATCATATCAAGCACTTCTGGTTTATTAAAGAATGCATTTCGTGATAGAGTTTTCGATAATCGACAGATTGTATGAATAAGATTCTTACCCTGTGTCTCATTGCTGAATCGAATCGCGTCCTTCTTGGCATGAAGAAGCGCGGTTTTGGGGCAGGGAAGTGGAATGGATTTGGAGGAAAAGTAACGGAAGGTGAATCGATCGAAGATGCAGCGAAACGGGAAGTTACCGAAGAGTGCGGGCTTATTGTTGAATCGATGAGCGTCGGCGGAATTCTCGAATTTACTTTTGAGGGCCAAGACGGAATTCTCGAGGTGCATTTGTTTCGAGTGGATCGGTGGAGTGGCGATGTTGTCGAATCCGAGGAAATGCGACCACGGTGGTTCGCGATCGACGAGATTCCGTATTCCGAAATGTGGCCGGACGATAAATTTTGGTTGCCGGCATTTTTAGAAGGAAAGACATGTAATGGCGCATTTCATTTTGCGCTCGACAGATCGATCGCACGCCAAGCGTTCACAATTGGAGAATAACCATATGGAATCAACAGATCGCTACCGCCCAAACGCAGCACTTCTCCTTACCGACGGCCATGGTCGTGTGTTGTGCTGTGAGCGACATGATGAAATGTATGGCGATGCCCTGCAAACCGTTCAGGGTGGAATCGATCCAGGAGAAACCGTTATCGATGCGGCGTTGCGCGAGGCGTCGGAAGAGCTCGGCGTTGATCCGTTGATTATTACGGTTCTTGGTGTGATGGATGAGAAGTTTTCGTATCGTTGGGACGCTGTCCCTATCGCGAAGTGGCCCGGAGGTTTTGTCGGCCAAGAACAGCAATTTGTTTGCGGACAGATGGAGCCGGGGACGCCAATGAATCTGGATGCACATCATCGCGAGTTCAGCCGCGTATTTTGGGGAACGCCACAGGAGCTGATCGAAGGATGCTGGGAAGCAAAGCGTCCGGGAATTATTGCTGCTCTGCAGTATTTTGGACTACTGGACGTGAAATTTTAAGGACAAGGGGGAGATTGTGTTCAGAAAGAATTTTTGCCGCGTCGTCGGTGTTCATGAGTGTGACGTGTTCTTTAGTAATGGAGATTGGAGCAAAAGACATGGTGATCGATTCTGCATCGATATCGAATCCAAGCGTGAGTCCTTGTGACGTCGGCACGCTCCAGCTTTGGTCGAAGAGAAAGTTTCCAAGAGAATAGATGATTGGTGCGCCTTTGTAGTTTTCGTATGTTTGAATGACGTGAGGATGTGCGCCGATAATCGCATCGGCACCAGAGTCGATGAAAAGGTGGGCGGCGTCGGTTTGCGCTGCGCTTGGAGTATTTTGATATTCGTTTCCCCAGTGTGGGAAGATAATGACGAAGTTGCCCGCGGCTTTTTCGGCTTTGATCGAGTCGACGATCGATTCCGGTTCTTCGCCAAATGCGTGGAAGCCGATGAAAGAAATTGCGATGCCATTGATTGTTGCGTGACCGATAAAGTCTTTGCTGACGTACGGATCTCCGAATGGCGTCATCCCGAGCGAGGCGATGGTGCTTCGTGTTGATGCGACGACTGTCGATCCGTAGTTGTCGCTGTGATTGTTCGACAGTGAAACGAAATCGATTCCGGCATCTGCGATGGTTTGGGCGATTGCTGGCGTGGTGTCGAATGTGAATCCGTCGAGTTCTTGATTCGGCGTATCACGGATGGTTCCCTCGAAGTTTCCAATGGTGAGATCTGGTGCGGAAAGATAGTCGGTGATATCGGAGAGCGGATACGTGAGGCTCGTTTTACCGATACGCCACTCCACGCCACGTGCAAGCATGATGTCGCCGACGAAAAGGAGGCGAGCGATCGTTACGCTTGAGCGATCGGTGGTTACACCTTGGGCAAATTGAGCGTCCTGAGTTTGAGTATTTACGTTGCCCATATTGCCCAAGCTCAGCGATCGCCCATCTTGCTCAATAGAGAAATACGAGGGCAACACAATCGCGCCAAGAACGGCTCCAATCGAAAATACGCAAGAGAGATAGAGGTTCATGAATGCGATGGATCGTGTGGGAAACATGAAAAGCAGCATACACTGCCGTTGACCACAAAAATAGGCCATGCTATAGTTTTGCGGCAAGAAACGAGCGGAAATGCGGCAGTAGTTCAGTGGTAGAACGTCTCCTTGCCAAGGAGAAGGTCGCCGGTTCGATCCCGGTCTGCCGCTCCAGAAAAACCCCAGACAATTGTCCGGGGTTTTTCTGTTCTGCGAATTTACGATTTCAGAATGAGTCGCGTGTATCCCCGTTCAAGGCGAGAAATACGCTCCTCGTGATCACGCTGAACTGGAACGAGAGGCTCAAGAATTGTTGTGATTGAATTGACTTCAGTCGCGAGTGCCTCGAGAAGTTCGTCGTGATGATCGAACCGCTGTTCGTGGTGCCGTAAGGTTTCTTGTACATCATGTACTTCGGTCGCGACAGTCTCGATGAGATCTTCAAGATGATCGAATCGTTGATCGATTGCGGTAAAACGTCCGTCCATTCCATTGAGTCGGGTATCAATACTGCCGAATCGTGCATCGATCGAGTCGAATCGTGCATCTACAGCATCAAACCGCATATCGATTGCGTCGAATCGTTTCTCATGACCGTCAAACCGTTGATAGACGCCCTCGAGGAGCTCCACCATTTCTTTCTTTGTGATTGGCGTTTGGTCAGACGTCATATGTTCGCACTATAGCAACATCCCATATGGTCGTGAAGTTAGGTTGCGAGTGCAAGTTTCGGTGTGCGATTCTCCATTGCTTTTTGTTTTAAGTACCATCCAATTGCTCCTTTGCTCCCGGCGCGGAATTGGTCTTTTGCCACAGTGAGTACAAACGTTTCGATGTCATTCGCAATGTCTTCCGGCATGTCGTGTTTCTTCATGAGGGAATGAAAGTTGTCCTGAAGAATACTCAGCCATCCTTTCTGATATTGTCCGTCGCTCATACGTTGGTTGGGTGAAGAATAAGTTTCGTGGTTCGTGCTTTCGGTCTTGTGTACCAGACCCATGCGCCGAATCCTGCGCTGCCTACCGCGAGGAGCGCGCTAGTCATCCAGAGGAGTGATGATTGTGAGGCGGTTGTTCCGGCAATTGTTGCAGCTGAAATTGCCGCATCAACGTGTTGTTTTACGATGTCGTCAGCAGATCGGAGAATGATGGTTTCTTGATCCCCATGCTTAAGAATTCCGGTAGCGGTAATGGTTGCTCCGGCGAGATCGGCCCACGCAATGGTGACGCCATTTCCAGGAACAAGTTTGATTGTTCCGTGATCGGTATTGAGAAGCACGGCATTGCCATCTCGCGCGCTGACCGTTCCACTGATACGAACGAGGCTTCCGTATGAAAGCGTTAATGCGTAATCGTGCACTATCGGATTACCTTGATCGATGACGCTGACAGCGTCTTCTTGAATATTCACGCGCCGATGATCGGAAAGCACGCTGACTTCGCCGGTGATTGATACGTGATCGCCAATCTTTACGTCGGCGAGGGCACCGCTGCTTTGATAGACCTCAAGGCCATCAAGGAAAAATGATCGTTTCCCGACGAGCCCCGCTGTTGCGACGACGATGCCTTCGAGTTTGACCTTTGTTCCGTCGGCGATCGATGCGATGTCGTCGATTGTTATCGATCGTACAGAGGACTTTGTGCTTGTTGAACTTTTCTTCGCCGTTGTTTTTGGTTTCGTGGTTTTTGAAGTCGTTGGCGCGGTCTTTACGCTGGTTGTAGCTGCAGTCGAATCAGCGGTTGGGACGTTTTTGACTGCGGCAGCCACATGACGCGCGACAGTCGGTGTAGCGCCCGATGAACGAGCTGGCTCATTGGTATTGGTTGCGATTGTGGTCTGATTGGTTGTTGTTGCCGTTGTGCTGTTTGCATAAAGTGTTGGTGAGAGGGTTGGAGTAAGAGTTTCTGTTGGAGCTGGTGTGTTGGAGTTTGTTGTACCTGGCGTTGGTGTTGCTGCGGTCCACTCGCCATCCATGAGTGCGAGAGCGACGTCTTTCTTTGGTGCAGCATTTATGTCATTCCCGTAGCTCACGGAATCAAGGACGACGTTGCCATTCATGAGCGCAATACTCTCGGCGTCGTTATTGAGATTTCCTGTTGGGTTCGGAATGAGTGCGTATCCACCTGGATCGATGGTGCCGGAGAGATGGGTTTCTTTTTCGGACGCGTCGATGAGCAAGAGTCCATCAAGAGACAGGGAAGTGCTCTTCATATTTTTGAGTTCCACCCATTCATCGTAGCCCGTGCTTGGTGATGGAAGAACTTCATTGATGACGACATCGTCTTTTGCGACAGTCGATGAGGCTGGCGTCGAGGATTCGGCTTTCGATGGCGCAATTGGTGCTGCGACTTCTGGTGTTGCGACCGCAGCTGGCGTGGCGGTTGTAGCTACCGTGACCGATGTCGCCACTGGCGTTGTAGCAGCTGCATCTGCTGTAACGAGTGCTTCCGTTGTAGCGGCTTCGATCGTTGTTGGAGGAATCGCTGTGTCTGTTGAAGGCGTCGTCGACGACGCATCCTGTGTACTCCATTCAGTGTTCACGAGGAGAAGTGCGGCATCTTTCTTTGGCGCAGGGAGCGTGTTGGTTCCGTACGCGAGGGAATCGACAACCGTGTCTCCATTCAGGAGCGTCAGGCTATCGCCGTCGTTATTCAGATTGCCGTTTGGGTTCAGGATGCGCTGTGTCGCGCCAGCATCGAGGACGCCGGAGAGCGCGGTGATTTTTCCAGAGGCATCAACAAGGGTGAACGTATCAAGAACAACAGGGGCTGATGAGAGATTCGTGAGATCGACCCATTCATCATTTCCGGCGCTCGGCGACGAGAGAAGTCCGGTGATGCGAAGCGTTTCAGGGGTGTGTACGTTGACCACCGGTTCTTCGATTGGAACGACCGGAATTTCGACAGGAACAATTCCTGGATCCGTTACTTCGACTACTGTCTCGATCAGTTCGGAGACAATCACGGGCACAGCTTCTTCAATGATCGTTACGACTGGAGGTTCACTGGCTGATGGTTCGGAGACAAGTATTTCTATTGGTGTTGTGGCGACATCGGGAATGATTGGGACATCGATTACCGATGACGTGATCGGTTCGCTGACAATCGAGGAAGTTTCGGCGACAACGGGATTTGTGTTATTGATGATTGGTTCTGCGACTTCGGTGGCAAGAGGATCTGATGTTGCCACGACCGGCGGTGCAGTGTCTGTTACAGCGGGCGTGGTCGTCGTCGTTTCCGGTGTGGTTGCTGATGCTGCAGCAATGACGTGTGAGACGCTTGTGGATTCTGCCTCCGTAAACCACGTCTTCGATGAGAGATCGCGTTTCATCGTCGAGAATGTTGTGGACGATCCAAAATTTGGCGTGCCAGGGTCAACAAGGGAATCGACGACGGTGCCGGCAGAATCGAGAAGCGCAACGTTGAGTGAAGTGTTTGGAATGCTCACTGCGGTCGTTACAAGATTTGGCGTTGTAATGAGCGTTGTTTTAGGATCGGTTATTGAATAATTCGCGACGAGGTATGCCGATCCTGCCGGAATCGAGCTCGCATTCGGAACGGTGATCGCGGATCCACCTGTTCCAACGCCGGTCAGTGACCAGCCGCTTATGTCGAGAGTTTCGGTTCCAGTGTTCCGGATTTCAATCCATTCGTCAGCCGTCGATTTTTCCGATCCTGCCCACGCGATTTCCGAGATGACAACGCTTGGTGGTTCGGCCGCTCGTGCGGTGGATAGAGCAGGCACAACGGACAACGCGAGGAGGAGTCCCAGGGCATATGTGTGTTTCATAAAGGGTTAGGCGCAGCGAACGGCGCTGATCACGCGCAGTTCAATCTGCAGAAATAAGCACGAGTACCCGCGGCAAACAAAATTCCCCACAAGCCCTTGTTCAGGGGTTGTGGGGAGTTGCTTGTGCCTCCACTGTGCCATGTTTTGTGTTCAGCTTCAAGAAAAATACATGGGATAAATCACGCGTTTTCATTCGTCAATCGCCGAATTCTTATGCGTCGAACACCAAGAGTCGTCAGAAAATGTCGTAAATTTCCCATTCCCCATTTTGCGAGAACTCAAGGGTTCGGTATGATACTTTCTGAAGAGAACGAATTGAAAAGTTGACTACATTTGTCGAATGCTAGGAGCTGCGAGGACTAAAGTGAAACGTACCCAGATGTACGTTGAATGAGGACCGCAGCAGCGACAACGCAGTCGGCGAATGTAGTCGGCTTTTCTATGGACGAGTGGTGGAATTGGTATACACGTATGCCTTAGGAGCATATGCAGCAATGCATGAGAGTTCGAGTCTCTCCTCGTCCACCAAAAGATGTTTATGACTCACGCTACAAAAATCTTCATCGCAAATGGATTGCGGTCCATTCTGTCGATGCTTTGTGCATTTCTTACATTTTCAGTGTTGAACGGGGTATTTTATCTTGCGATATTTTTCAGCGACGGACACGATGTGCTTGAACGCGGCCTATTTGTACGATACGAGGTCCTTATTGCTTTCGTTACAGCGTTCTTTGCAATTATAAGCGGCTGGGTTCTTGCGCGAATTGCGCCTTTCAGGCCAACACGTCACGCATGGATTCTTGGAGGAATTATCACGCTATACATTGCCGTCATCGCGTCGCAGCAAGCGGCTACGCCGTCTGATGTCTTCTTTGTCTGGCTGCAGATTGTTCCCGGTATAGTTTGTGGAGCATTTCTTTGTGAACGACATTCGGTGAAGAAAATGTGAGTCCGACGCTGATCATCATCACCGGCCATCCGGGAACAGGAAAGACGACGCTCGCGCATCGACTTTCAAAAGAGCTCAATCTTCCAGTTTTGAGTAAAGATGAAATAAAGGAAGTTTTGTTTGACGTTTTAGGATGGACTGATGTTTCTTGGTCAAAACAAATTAGCGCCGCGTCGTATCGTGTCATTGATCATGTCATGAAAGAACTCCTCACAGTTGGCGGCGGAGCGATTATTGAAAGTAATTTTCTTGTGGAGTTTGATAGTGAAAGAATAGAAGCGTTAATTCGAAATTATTCTATTGCGCCTGTTCAAATTTTGCTTTATAGCAAAGAGGATGTTCGAGCAAAGCGATTTCACGAAAGAAGAACGTCTGGAAATCGTCATGCAGGGCATCACGATTTAGATCAATTCCAAAAGAACCAAGATCACGATCGCCGAATTCCTCTAATGATTAGTGCCCCACGCATTGAGATCGACACAACCGATTTTGAAAAAGTCGATTATGCGGAGCTTTTGAACGAAATTCGTAAAGCTTGTCTCGATTCCGATGGAACCGTATAGTGTTTCGGTATGCGCGTTATTCTCATTCACGGCTATAAGGCCACGTCAAAAAGCGGATTCTTTCCGTGGCTTGAGCGTGAATTGCGGGCAAGGGACTTCGACGTGGTGATTCCGGAGCTGCCGAATCCGGAGGAGCCGGATCGCGATGTTTGGACGGAAACGCTCGTGAAAACGTGCGCACCATTGAAAGAGACGGACATTATCGTTGGTCATTCCCTCGGTGGCGCTGCGGCGTTGCGAATGCTCGAGGCGGCAGAGGCTCGGTCTACCCCTCATGCGATGGTGATGATTTCCACGCCGTGGATGATTAAGGACGATAAGTTCCGCGGATTCTTCATGTCCGAGCTCGATTTCGAAGTGTTGATGTGGCGCGCGAGTAAGTTTGTCGTCATCCACGCGCTGAACGATTCGATCATCCCGGTGGATCACGCAAAACGGTACGCATCGGTATTCCACGCCAAACTCGTTACACCAGAAACGGGGGAGCACTTTCAAGGAGAGGAATATCCAATTATTTTGCAATCGATTTTGGACGTTGCTGCGGAACCGATCGTCTACGAACCGGGCAAATCACTTGCTGACGATTACGCAGAGATTCGTTAATTATGTTCACCGGAATCGTTAAAGGCCTTGGGGAGATTGTCGCGATTGATCGTTGTGAAGGGTTTTTGGATATGACGATTAATGTTGGGAGTGTTTTATCGATTCCCGAAATTGGTGCGAGCGTGGCTGTTGATGGTGTGTGTTTAACCGTTACCGAGATTGATGGAGCGAAATTGAAGTTCTCGGTGATGGAAGAGACGCTTGAGAAGACGACGGTTGGTGATCAAAAGGTCGGCGATCGTGTTGGCCTTGAGCAACCGCTGAAGATGGGTGATGAACTTGGTGGCCACATGGTGCTCGGACACGTTGATGGCGTCGGCACGATCGTAAAGAAAGATATCGACGGCGAGAATTGTTGGGTGACGATTGCCGCGCCGGAGTTTTTTGCAAAATATATTGTACAGAAAGGATCGATCGCGATCGATGGTGTCAGTCTTACGATTTGTGATCCTGCGCCAAAAGATGGGGGAGTCGATTTCTCTGTCTCGCTTTTGCCGCTGACACTTTCATTGACGACGTTGGGATTCAAGGATGTTGGCGATCGCGTGAATCTTGAGGCTGATTATGTGTTGAAGGCGATGATAAAATGACCGGTATGAAATCCGGATCATTCGAAAATCTCTCAATGAGGATCGAAGGTGTTGCGGCCCTTCATCGATACGAGGGATGGCGGGATTGTTTGGAGAGGACTGAGGAATATTTTGCGTCGAAAGTTACCCGAGTTGAGCAAATTACAAAGGGCGGAAATAATGGAGTGTTTCTTTTTGAGAGCATCGCGGGCGATTGTGTAATAGGGAAATTTTATCAGCGTGATGCTCGAAATCGATTGGAGCGCGAGTGGCGTGCCTGTACATTTTTGCGACGTAGGAATTTTGCAGTTCCCGATCCATTATTTCGAGATACGGACGCGAACTTTGCGGTGTATTCTTTTGAATCCGGTCAGCATGTGAGTTCCGTGGAAGCATTAGAAGAGGATGTTTTTGGATTGATCGATACGCTTTGCCGATTGCACTCACTTACCCCAGCTCACATATCGGAAGTTTTTCCCGATGGCATCATGGCGTGGTTTTGCTCTGAAGACGTTGCAAAGGAAATCGACGAACGCTTCCATACCGTTCTGCGTTCAGTCGAAGACGGGGTATTGCATCCACGCGTTTCCAAAATGATTACGGAGACGAATATCCTTGGAGAAATTCAAAATCTTCTTGCATCAAGACTTGCGGCGTCCTCGGCCTTACGATGGGAAGTTCCAACGGAAGGACGACGTCTAAGTCCGGTGGATTTTGGTTTCCATAACGCATTGTTTCGTGGAACAGAGCCGCCGTGTATCGTGGATTTGGAATATTTTGGATGGGACGATCCATTACATACCGTTGCGGATTTTTTGACGCACGACAAAACACAGGGATTATCTGAAGCACTTCGGCAGAGGGCGATTGATCGATATGTGATGCAGATGAGGCTTTCTTCAGAAGAACGGGAGCGTCTTGATTTAATGTGCGAGCTTTGTGATATCCGATTTTTAGCAATTTATCTTCAGTCAGTTACGCCGCGGTATCTCGCAGTGCGTGCTTTCGCCGCGGCCGGAGATTTCGATGCAGAAAAATATATTAGCGGGCAGCTCGAGAAGATTCAAAAAAGAAGGGAACGAGTGAGATTAATTCCGTTTCGAAGATAGGGGAAGCTGAGGGGGTGTCGTCGGTTTGATTTTAGGTATTACATTTTTAATCGCTGCCTCCGTTTCTTTTGGGCATCCATTTGTCCATTGTTTTGGGTGAAGTTCCTTTTGTCGTCGCGCTTCTTCGAGCGTCATCCAGCGGACTTCAGTAACTTCACCGTCGGGAAATGTGCATTCTTCTGGAACTATCTCTAGTTGGATCGCGAATTGTTCCTCGATCTTTTTATGCTTTTCATCTTTTACCCGGCGGAGAAAAACAAAATTGGATTCTTCACAGACTACCCCTAATTCTTCCGCAAGTTCTTTGCATGCATTTTGCGCGAATGATATTCCCACCGGAAGATGTCCACCAAAACACGTCTGCCACTTTCCAGGATTTCCGGGGCAATGGAGCGCGCGACGAGAACAGAGAATTTCTCCTCGATTATTTATAACCCAAATTGCCGAACCACCATGCCACCATCGCTCAGGCTCTTTCTTCACTTCTGATCGCGGTCGTCCCTCGGTGGGACTCTCATTGTCGTCAAAGCACTGAAGAGATTCTTCAGACATAGGTTAATAATGATACGTCACTCCGTGATTGATCGTGCATGCTCGATAGAGCTGTTCGAGGAAGAAGAGGTGGGCCATGTCGTGGGTGGTGGTCATGGGGGAAAGGGAGAGGCGGAAGGAGGCGCGAATTTTGAGGGATTCTGGGAGGCCGTGGGGGCCGCCGAGGACGACGGTAATGTGGTTGCCGAGGTCTTCGTGGGATTTGAGGAAGGAGGCGAAGGATTCGGAGGTGTGTTTCGGGCCGATGGCGTCTAAAACGATGAGGATATCGCCCTGGGGAATAGCGTCGTTAATATCGGCGGCGGATTTCACGATTTTTTCCGTGAGTTGGACGAATTTTTTCAATCGAAGGCGAAATTCATCCCCAATTGCCTGAAAAGGGCCTCGGGGAAGTGTGCCGACAGTGATTAAGGTGAGTTTGATCATAAGGGCGAATCTTAGCGCAAAAACAGTTGTGGAACAATGGTGGATAGCTTTGGTGAGGAATTTCTTGACAGTCGTTCCACAGTCCTATACCATTTCGCCCACATTGAGCCTGTGCGGAAACGTCCGCTTTGGAGATGCAGCGCTGAAGTTTTCTTGAGCTCTGACCTCCGAACTTTCACAACCGAAGATTGCAAATAGAGAAAAACGTACTGATCGTGATGACGCATGAAGCGTCGTCAACAATCAGTGAATGGAGAGCATTAAGGGTATATGGTGGATGGCTCGAGAAAATATGCCGAAGAAGGACGTAGTAGCCTGCGATAAGCTCCGGTGAGGTGGCAAACAACCGTTGACCCGGAGATGTCCGAATGGGGAAACCCACTTAGGGTAATGCCTAAGTATTCGACCAGTGAATTCATAGCTGGCGAATGGGAACCTAGGGAAGTGAAACATCTCAGTACCTAGAGGAAAAGAAACGAACGGGTAAGATCTTCATCTCGACACTCGATGCTTCGAGGGGCGAGATGACAGATCGTGCTCATATTCCCAAAGTAGTGGCGAGCGAAATGGGAGCAGTCCAAACTTCATGATGTGAAATTTAATCGCAACGTTCCTTCGGGAATGCCAAGATTTTGTGAAAGGCGCCAGCCGTTGCATCTGAAGTGTTGTAAGTGAAACACGATTCCAATCTGGTGATTGGTGGCATGCATTTGTGGCAACTAGTGGAAGATGCTGGAAAGCATCACCAAAGAGGGTGATAGTCCCGTACGCGAAAGATGCACATAAACATGCGGTGTTTGAACTTGAGTACGGCGAGACACGAGAAATCTTGTCGGAATCAGCCACGACTATGTGGCAAGACTAAATACATATTTTCATCGATAGTGAACTAGTACCGTGAGGGAAAGCTGAAAAGAACCCCGGAAGGGGAGTGAAATAGAATCTG
>ERZ1292633.907-Hain-H41-02um-R1-907-length-33047-cov-5_pt1 | contig 33047 bp, 35 predicted proteins | sample MGYA00564406_ERZ1292633 | MGnify/ENA primary metagenome ERZ1292633 (study PRJEB36523, sample SAMEA6512639) | groundwater metagenome | collected 2019-01-08 | study: AquaDiva: Metagenomics assemblies of 32 groundwater samples
TAATTAATTTAACTGTTAATTTTACGGTGTCGCCAGGCATAACCATTTCCTGACCTTCGGGCAAAGTTATGTCACCGGTTACGTCTGTGGTGCGAATGTAGAATTGCGGCTTATAACCCTTAAAGAAAGGGGTGTGGCGTCCGCCTTCTTCTTTAGTCAAAACATAAATTTCAGTTTCGAACTCGGTGTGCGGGTTAATAGTTCCCGGCTTGCACAATACTTGTCCGCGTTCCACTTCATCTTTCTTGGTACCGCGAAGCAAAATACCGGCGTTGTCGCCAGCCATACCGCTGTCCAGCTGCTTGTTGAACATTTCAATACCGGTAACAACAGTCTTTTGCGTTGGCTTAAGACCGACAATTTCGATTTCTTCGTTAATCTTAACCTGACCGCGTTCAATTCTTCCGGTAACCACAGTTCCTCTGCCTTCAATGGAGAAAATATCTTCAATCGGCATCAAAAACGGCTTATCGATTTCACGAACCGGATCCGGGATGTAAGAATCCAAAATACCGACAAGATCGGTAATAGTTTTTTCATACTCCACGTCCCCTTCCAAAGCTTTTAAGGCACTGCCGCGAATAATCGGGGTGTCTTTGCCAGGGAATTCATATTTAGTCAAAAGGTCGCGAATTTCTTCTTCGACCAAGTCTAACAATTCTTTATCTTGCACCATATCGCACTTGTTCATGTAAACCACAATGTAAGGCACACCGACTTGGCGAGCTAACAGAATGTGTTCACGAGTCTGAGGCATGGGCCCATCCGCTGCGGATACTACCAAAATAGCACCATCCATTTGAGCGGCACCGGTAATCATGTTCTTGATATAGTCAGCGTGTCCCGGACAGTCTACGTGAGCGTAGTGTCTCTTGGCGCTCTCGTATTCTACGTGAGCGGTATTAATGGTGATACCACGGGCTTTTTCTTCCGGAGCATTGTCAATAGAGTCATATGCTCTGGCTTTTGCGCCGCCAGTTTTGGCAAGCACAGTAGTAATCGCGGCGGTCAATGTGGTTTTGCCGTGGTCAACGTGACCAATGGTGCCGACGTTGACGTGCGTTTTGCTACGGTCAAATTTATCTGCCATTGTTTTAAACCTTTCTTTTCTCCCGACTCGTCGGGAGAGATTTTGCTCGAGAAACCCTAAGTTTTATGCCTGATCTCCGCCAACTGGCGGACTATGGGCACAAAACCAAGGGTTTATCTCTTTTTTTCGCACCCCGATTTCTGACATCAAGGTTTGGAATCCAGAGCAAAAATTAATTATTTTCATTAAACATCCGCCAAAATATTATTTAGGCGAACAATATACATTTTAAAGTTATTTGGCATCTTTGTCAAACCAGCCGGTGCTGTATCATTCTCAGCCAACTCAACAAATGCACAACTTACGGCTGAAAAATATTTTCTGTTCTACCATCAATGGAGAGTTTTACGGTTTTTACAGTTGCAAACTGCAACAAAGTCTTACGGATTTGGGTAGTAATAATGCCTTGAGCGCAACTGCCTCCGCCCATTTCCGTGGCCTGATTAAAGTCAGCTCTCGCCTCGCCATTTCTAACGGTTAAATAATTCAATTTACTGCCAATCGGTATTTGCGTTATATACCCTAACTTTTGTTCTTGTTCTGTCGGCCCTTTTAATAATTCTTCTAACGCGACCGTTCCTATTTTGACATTTTTTGCCACAGTCCGATTTACAGCTACGACATCATCACACTGTAATTGATTGCTTCCCTTTGGAACAAAAAACACTTTTATTGTTACCGTCTCTCCTTTGTCAGACAAATATGAGCTCAAGGTTTTACCATTCAGTAAAATGTCCGCGGATTTTACGGTGCTAAACTGCATTGCGGTCTCGCGGATTTGCGCTTCAACCCTGGGGCTATCACACACTCCGCCAATTACCAAATCGCCGGACAGTTTAATTATTGCTTTTCCATTATTGATTTCAGCGCTATCTAATTTTAAATTAGACTTTCCCAAAGCAGTATATAAACCCGATTCTCCAATATAGTCATCTTTAATAGCCAATAGAGCCTCTAAAGACGCTTTTAAAGGGGCGGCTGATTTTTCAACTTCTCTGTCTAAACCCAATACGCTGTCTCCACAGCCTATTTTCTTGCCCGATTCTCCGTTGTCATTTGCAATAACAAAGACCTTAACCTTCATCTTTTCGGTATTGCCGGTTTGAATAGCAGGAGCAGTTTGATTATTTTCTATTACAGCCTTCTGGCACCCTGCGGCAAGAAGTATTACTCCTGTCAAGATGAAAAAATATTTTTCCATAATTTTACTTAATTATTTTTCTATCAGCGTATTACAAGTCGTCTATTTCTACCCTAGGTGCTTCAAAGTCAAAGGAGGGGTCAATTACTTCGGCTCGCAGGTCTACCCTGGGGAAAGCCGGAGCGTGAGTTACTTTTGGACCCTTAACCGCGAGTGTGTGATGGACTTGCTGTGGTACCGGTACCACTGGTCGGTCTTCCTGCAATTGGGATTTTAGAATTTCCCTGTTAACCCCAGTAGCAGAACTGCGTTCGCTACGGGGCTGCGCTCCGCTTGCTTTCCACTCATCTAATTGCGCCTTAATAATTTCCCGATTAATATTTTCTACATCAACTATTTGTTTTTGTAATTTTCCCAAAAGCAACCGCTGATATTCTTCCATAGGCAAAATTACCAGCTTCGCCTCCCCTGTTTCGTCTATTACAAAAAACTTTCCCCCATCAATTTTTGCCAAATTTATAATGTCTTGCAGATTATTCATAATCAGATTTTAGATTAAGGATTAAAGATTCAAGTATCTCACCCTGCCTCCAAACTTAAATCCTAAATCTTTCAACTTAAATCTATATGGATTATACGCCTAACATTGAGCCTTTACAATCCCCTATCACTTTGCTATTATAGGATGTCGCCACAAAGGGATACCGGCCAACAGGCCAAAAATCCCAGGCGGGGAAGGAGGAAGGAAGTGTACGACCTAACGCAGGTTTGTTTTTTTGGAATTTTGGCCTGTGTTGTAATGACATTTGTTGTCAAAAGTGCCAAGGCCAAAGTTGCTTGCGTAGGTTTGATGTTCGTTCTGGCCACAGTCTCGTGGCTATGGCCTCGCTAGACAACCATACCCTTGCCGGCGATCGCACCACCATGCGACCGCCGGCACTTTTTTTTAATTTAATTTTGTGTCATTTTTACCACAATTGTTGTAATTTTGATACAAAAATTTTAAATATATACTAAATAATACGCGGGCAATTTTTATTTAAAAGTATATATTTAGGTATATGTTTTGAAGGCAGCCTTCTGGGGCAGCCCCAGAAGGCTGCCTTCAAGGGAACCAATTTTCAAAAGCCGGCACCCTTCGGGTGACGGCTTTGTTTTTGTTCCGCGTAAGTCTGCGTTTTAGTCCGCATAAGTCCGCGCTAGGGGTTACATACCCTTACGCACGTTGATACCAGCACGAGACTCAATAATTCCGGCGGCAACATTTTTTGGTACTTCAGCGTAATGATCAAATTCCATAGTGTAACTGGCTTGGCCTTGGCTCATACTGCGAAGGGCTGTGGCATATCCGAACATTTCGGACAACGGCACAAAAGCATCTATAACTTTTAAGTGCAAACGGTCAGTCATTTCGTTAATTTGCGCGCGTTTGGAATTTAAGTCGCCGATTACATCACCCATGTTGGTTTCCGGAGTAATAACTTCTACTTTCATAACGGGCTCCAAAATTATCGGGTCGGCGCGCTTTACCACTTCTTGCAAACCCTTGGAAGCGGCAATTTTAAAGGCCATTTCACTGGAGTCAACTTCGTGGTAAGAACCGTCGTACAGGGCAATTCTAAAGTCCACAAGAGGATAACCGGCAATAACACCGTTAGCCGCGGATTCTTGTACACCTTTGTCCACAGGCTTAATGAATTCTTTGGGAATCGCACCACCGACAATTTCATCTACGAATTCATAACCCTTACCGCGCTCAAGTGGTTCAATACGCAAGTAAACGTGTCCATATTGTCCTTTACCACCGGACTGGCGAATATATTTGCTTTCGGCTTCAGCAATTTTTTTGATGGTTTCTTTATAAGCCACTTCCGGTTTGCCGACATTGGCTTCCACTTTAAATTCGCGCTTCATACGGTCGACAATAATTTCCAAGTGCAACTCGCCCATTCCGGAAATAATTGTTTCTTGAGTTTCTTCATCACCGCGAATGCGGAAGGTTGGATCTTCTTCGGCCAATTTGGACAAAGCAATACCCATTTTTTCCTGGTCAGCTTTGGTCTTTGGTTCAATGGACATGGAAATAACCGGTTCGGCAAACTTAATGGTTTCCAAAACCATTGGCTTGTCTACGTCACACAAAGTGTCTCCGGTAAAAGTATTTTTCGGTCCCACCAAAGCACAAATGTCTCCGGCAAAAACTTCTTTAACTTCGTCGCGTTCGTCCGCGCGCATTCTAACAATACGGCCTACGCGTTCTTTGTCACCGGTACGGGCGTTAAGTACATAACTGCCGGCTTCCAATTTTCCCGCGTACACGCGGAAAAAACAAAGTCTACCCACAAACGGGTCAGTGGCAATTTTAAACGCTAACGCGGTAAATGGTTCGTCGTCCTGAGGTTTTCTTTCAATTGGTGCGCCGGTTTTAATGTCTGTACCGTGAACAATACCGCGGTCAAGCGGGCTCGGTAGAAAATTAGTTACCGCGTCCAAAATTTTCTGTACAATAATTCCACGACCGTCACCGCCGAGTACCGGGAAGAATTGTCCGCCGCGAACAGCTTTGCGAATAGCCATTAAAAATTCATTTTCGGTTAACTCTTGGCCGGCCAAATATTTTTCCATTAACTCATCATCGCTTTCCAAAACTTTTTCAAGCAGTTTATGGCGATACTCTTTGGCCTTTTCCAGCATGTCCGCCGGGACTTCACCGACCACGAATTCTTTGTCGGTAAAATCTGAATAGGTGTAGGACTTCATGTTAATTAGATCCACTACTCCGTTGATTTCTTTTTCAAAACCAATCGGAAGCTGAATCGGAAAAGCATTCGGGGACAAGCGCTTTAAAATAGAATCCAGGGACTTGTAAAAGTCTCCGCCGGTTTGGTTGATTTTGTTAATAAAGCACATGCGCGGCACTTTGTATTTATCCGCTTGGCGCCAGACGGTTTCGCTTTGAGGCTCTACGCCCATTTTGCCGTCAAACACAACAACAGCACCGTCAAGCACACGTAAACTGCGTTCCACTTCCACGGTAAAGTCCACATGACCGGGAGTGTCAATAATGTTGATTTTGTGCTTCGCTTCCCCGGCTAATTTAATAAAGCGGGGTGTCCAGTAACAGGTAACAGCCGCGGAGGTGATGGTAATACCACGTTCGCGTTCTTGTTCCATCCAGTCAGTGGTGGTTTCCCCTTCGTGCACCGCTCCGATTTTGTGGATCATCCCGGTGTTAAACAAAACACCCTCGGTGACGGTGGTTTTTCCGGCATCAATGTGGGCAATAATCCCAATGTTACGGGTTTGTTCTATTGGATATTCTCTAGGCATAAATTAATTTAATTATAGATTAAATGATTTATTAATTTTTATTTGTAATCCTAAACTTATTTCGGGATTTCTGTCTGTAAATTTCTAATTAACCCTTCGACATGCTCAGGGCAGGCTCTAATTGTACTAATTATTCTAAACAATAACCAATGTCTAATTACTAAATTTGATATTGGGATTTATTTAGGTCAATTATGAATTAGAGTAATTAGGTTAATTGACAGTCCTCTCTCTCTTTGTTATTCTGAGCTGTCCATCAACCGGCATTCAAAAGCTGGGAATAGGGCAAGAAGGAGGGATTATGAACAAGTTGTGTGATATTTACGCGGTTTGGTCCTTCGTGGGGTACCAAATGCCGGAAACAAAAACGCCAGGGTTCACGCAAGGTTTCAAGCTGCGTTTCGGGCAAGTCTGCGAAGCAAACAACATGACCGTACCTACCAGGTTGCAAGACTGGGACTGGCTCGATAAAAACGCAGGAATCTCGGAACAAGCTGAGAAAAGGCTCGGCGAGCTCAGCAATTGGCTCAAAAGGCAAAGTCCTGAGTTCAAAAGACGCTTCGATCTTTGAGCCCCGCTTGCGCCGCCTTGACCACCCACATCCCCATGCCGTGCATGACCGACCTTCGGTTGTGCGCGGCGCTCTTTTTTTTATTTTAAATTACGTAATTATTTTTTAAAATTCAGCTTAGTTGTGTCATTCCTGACGAGTGCATCCGAGATCTGGAATCCATTTCCTATCATCTGGATCCCAGATATTCCACAGCCTTGGAATTCTGGGATGACACAAAACTTAGTATCCGTAGTCATCCGCAGATCCGGATTCTATCTGTATATCCGGATCGGGTCGCTTTAGCGACGGCCAAAGCGTGCAAAGTGCGCAAAAGCCTTGTTGGCTTCAGCCATACGGTGGACATCTTCACGCTTCTTCATGGCAATACCGACTTTGTTATAGGCATCCACAATTTCACCGGCTAGACGTTGGCACATAGGCGCGCCTTTTTTGCTTCTGGCGGCAATTAAAAGCCAGCGCATAGACAAAGTGGTCCGGCGAGGTTCCATAACTTCCATTGGTACCTGATAGTTAGCGCCACCAACACGGCGGGACTTTAATTCCATAATCGGCGCAATGTTTTTTAAAGCAATATCAAAGACTTGTCGGCCTTCCAAAACTTTTTCCGGCACTTTTTCGCCCTTGTCGGTCGCATCAGCTTTAACTGCAGTGGCCGCAACCGGCATGCTCTTAATTTTTTCCCCGACTATTTCTAAAGCATCATAAAAAATCTTGCGGGCAATGCTCTTTTTTCCGCGCTCCATTAAATAGTTTATAAATTTGGCATACTTCACGGAGCCGTACTTTGGGTCTGGCTGGGGGACGTGCTTATCGTAACTTCTGGATTTTCTTGGCATATGTTTGTAATATTTCTGTCTTTACTAACTACTAATTTTTACTAATATACTAATGCTGGTTGTCAGGGATTAGTATATTAGTAACCGATTCGTATTTAGTAAAGCTAGTTATTTGCGTTTCGTTCCGTATTTGGAACGGCTCTTTTTTCTCCCGTCGACTCCGAGAGTATCTAACTTTCCACGCACAATGTGATAACGCACACCAGGCAAATCTTTTACCCTACCGCCGCGGATCATAACCACGCTATGTTCCTGCAAGTTGTGGCCAATACCCGGTATGTAAGCAATAACTTCCATCCCGTTGGTCAACTTGACTTTGGCCACTTTACGCAAAGCCGAGTTCGGCTTTTTCGGAGTGGTTGTGTACACCTTTAAACAGACGCCGCGCATAAACGGGGCCCCGGTTTTTATAAACAAGGTTTTGTTCTTGATTAAGTTTTGCCGGCGCATTAAAGCAGGAGACTTGCTTTTTATAGTCAAGGACCTTCTGCCATGGCGTACCAGCTGGTTGATTGTTGGCATCCTTATTACCTTTTACCTTTAACAAGTAACATTTGACTTTCTGCGGTTGCAGTCTGTCAAAGGTTAATTGTTAATTGTTAATTGTTAATTGTTCTGTTGAATAAAATAAGCATTAAAAAACTGACAAAAGATGTCAGATCTTTCGCGCTCGCCTGCTTGGTACTCGCTCGAAACCTGTGAGCGTATTGTCCAGTAAAAATTTGGACACTTCCCAAAACTTGCGACTAGTAAATAGTGATTCAAATCACAGATAAACACTAATAACGCTGATTGCGCAAATCGCTCACTGCGAGATCTGCGTGCTTAAAAGATCTGTGATCTGGGTTCCTTATTCAATTAAGCATATTATACCTAGTTGACAGTTGGCTGTCAAATTACTATGATAAGGCGTCCTAATAAGGAGGGACTATGCAAGAGCATAAATGTGATGAAATTCAAAATTTGGCCAAATGGGGTCAAATCATCTGTGGTATTTTTTCGCTCGACACAATCCCCGAGCTTCGAGCCTCAAACCTGCCGACAAATTCCCCTGTGATGGTAATCGGGGAGGATCTGTTTGTGGTGGTAAAATTCTGCCCACTCTGTGGACAAGACGTGGAGGCGGAATTTGCCCCCAAAACCCGAGACGCCGGCGTGGAATTTTTCTAAGCCTATTCGCCCACACCGCCCGACAGCACTCTCACACCCTCCAACGCACTGCACGCCCAATCGGCGACAGATGCGAAGGATGGCTCTTTTTTTGACATCTTTTTCCAAATCGTGTAGATTATACGACAGTATGCACGAATTTGTTCAATTGCTGACAACGGCCCTCGTGCTTGCGGCGGCCGGAAACTTCATTACGGTCTGGGAACACTTCAGGGTATTTCCAGGTCGCGTGGTAAGGGCAAGGGAAGACTCACTTCCGATAATCTCTGTGATTGGCGCACGCCACATCTGCACAGACGAAAACCTGGAAATTGAGAAGATTGAAAAAACAAAAGGGGGAATCCGGTTTCGTTTCGTTGGCTACCTCGGTTGGTATCCCGCCAACAAATTCGAAACAGTGTAGGCGCCTAAACCGGCGCGCAAACAGCCTTCCAGCGATGTCTCCTAATCGGCGACAAAGCAACGGAAGGCTTCGTTTTTTTCTTTATTATTCTTTACAAAAAAACTTGTCTAAAACTCTCACATTTGTGAATAATTTAGACAAGTTTTTTATTTACACAAAAAAGTTAATGCCAAAAACAGTCCCAAACCACAGGATTATTGGCACTAATAAGTAGTTAAGCCAGCCAAGATACAAAAATACCAAAACTAATAAAAACCCATAGCGCTCTAAAGATAAAATTTTCTGCATCCAAAAATCCGGCGCCAGGGAGGCTAAAATTTTACTGCCGTCTAGCGGCGGAATGGGCACCAAATTAAACGTACCCAGTACCAAGTTAATTAAAATCGCCTGAACCAAAATTGGGTATGATATCTCGTTTGCTAACCCCAGCTTAATTGGTAAAACAAGTACTAGAGCCAACGCGAAATTAGACAGCGGTCCGGCCAAACTTACCAAGGCCATTCCTTTTTTTGGGTCACGCAGATTATTAAAATTTACCGGCACCGGCTTGGCCGCGCCAAAAATAATCGGCGAACCTAAAGTCAAAAGTACCAAAGGCAATAAAATACTGCCAAACGGGTCAATGTGCGGAATGGGGTTTAAAGTAATTCTTCCCTCTTCCCTGGCCGTATCATCGCCCAAACGCTCCGCCATAAGTCCATGGCTAACCTCGTGAACAATAGCGGAAAAAATCAGGATTATAAATGTAATAAGAATATTCATAAATAACGATAACCATGGCTATAACGACCTGACATTATTGTTATCGTAATGGTTATTATCTATTATTATCTATAATTAGCTTCTTGACCATTATAGCAAAATGTGTTAATATTAGTAAGTTGTATCCAAAATTTTGTCAATTTTATTTAATTTTAATTAATTTTGGTCAATTAATTTATGCCCAGAATGTGTACCGTATGCGGAAAAACTTATTCCCGCACCATAAAGCGCTCTCACAGTATGCGCCCATCTATTGTCAGGCTCTTGCCGAATTTACAGTACTCCGTTGTAAACGGAAAAAGAGTAAAAGTTTGCACTCGCTGTATTCGTACCAAGACAAAAAGCAAATAACTTGAATTTTATCCCTCCCTTTTCCGCCAGTCGGCGGATTAAAGGGAGGAATTTTGTTATATGTGATATTTATTTCCAAACCAAACCGTTTTCTTTTTCCATTGGCAACAGCTCCACCCAAATTGGCCCGCGGTTAAAACTAATTTCTTGATTATTTCTGTCATAAAACCTTGTTCTCCCCTGCTCATTTTTCCAAACCCCCTCAATCACTTGCCCGTCTAAAAATACATAAGCCTTACCACCGCTTTTCAAATCTATATCCACGGACAACAACGGGTCTTTCGGTACCGGCGTAACCTTGACAACTTGCGCCACCACGGTTTTGGCGGATATTTGTTTGCCGGTATTTTCATCCAAGTGCTGCTGAAAATACTGCAAGCGGTTATAGCTGTTGTTTAGAGAATTATAAACCCAACCCACCTCATAACCAGCGCGGGAAAAATCCATGCTAATGTTTACAGCCGTGGCGCTTGCAACCGGGCTATCATCTTTAAACTTCCAAGGTTGATATTTAGCTTCTGTTTGGTACTTATAATAACTAATTAGTTCGCGTAACTTTTCCACGGAAGTAAAAATATGATGGGGCTGGGGTTTGTTATTCCGGCGCGGGAAAAAATCAAAATTATAATACTCATTGGCGTCATCCAAATTTTTATATACCCCATTTTTTAATTGGGCAATAACTTCGTTGGATCCGCCAACGTGAGCAAATAGCGCGCCCCACTCATCCGATAACTCCGCAAAATATTCACGCGCGCTTCTAACCGGGCCAATTTGCATTGGTAAATTTGATTGGAAAACAGCCAAGAACCTAGTAATTCCACCTTCGGCTAAAGCCTCGTAAACCACATCCGCGCTAGAGAGTCCCGATTGTGGCCGGGCATCGGGATGGTTTTCCACTATAACCGCAATTGGTCGGCTTGAAGATATTTTCGGGCTGGCTTTAAGGCCGTTAATGGCATCAACTAAGTCTGTCTCCGATTGCTCTTGGACAACGGTCTTTGCCTTTTCCAGGAGTGAATTTTTATAGAGCCAAAAAAACCCGGCCAAAATAACCGGTGCTAAAATACATACCACGAAAATTAAAACTCTTTTATTCATTGTTGCCCTTATACTTGTTCCTGGTCTTTACTGTCTGTTGCGACATTGGGATGTTCTAACGCTTCCGCGTGGCGGCCGTCAGTACAATGGCAAACCGACAAAAAATTATGGTATTTCATACAGCTTTGATTGTTGCAGGTACCGGGATCTTCCGATACCCCTCCGCACCCGCCGGTGCAAACATAATGAGTCATGGCTTTAATATTTAATTATAAATTATTTATTAATGCTTAAATTTTTCCATTCCCTGTCTAACAATCCCATGTGCAAAGCGTCGTAGTATTTCCCCTGATGTAAAGTTTTCTCCCGTTTTTTTCCTTCCAGCTTAAAACCTATCCGCTTATAAACCTTTATTGCGCGCGGATTATATTCATATACCTCCAATTCGATCCGGTGCAATTTTAATTTTCTAAATCCATAATCAACCATGACGCAAGCGGCATCAGTGCCATAACCTTGATTCCAAAAACTTTTATCCCCAATCATTAAGCCAAAAGTGGCGTTGTGATGAGTGTGGTTTATTTGATGCAGCCCAACACTACCAATATGTTTACCCGCCACTTCAATGGCTAAAACTAAATCTGTATCTTTATTTTTCGATACACCTCTAATCCACTTAAACTCTTCTTTTAAAGATATATGGCGAACCAGCATAAACCGGTTAAACTCAGGATCATTAAACCACTTCACAAACCGCTCGGCATCAGAAAGCCGTATTGGCCGCAATATTACCTTTTTTCCTTTTAATATCATATCCCAACTCCTCTGGAAGAAGTGTCCCATCTTCCAATTCAATTTTATGGTCTAATTAATTTTTATACCTAGTTGTTGCAAAAAATTATATACCACGCCCATTGGTAAGCCTAAATTATTGGTAAAATCCCCATCAATTTTTTGAATTAAATTAAAGCCATACCCTTGCAAATTGTACCCGCCGGCCTTGTCCAGCGGTTTTCCATGTTTGATATATTCAGCAATATCCGCCTTGGTTAATTTTTTAAAAAGGAGGCTGCTTTTTTCTACATGCGTCAAAACTTGTCCTGTCTGGGCATCCAAAACCGCCACCCCGGTCATTATGATTTGAGTTTTGCCTGAAAAACTTCTTAACATCTTTTCAGCATCTTTAATATTTTTTGGCTTACCAATTATTTTACTACCGAATAACACCATAGTATCGGCCGACACAATAATCGCTTTAGGAAATTTCTTGGCCGCGGCCTTGGCTTTTCCAACAGCTAAAAATACCACCTGTTGTTCGTGAGTTAAGTGTTTTTGCAAAATTTCTTCATATCCGGAATCAATGGCCTTAAACTTAATGCCAAATGATTTAAATATTTCCTTGCGCCTGGGCGAAACCGAGGCTAAAATAATTTGTCTCATTTAATCTTTCCTCCAAGGCTGTAAGTTGGCGCCAATGTTCATAACCAACGCAATCAGCACTAAATTTTTAATTATGTACTGCCCTTCTAAAGTAGGGGTAAACATTCCTTGCCAAGCTACTTGAGGTAAAAAAACCAGAGGCATAAAAGTGGTAACCATATGCAAAACAAATAGAATTATGGTTATTCGGTCAAATTTGGAAAATAAAAACAAAATGCCAATGAGCATTTCATACAAGCTAAAAAAGATAATAAACTGGTGAAAAGTTAAAAATGGTAAGGTTTTTTCCTGCAGTTGCATAACCAGCGGATTGGCCGGACTGACACTTAAAATTTTTAATATCCCAAACCAAAAATAAACCACAAACAAAACCGCCCTTGCGAAAAACGGATGCGCTTTTTTGGCGTAAGAAATAATTTGTTGGTCTAAAACTTGAATTTTTTGATGCATAAACTTTTTGTTTCTACTGCGAAGATTTTGCGAAGCCTGGTCGGGCTGCCGGGAATTGAACCCGGCCTACATGCACCCCATGCATGCGTACGACCGATATACTACAGCCCGATTATATTTAAATTGCTTAAGTATTATACAGAAATTATTGTTTTTTTGCCAGAAAATTGAAGAACCCCGGGAAGTTCTTCATGATTTCAGATTGCTCTTAATCACTTAAAACTTCCCGGGGGGTGTCCGCTCCTCACGGAAACGGACTGGTCTGCACTGGTTCGATGCGCTTGGTTGGCGACATCTACATCTCGGCAGAGCTATGCGCGCTGTCTATGCCCCTTGTGGGGACAGCTGACCCAACTGCGCCGCTGTTGGGTTGGAGTCTAGGTTCTGGGTGACGGGTCCGTCCTTGGGCACTAACCACCCTTTGGACAAACCGATCTGAACCAACATTCTGCCCCGCTCTTGCGGGGGGAGCGATTGGAGCATCAAGGCCTCCTCTCGACTCACTTCTTAGTTCCTCCTTTCAAGTGTGTGCCCCTTCTGACCTGCGCGGTTTCCCGCGTCTCCTTAAACGCCGGTCTTGGCATCCACACCTCCCTACGCACCCATCTGATGATGGGGTTTTTCCGCCTTCCATGATAGAAAACAAAGGTGGCGGGTTGACGGCCAAGCAAGATATTCTCTTGCCTATTTGGCCTGAGAGAGACATCTCAGACCTGGGATTAATTGGGCAATTTCCTCTTTGTAAGAGGCTTTCAAACCTCACCGGAAAGCGAGACATTTGTTGCCCAAACCCTTTGGACTAAACTTGTTAAATTCCTCTGGAAACCCAGAGATTCTTCCCAACTAAGTCGGAAAAATAATTTTTACAAGTCCGTCCGAAAAATTAAACTCAATCTAATATTATTTAAGTGTAATTTTTTAGACAAACTCTTTATTTCCCATTTTAAAACCCTAAAGTTTGTGGCTTTAGGGTTTTGGTATTTTTCTAGATTTTAATCCGTATTATCCGTGTACCAAGACCCTTTTATTTGTAACCCAAACCAAGCCCTTAGAAAGGACCGGAAAAGTAATAAAAGAGTTGTAGTGATTGCTGTTCATATTTAATGTATAGTATATTAAACTTTAAAGTTCGTCAATGGGCACTTGTCCACATATGAATCAAGCATATAGCATATAGAAGAGACTCATTTCAATATTGAAATGAGTTTTAAAATCTTGCATTCATTTCTAAACCGTGAGATAAGGCAAACTGGAAACGTTTTGCTCGGCAGCCATCTTATGGACCAGTTCGGAAAGCTCTTCTTCGCTAAAAAATTCAATGGTAATTTTTCCACCCTGGCCTTGCCGCTGGATTTTTACCTGAGTGCCCAAGCGCCCCCTAAGTTCGGTCTCCAGCGCCATTAGCTTAGGATCGGGCGCGGCCGAGTCCATTTGCCGTTTAGCTGTTAACTCTCTAACCTTGGCTTCCACCTGGCGGACGTTTAAATTCTGCTCCTGCACCATTTTGTACAGCAACAGCATTTTCTCCGGGTCTAGCAGCCCTAAAATCGCACGGGCATGGCCTTCCATAATTTTGCCTTCTATAACACCGCGCTGAATTTCCGCCGGTAAATTTAATAGCCGCACAGTGTTGGCAACCGCCGGACGGCTTTTGCCGACCTTTTTAGCCACCTGTTCCTGCGTCATATTAAAGGTTTTCATTAAACGCTCGTAGGCTTGCGCTTCTTCAATGGGGTTAAGTTCCTGGCGTTGAATATTTTCGATTAAAGCCACTTCCAGCTTAGTCTGGTCTACCATGGCTTCTTTAATAATCGCCGGAACTAAAAGCAGTCCTGCTAATTGCGAGGCGCGAAAACGCCTTTCCCCTACCACCAATTCATAACCGATTGGGGTTTTTGTTACGACCAACGGCTGAATGACTCCGTGTTCTTTAATAGAATCCGCCAACTCTTTTAAGGCAGTCGGGTCAAAAGTTTTTCTAGGTTGATAAGGGTTCGGAGCGATTTTTGCCACTTCAATTTCTTGAATTTGCGCGTCAGCATAAGACACCCTATCCGGCTCCATATTAGGGACTACTACCGCCGATGGTTCAGCAACGACCGCCTGGGGCACTGGAGGCATTGGCGGAGTAGATATTGAAGAACTTCCTAAGGTTTGAATGGTGATATTTGGCTGTGGGTTTATTTCATCCATCATTTTAACTCTTTATAGTCTTTACTACTTTAAAAACTGTTTTACATTTTTGGAAAGTCTAAATGGTGCCGGTGGTGGGAGTTGAACCCACAATCCCTTGCGGGCGATTGATTTTGAGTCAATTGCGTATGCCAGTTCCGCCACACCGGCTAGAAAAAGCTAAAAATATTGTAGCAAATATGCGCTAATGGGTAAAGAGCATGGTGGTCAACCAAGTTATTACCACCCAACCAGCGAAAGCACCCATCAGCCACCCGGCTAAAATATCGCTGATATGATGGTAGCCCAGCATTACCCTAGCAACGCCGTTTAATATGGCAATTGGAAATAAAATAAAGCCGAAAAGCGGATAAAACCAAAACAATGATAACGTAATCGCTGCAAAGCTGGCCGCGTGATCAGAGGGAAAAGAATTATTCCGGGATGTGGTGCCCGAAAAAAGCCACAAGGAATTTGGCGGAATAAAATTCAATTTCTGGTACGGGCGTTGTTTTTTATAAAATAAAAAGATTAGCGGACTTATAACTAACCTGGCTAAAACAAATGCGGCAGCAACTAAAAATAGCTCCTGAAATTTTCTATCAACAACTAAAAAAATACCAGCTACATAAACTAAGATTATAGAATAAAGTCCAAAGAAAACCAAAAACCAGCGAAAAAGGGAATGGTTTTCTAGTTTTTTCTGCCAGGCTAAATAATTTTGGTCGGTTATCATTTTCGTATAAAATACACTGCTAATATTACCACTGCTAACGCCAACCGGTACCAGACAAAGATTTTAAACCCGTGGTTGGACAAATAGCGCAATAAAAATTTTATGGACAAAAATCCAAAAATCGCGGCCGACACAAATCCCACTACTAACTCCAGCGTGGTTACACCGGTGTGAAAATTTTTAATGTTCGCGAGTCCGGCGCCAAAAATTATGGGCATAGACATTAAAAAAGAAAACCTTGCCGCATCTTCGCGCTTAAAGCCTAAAAACATCCCCGAAGCCATTGTTGAGCCGCTACGGGAAACGCCGGGAATAATTGCCAAGGCTTGCGATAAGCCCACCCAAATGGCATCGGTCCACTTTATTCGGTCTAAATTTTTCTCTTTAGCTCCTACCCAATCCACCCACCAAATTATTAAACCAAACACCGACAAGGTTCCGGCTATCAGTAATGGATCTCTAAAAACTGTTTCCGCCTTGCTTTCCAAAAGCTTGCCGATAAGCGCACCGGGGACGGAAGCAAGAATTAACAGCCAAGAAAGTTTTTGGTAAATATTATTTTGTAAGTCGCGGGAGGACTTAAACAGGCTATGCCAAAACCCTTTAATTATTAGCCATACATCATTTCGGAAATACACTACCACGGCAAGTAACGTGCCCCAATGCAAGGCCACGTCAAAACCCAAACCCGGATCACGCCATTTAAAAAACCATGGGGCTAAAATTAAATGTGCCGATGAAGAAATCGGTAAAAATTCCCCCAACCCCTGAACCATGCCTAAAACCGCCGATTGTATAATAGTCATCATGTCCCCTACACTCATTCCAATACTTGGTAGTATTGGAATTTATGTCATGTTTAATAATTTATTTAAATCTCGAGTTAATTTAGTTTTGGTCGATGATTGTTTAAGCACATTCCGCAGTTTTTCTTTTTCCCTAGAATTTGCGGATTTTACAATTTCCTTCAGTAATAGCTCTGGCCAAAAATACATTGGATACTTTCGCTTTAACTGAACCCAAGGCGAGTGCCGGTCTTCCACTTTAACGGTTGTACGTGTTCGATATAAAATCTTTTTAAAATCTTCCCCATACGTTTCAAACCAAGTTTGCATTTTGGCAATCGTCCCAAAACTTACTTTTAACGATTTCTTAATTTGTTCGTAAGTATAACCGTCTTCCAATAAGTCCACAATCTGCAAACGACGGGCAATCATTAACACTTCAGCATCGGACAATAAGTCCTTTATAAAATGCGCTGCTTCAACAGAATTTTTCACACTGGCAATGGCCTTAACAAATCTTATTAAAAGATCTTCTTGCTGCCGACTGGATAATTTTTTTTGATTTGTATATTTACCCATAAATTTTAGTACATACATTCCAATACTACCAAGTATTGGAATGTATGTAGAATTAACAACCATTAGTCAATAGCGGGAACGGGAAATTTGAGGGAAAATTCTTTAACTTTTTGGCTTACTTGTTTTAATTTATTTTCATCGGTGCGGTTCATTAGCGCAGAGTCCATTAAGTCCGCTACGGTTTGCATGTCTTTTTCCTTACAGCCACGGGTGGTTAAGGCTGGCGTACCAACGCGGATACCGGAAGGATCCATTGGCTTGCGCGGGTCAAACGGTATCATATTTTTGTTTATACTAATTCCAACATGTTCCAAACACTTCTCTCCTTCTTTACCGGTAATTTGTTTGCTGCCGAATAAATCTATTAACATTAAGTGGTTGTCGGTGCCGCCGGAAACAATGCGATAACCTTTAGCCTGTAAAGCCCCAGCCAACGCGCGGGCATTTTTAATAATTTGCGCCGAATATTCTTGAAATTCTGGGCGCAAAGCTTCGCCATAAGCCACGGCCTTGGCCGCGTTAATATGGTCATGCGGACCGCCTTGCACACCGGGAAACACCGCTTTGTCTATGGCGGAGGCAAATTTTTCTTTGCACATAATCATGGCTCCCCGTGGTCCGCGCAAAGTTTTATGGGTGGTAGTTGAAACAACGTCAAAATACGGCACCGGGTTTTCCAGCTGCTTGCCTGCAATTAAACCGGCCACATGAGCAATGTCTGCAAAAGTAAACGCACCAATTTTGTCGGCAATGGCTTTAAATCTTTTCCAGTCAAAATCTCGGCTGTAAGCGCTAAACCCGGCCAAAATCATTTTTGGTTTTTCGCGAAGCGCGATTTCTTCCACTTTATCCATATCTATAACCTCGGTTTCTTTTTCCGCGAAGTATGGAATGATAGTATAAAGTTTTCCGCTAAAATTTAACGGGTGACCGTGGGACAAATGCCCACCCTGGTCCAAGGAAAAACCCAAAACCTTATCTCCTGGATTAAGCAGACCCATATACACGGCTAAGTTAGCCGGACTGCCGGAGAGCGGTTGAACGTTAACGTGTTCCGCGTCAAATAACTGTTTGGCGCGTTCAATGGCCAAAGTTTCCACTTGGTCAATTATTTCATTACCCCCGTAATATCTTTTCCCCGGGTAGCCTTCAGAATATTTATTGGTCAGTGTACTGCCCATGGCTTCCAGCACTGCTCGAGACACATAATTTTCGCTGGCTATAAGCTCAATCCCCTCTTTTTGTCGTTGTTCTTCCCGCTTGATAATTTCGTAAACTGCTAAGTCCTCGGCTTGTAAATTTGGATAGTTCATTGCGTCTCCCGTCATCCCGGACTATAGATCCGGGATCCAGATAATAGTAAATATGGATCCTGAAACAAGTTCAGGATGACACTATAGAATCAAAATTTGATATTGAATTTGCAGTTTAGACTTTTGCATATATAAAAAGTTCGTTAAGTTTTTCTACAAGTGGCCAATTGGGAAAACTCACCTTATTGGTAATTACCATGGAGCCCGGTTTTAATTCTTTTTGCAATTTTGCTTGTAGCTCCGGCATTAATTCCTTAGGCAAATAAATATATATAACATCGGCGGATGAAACGTTAGTTTTAAAAATGTTTTCTTTTTGGAAATTTATATTTTTTAAAAACATTGTTCTTATTTTAGATACCAGCAATCTTAAACTGTTATTATCAATCCCCGTAACCCGCAAGTTAGGAAAAACCCCGGCAATTTGTGAAGCAAAATTTCCGCGAGCCGAGCCCAAATCGTAAAAGTTGCCGCTTTCCAAATGTCGTTGTTTTATTATACCAACTACTTGTTTTATAGTCTCCCTGTTAGTGCTAAAATCCAGCCCGCCAAACGAACTGTCTGCTAAAAATACAAAAATACCAAAAATTATCAAAAATAAAAAAAATACTGCTATTAAGGCTAAAGTCATCTTTATTCTATTATTTAAAATTGTGGTCGATTACAGGAGAATCTCTTAAATGTACATATAAAGCAAACTATAAACCGCGGCTAATATAAATAATACCACAAAGCTTCCGGTGAGGCTAAACAGCAGGGCGCCGATTAAACAGGCGGAGAGTTTGCCAATAGCCAGCCTTTGCTCAAAAAATACGGCGTAGGGCACAATATGCGTGGCTTCAGCGCGAATATAGGTAAGGGTGGACAGTGGGATGAATAATGTTTCTTTGGCTCCTTTGGAAAAAGCGTCAGACGCAAACGCCGTAACAAAATTGCCGGCAAAAATCCGGCCCAGCCAAAAAACGGAAGAAAAAAACGCCCCAATTTTTATTAATACTCTTTTGGTGTACTGGTCGGAAATTTTTCCCAAAAAAAGAGCGATTATGGCCGCCACAAAGCTGGAAGCCGCGGAAAGCAGGCCGGTATCTTTATAATCTTTAACTACTAGATAAATAAATATCGGCCAAATCGTCAATACTAACAATTCTTCTCCAAAACCCATATACCCTAAAAACTTTTTCGGGTAATCACGGTACATTTTTAAAGTATCTTTAAACGCGTATACCTTAGGGATAAAAATTTCCTTGGCTAAAAGCAAGGGTACAATGCTGGCGCAATAAATTACCGCTGCCAATAAAAATGCGGCGGCAATGCCAAAGTATTGCGACAAAATTCCGCCAACCAATGGCCCGCCGATTTGGGCTATGCTGTTAATCGCGTATGCCATGCCGAATTCCCTGCCCACCTGCTGATTTTGCGAATACCGGGCAATAACTGAATGGAAACCCGGCCAATAAAAAGATTTTTGCAGGCCAAAAACAATTGCCGCCAAAAAAGCGGCGCTGGGGTAGGATGTTGAAGCCAGCAGAGCCAGCCAGAAAAAAATCTGGAACGGCACAGACAAAGCAATGCAATGCCTATACCCGTATATGCTGGCAAACTTCCCGCCTATTGGAATAAACACAATATACACCGCATAGACCACAGCCATAAACATTAAAATTTTTGGCACACTAAAATGCAAAACCGTGTATAAAAAAATCGGCTCAAATAAGGTAATTATGGAAAGCGCGAAGTTGGAAATAGCCGAAGAAGCATAAAGCTGGCCCATTTCTCGACGGACGCTTTTAGAAAAATAATGAGGCAGATGGAAGTTTAGAAACAAGGAATTAGGAATTAGGAATTAGGAATTTAATCTGTTTTTTACTGATCGAGCCTTCACGTAAAACTTCGGTTTTATTTCCATCTATTTTTACTATTGTGGAAGGCTTTCTTTTTGGCAGTTGTCCCGCGTTGATAATTATATCCGGTTTAAATTTTGCTTTACTAAACTGCTTAAGTAAATCTTTTGCCGAGTAACACTCCGGTTTGCCGCTAGTGTTGGCGCTGGTGGTGGTAATTGGGGTTTTTAAATACTTTGCCAAATCTAAAGCGATATTATTCTTTGGCATCCGCACACCTAACTCCCCTGTTCCTGCTGATAGCATTTGTATTGCTTTTTTCCTTAATACTTGATACTGAATACTTAACACTAAAGTTATTGCTCCGGGTAAAAACTTTTTTGCTAATTTTTCAGCGGTTTTATTCCAGCTCACAATTTTTTTTACCGCAAAAAGTGACGGCGGAATTATAGATACCGGCTTGTTAAAACTTCTACCCTTAACCTTATAAAGTTTTTTTATTGCCGGGGCATTCTCAACATCAACAGCCAACCCATAACAGGTATCTGTCGGGTACGCCAAAACCTTACCTTGCTTTAAAGCCGCCACGCAAGCATAAATAATTTTTTTATGGCGTTTTTTTGTATAATCAATAATTACCATAACACGGATCCACAGATATTACACGGATAAACGGATGGCTACCGATCTTGATATCCGTAGACATCAGCAGATCCGAATTCAATCCGTAAATCCGTGTTAAATTTTATATTACCAAGTTCATTAGTTTATTAGGCACAAAAACTACGCGCTTAATACTCTCGCCAACTAAAGCCTGCTTTACCACTTCCGCGAGCATCACCTGAGCCTGCACCGCTTCTTGCGTACTGCCGGCCGGTACAGTCAGTTTACCTTTAACTTTCCCGTTTATCTGAAAAACAATTTCCACGGTTGAACTTATTGTTAAAGCCGGATCAAAGGCGGGCCATGCGGCTAGCTGTAAAGATTTAACTTTCCTCTGCCGGCTGGCGGACGACTTTCCGACTATCTGATATAACTCTTCAGTTATATGCGGAGCAAATGGATAAAGTAAACTTAAAAATGTTACTATCGACTCCAGCGTAATAAATTCGTCTTTAATTTCATTATGGAATTCCATAAACGACGAAATGGCGGTATTGAACCGGAAATTTTCTATGTCTTCCGTGATTTTCTTTATTAACTTATGTAATGCTCTTTTTACTTTATCCGAATCTTGTATAGCTGGCTTCTGACTCTCCGATTCTCTTCCGCCAGCTGGCGGACGATTCTTCTGATGCGGCGCTTCCGCGATTTCATTGACCCAAATCCAAACCCTGTCTAAGAACCGTTTTACCCCAACCACACCCTTATCATTCCAAGAAACGGTGGCTTCGTGCGGGCCTAAAAATAACTCGTACATTCTTAAAGTGTCCGCGCCGTGGCTTTTTACCACGTCATCCGGGTTAACTACATTTCCCCGGCTCTTGGACATTTTCTCCCCGTCCGGTCCTAAAATAATCCCGTGCGGATGGCGTTTTTTGTACGGCTCCGGTACAGTAACCAGCCCAATGTCGTACAAAAATAAATTCCAAAACCGGCTATACAGCAAATGCAAAGTGGTATGTTCCATCCCGCCGAAATACACATCCACCGGCTGCCAATACTTTAACTTCTTTAAATCGGCAAATTTGGTTTTATTTTTTGGGTCGGCGTATCTAAGCCAATACCAAGAACTGCCTGCCCATTGCGGCATTGTATTGGTTTCGCGCCAGGCTATTTTTTTGCACTTGGGACATTTCGTTTTTAGCCATTTTTTTATTTCGGCCAATGGCGACTCTCCGGTTCCGGTCGGTTCGTATTTTTTTACATTCGGCAATTTTACCGGCAAATCTTTTTCTGCTACCTCCACAATTCCGCAGTCTTCGCAATGAATTAACGGAATCGGCTCGCCCCAATACCGCTGCCGGGAAAATACCCAATCGCGCAATTTATACTGCACGGTTAATTTGCCAAACTCCTCACCCATTTTTACAATTGCTTCTTGGGTTTTAAGTCCGTTAAATTTGTCGGAGTTTATGACTACGCCGTAATCAACATTGGCTTTTTCAATTTTCGCGTTCGGAGATTCCACCACTTTTACAATTGGCAAATTATACCGCGTGGCAAATTCAAAATCCCGCGCGTCGTGCGCCGGCACCGCCATAATTGCCCCAGTACCGTAATGCCCCAGCACATAGTCTGCCACCCACACCGGGATTTCTTCTTTGGTGGCCGGGTTAATGGCTTTTATTCCTTTTAATTCCACTCCGGTTTTTTCTTTGCCCTCGGCCGTCCGTTCCATTTCGGCTTTCTCCTTAGCCTTGTCGATGTATTTTTGCACCTCTCCTATATTCTTGATGCTAGATGCTAAATTCTGGATTACGGGGTGCTCTGGCGCCACTACCATATAAGTCGCGCCGAAAATAGTGTCCGGCCGGGTGGTAAATACTTTTATTGCCGGCGCTAAAGTCTGTAAAATTATTGGCTCAACCTTGTTGGTGTAATGTGGCTGTTTTCCGGCCTGTTCGATTAAAACCCCCGCTAATTCTTGAGATAAAATTTTTCCCTGTTCAATCCGCACCGCATAATCGGTAGGATCGCTTAAGATTTTAATTAAAGATGCTTGACTTCTAATCTTTTTATAATCAAACTCCCAATTAAAGGTATTATGGAACGGTCTGGGTTTATCTCTAAAATTTGCCGTTGAAAATCCTCCAGCCAAAACCAACCCTGCTATTTTAATCGGTAGTTTTTCCAAAACTTTCATGGCTACTGCCGCGCCCAGGCTATGCCCAAATAGAATAGTGTTTTCATCAAAATGACAATTTTGCAAAACAAAATTTACCTGTTCCTCTTCGGTCGGTTTTTGAGGATGCGGCAAATCCGGCGCTTGATATTTTAAGCCTTTTTTGTCTAACTCTGTTTTTAACCAAGGAAAAAATATACCGTTGGAGCTACCATCAAACCCGTGCAGTAATACATAATTCTTAATTCCTGATTCTTGATTCTTAACATCAAACTCAATTTCCGCGCCAGTACTTTTCCCAATCCAATTCTCTTGCTGAAGTTTTATCGCTTCCGGCCACTCGGGCAAATTTTTCAACCCCTCCAATAATTTTTCCGCGTAAGCGGTTATGCGCAAATACCATTGGCGTAATTCTTTTTTCTCTACGCTTGTACCGCATCGTTCGCATTTGCCGTCAATGACCTCTTCGTTGGCAAGTCCGGTTTTATCTTTCGGGCACCAATTTATTAAACCGGTGGATTCATAGGCCAAGCCTTTTTTGTAAAATTGCAAAAATAACCACTGCGTCCATTTATAATATTCCGGGTCAGTGGTATTTATTTCCCGGTTCCAATCAAAACTCAAACCCCAACTTTGAATTTGCCTTTTGGCATTTTTAATGTTGGAGACCGTGGTAATAGAAGGATGCACGCCCATTTTTATGGCATAGTTTTCCGCCGGTAATCCAAAAGCGTCCCAACCCATTGGAAAAAGCGTTTCAAAACCTTTCATCCGATTATACCGACTGTAAACATCTCCCGCCACATACGGCCGCAAATGACCCATATGCAAACCCGCACCGGAAGGATATGGAAATTCTACCAGCACGTATTTTTTCGGCTTTTTACCAGTTTCTTTCTTGTCCGTTGAAGCTTTAGCGAAGTCGGAGGCGGAAAAAATTTTGTTCTTTGCCCAATACTTCTGCCACTTTGCTTCTGTCTTTTTGTGATCGTATTTTGTCATATTTTTTCATTTGTAATTTTCACGGCCGTGAAAATTACAAATGGCCTTATTTAGATATTAAATAGCTTTTTAGCATTTGCGGTAGTAATTTCTTCAATTTCCTGCACGGGTAATTTCTTAATTTCAGCGACCTTCTCTGCCACGTGTTTTACAAAAACAGGCTCGTTTCTTTTTCCCCGCATTGGCACCGGGGACAAATATGGGCAATCGGTTTCCAGCAGAATTTTTTCCAGCGGGGCCATTTGAACCAATTTTTCCATATTGCCGGTTTTATCAAAAGTAATTATCCCGTTAAATGAGACATACGCGCCAAGTTCCAAAAACTTTTGTAAATACTCCGGAGTGTGGGTGTAACTATGCACTTCAAACCGCATTTCACTGACTTTTTCTTCCATAAAAACCCTAAGCATATCTTTATACAACTCATCTCTCCCCTTTTCCGGCCGGCTGTGAACCACTAAAACTTTGTTATGTTCTTTGGCAAAACGAATTTGTTTACGGAACGCGGCAATTTGTTTTTGCTTAACTTCCTCATGCAAACTTTTATCTTCCGGCAAACGATAATAATCCAACCCGCACTCCCCAACCCCCACCACTTTTGGATTTTTTACCAGTTCGGAATATAAATTAATATCAAAGTCTTCTTCCCGGCTTTTAAAATGAGTTTCTTCTTCGTCCACAAACTGGGAATGGGTATGCTCCGGGTGCAGGCCAATGACCGCATACACGCCCTGCTCAAATTGATTTGCCAGTTCCACCGCCTGCCGGGAAGTATCTATTTGGCTTCCCACATTAATTACCCAAGTGCCATTATCCAAAGCCCGCTGCAAAGTTTCCTTTGCATCATCTTTAAAACTGTTAAAATTTACATGGGCGTGGGTATCGATTAACATAATTTGTTTTCTATTTAACTCGCTCAAGATCCGCAATAACATCATCCAAAGTAAAAGTTTTATTAGTTGAATCTGTTGGGTGAAAATTAACTTCTCCTTTTTCCAAGACAGGGCCAGTTATTTGGGTAACCTTTTCCGTATCCACATAATCACCTTTTTTTTGGAAAACCCTTTCATAAGCATAATTCTTATCTGTTGAAACAATACCTAAATTTTCTTCGCTATAAAATTTTCTCCACCTCTCTTGTTCTGCTTTTTTTGCAATAGCCTGAGGAGACTGTAAGCCTTGTCTTATTTCAATTTTTTCAAGTTCCTCCAAATTATCATTCGTAATTTCCCACTCTAAATCACCATTGATCCTATTAGCTTCATTCTGAATTACAAAAACAGTGACTGTTTCAAGTGGTCTTAAATATCCTTTCCCTCGCCTTGAAATATTTACATCGCTGTTAACAACACCCGTCTGATCCGAATAAATTATAAAACTAACTGCTCGAATCCCAACTAATCCAAATTCCGCTGATTTTTCAAACAAATAATAATTCCTATAAAGCGTAGATTTATCTAACTCTGCATTTAAATTATGTATAACGGTATCTACTTTGATATCTCCCGGACTTCCCCCCGTTACGATAAACTCAGGTCCAATACTTACATCTTCGCCATTTCTCACAGCACTTTGAATTCTTTCCAAAATATCTTTTGAAAAGATAATAAAATCTTTTGGGTGTTCATATTCAAATCTTGGATGTTCAATACTCATTGTCTTTATATCCTCGGAAATAATCTTGGAATATTTTCTAAAGTTAAATCTTTTAACGCGACAAGGATTTGCTCTGCTGTGTTGGGTAAAAATGGTTTTAAACTTTGGGCAATGCTTTCTAACTCGCCTAGCAAAAATTCAATATCTTTTTTTGCCGCCCCAGCATCTACTTTAATTTTTTTGAACGGCTCTTCTTTTTGAATAAACTGGTCGCAAGTTTGAATTTTTTTCCAAATTTCATCCGCGGCTTTAGCTAATTCGTAATTATTCAAAAGCTGATTTAAATTATTTCCGTTCGACCTCATCTGTCCGCCGGAGGCGGACCTCTTCTCCTCGCCAGGAGAAGAGGGAACAAAAGACACGGGAGTGAGGGATGCATTGACTGCCATTTTCAAAATGCGCGATGTTAGATTGCCAATGCCATTAGCAAGGCCGGCGTTATAGGTTTCCACAAAATGCTCCCAAGTGTAGTCGCCGTCTTCAAAGGTAGGAATTTCGCGCAATAAATAATACCGCAAGGCATCGGTCGCTTGTTCTTTAGTTAAACCTAAACTTTCCAATTTGGCTAAAATTTCATACGGGTCAGCCGCATTACCCAAAGACTTGGACATTTTCTGTCCGCCGCTGGTAATAAAGCCATGGATAATTATTTGCTTGGAGTTTGGCAAGCCCGCGGACATAAGCATGGCCTGCCACATAGCAGATTGCTGGCGCAGGTTATCTTTTCCCGCAATTTGAATGGCGTTCGGTTTTTTTTGGGTTCCCCAAAAATCGGAGAATCGGAGAATCGGAGAATCAGAAAGACCATCATCACTCCGACTTCCGACTTCCGACTTCCGACTTTCCTCCCCCCAGCCAAGCGTTGAAATATAATTTATTAACGCGTCAAACCACACGTACATAACGTGGTTTTCGTCCCCGGGAACCGGTATACCCCAAGACATTTTTTCTTTAAGCCGCGAAACGCTAAAATCTTCCAGCCCATTTTTTACAAATTCTTTAATTTCGTTAAAACGAAAGCCCGGCACTACAAAGTCCGGTTGCTTTTGGTACAAATCCAACAACGGCTGTTGGTATTTTGACCAGCGAAAAAAATAGTTTTCTTCTTCACGAATTTCCAACTCCAAATTCGGGTGAATGGGACACTTATCGTCAATTAATTCACTTTCAGTTTTTCACAAATCGCATCACACGCAATATTTGGTTTAATAATTTATTTTGTATATATCGCAGTTTTTTTCACAAATCCGCCAAAATTCCTGTGCCGCGGCAATATGATTGACATTAGTAGTCCTGATAAAATGAATTTCCGGCAAAATTCCCAAGGCCGGCATAAGTTTTTTAAATTTATCCGCGTATCGGTCCACATAAACTTGCACGTCCTGTTTATTTTCTTGCGCTTTCTGGTATATTTTCTGCCCGTGCTCGTCGGTACCGGTATTGAAAAAGATTTCTTGATTTAAAACGTCCCGGTGATACCGCGCTATGCAATCGGCCTGCACCATTTCTAAAGCAAACCCCAAGTGAGGGTCTGAGTTAACATAGGGCAAAGTGGTGGTGATGTAAAATTTATTTGAATTCAGCATTGGCCAATAATCCTTACTGTTTAAATCTATTTGAGGGGGAATCTTTTACTGATTCTAGATTCCGGCTCGAGGGCCGGAATGACACACTTAAACTAATAAAAAAGGCTATTTAAGCCCTATTATTATAGCGATTTATTGAGTTTTTAACAAATTTACGGCTCCGCAATGGTTTTTGACGACCAAAACTCATTTACCACCACGGTAAAGGCGCTAACTAACGGTACGGCAATCAGTAAACCAACCACTCCGGCTAATTTAAACCCAACCAGCAAGGCCACCAAAACCACCAGCGGCGAAGTGCCCACGGTTTTTTCCATAATTTTTGGCACTAAAACATAACCTTCAATTTTTTGAATCAATAAATACAAAATCGCCACAGCAATAGCCAATGGCGGACTCTGAATAAAGGCAAACAAGACTCCCGGGACAGCGGACAAAAACGGTCCAATGTACGGCACCACTTCCAGCAGGCCGGCTAACAGGGCTAAAAATAAAGCGTATTTAATTCCTAAAATAGAAAGGCCGATCCATGTAAACAAAAAAATAGCAACGCTAAGTATAACCTGCCCCAAAATCCACAAACCCATTTTCTTTTGAATTTTTTCCAAAAGCCCCATAGTAAATTCATGATGTTTGTCGGGCAAAAGCGCGGAAATAAACTGCTTCATCCCCTTTTCTTCCGCGACCAAATAAAAAGAGATTACCAAAACGGAAATAAAAGCCAACAAACCGCTAAATATCCCGAAAGTCTGAACAACAAAAGAAGCGCCGCCGGAACCGGCAAACAAATTTTTGGCATATTCGGATAAATTTAAATTGGCAAAAACAGTACTGCCGAAACGTTCCTGCAAGGCCATGGAATACGCCGGCACGTTGTCGCGGAATACGGTGAACTGTTCAATGGCCGGTGGAATTAACAAATAAATTACCGCCCCGGCCATACCTAACACCAAGACATACACGGTTAACACGCTGACAAACCGCGGCACGCGCTTCTCGTTAAAGTAACCCACCAGCGGATCTAGCGCCGAAGCCAAAATTAGCGATAGTAATAAAATTAAAATAATATCGCGAACCACCCACAAAAATGCCAACAGCAATCCGGCAAGAATAATTTTAAGAATAATTTTAGTGGAATTTTCTAACTCATTGTACTTCATTTGTTTTTCGATCCGAATACAACGAATTGAATCCGAATGCTCCTAATTTACTAAAATAATCCAAGCGCTTAAGCGGTTGGATTATTTTTGGCTCTGTCTTTCAAACGCCCTTTTAAAATATCTATGGCATTGTCACAGTAAGCGATAACCTGTTCCAGTAAAAATTCAGTTACGCCTTCGCTTTTAATATCGCGGATGAGAATGGTTTTGATGGTATTATCCAAAGCAGACTGTTCAATAATACCAACCAATTCTTCCACAGTAATTGTTTGGTCCATGTTATTCGGGTCTCCTTGCTTTGAGTTCTTCTCTCATTATTTCAAAAGCTCCCAAAGTCCGTTCCAATTGTTCCGGGGACTGGTAACCTTGTTCTAACTGTCTCAAAAATTCATGTCCGACTTCGAAGGCTAATGAATATTTATCACTCACTGCTAATGGCCCCGCTTCTACGTTTCTGTTCATATAAGTATTTTTATTTCTTAAGGTTATCCCTCAAAGACTTTAAAATTTTAATATCTGCTTTGACTTTATCATGCTCGGTTTCTAAAATCAAGGGCATAGCGCCGTAGGCAACATTATTACTCTCCCCCCCTGGGGGGAGAGTGCCCCGATCCGCCGGCTGGCGGAGAGGGGGAGAGAGGGTACTGAGGCATGATAAAGCCCCCAAAAATCCGCCAAAACCCTTCTTTCCAATAAGCCCTTCGCCAATATGTTCGTGGCGGTCTTTGTGTGAGCCCAATTCTACCTTAGAGTCGTTAATATGGCTCATTTTAAGCCATTCTAAGCCAATTACATTGCCAAATTGCTTTATCCAATCTTTTTTTGATACATCATATCCACTAGCCCAAGCATGCTGGGTGTCAAAACATACCCCGCCAAAACCGGGGTGCTTCTTTAAAGGCTCCATAAGTTCGGCCACCTCCTCAAAAGTATCTCCCAAAATTTCCCCGGCCCCGGCCGCAATTTCTATTAACAATTTTGCCTGCCCTTTATAGCCATCCAAAACTTTTTTTAAACCCTCTTGCGCCTGTAAAATGGCCTTAGCTTTACCCAGATCTTTGCCACTACCTGTATGGAACATAACAAACTGCCCGCCAAGCAGGCTCGTGCGTTCCAGTTCCCCGCGGACAATAGAAATGGATCCGTGATAAGTGGAAGGTTTGTCACTCCCAAAATTTATGTAATAAGGACAATGAACCACGAAAGGATATAACCATCACTATAACTATAATCATAACGAGCCATCTCGCTTTTAAATTTCTCTACAACTTCTCCAGTTAATTCCGGTGCCGGTCCGCCTTGTGGGCTACGGGTAAAAATTTGAAAAGTTTCGCAACCCAAAAAGCTCGCGCGCTCCGGCGCGTTCCATACTCCCCCGGCAATACTGACATGACAACCGATATTAAATTTTATTTGGTTTTTAGCCATTGAGTTATTTTATCTTGGGTTTCTAAATAACAAAGAGAAGCCCAGTTCTGCGGATTTTTTTGGCCATCCTGCAAAGCCTCCAACATATCCCGCCACTCCACTTTTTCTATTTCCCCGTCATTAAATTTTATATCCGACTTCCTGCCTTCAAACATATACACATACAGCCAAGTAAAATGCTTAAAGTTGGGGTTTTTTCTGGTGTCTAAAAAATACAAATCTTCCGGCAAAACTGATAAACCAACTTCTTCTTCCAACTCGGAACCTGCGTTTTGTAACGGCGTTTGCAAATGTTTAATGTGTCCGCCAAACGCCATTTGCCAACGGCCTGGGTTTTGATTTAATTTTTCGGACCGTTTGGAACACAAAATCCAACCTTCCGGATTTACAATATATATTCCAGTGGTCATATGCCAAAAATTTAATGGCTGAATATGGACTTCGCTTCTAACTCGCCCAATTGTGGGCTTGCCAAACTCGTCGCAACATTGCAATATTTCATTGTCTGGCTCCGGGGAAGCGTATTCCATTAGCGCAATTTAAATTTTTAACAAGGCCTTGAAGTTTTGTTCATTTTTATACGGACCGATAATGGCTAAACTCATATTTTTTTTCTGAAATAAATCTTGCGCCACTTTTTGAATTTCTTTAGCCGTAACCGCGTCAATTTTTTTAAAGACTTCCTGGGGCATTAAAATTTTCGGTTTAAACGCTTCGGCTTCCACAAACCAATCAAGCCTTACCTGATTATCCTCTAACGCTAAAATGGTTCTACCTTTTAAATACTCTTTGGCTTTTTTTAACTCTTCAATTCCGACAAGACTGTTTGTAACTTTTTTTAATTCCGCCAAAATAACTTTTATGGCCTCTTCAATTTTAGCCACCTGCACTCCGGCGCGCACGCCAAATACGCCGGTATCCTGATAAGCTGAACCCGAGGCCGAAACATAATATGCCAATCCCCTTTTTTCTCGAACTTCGGTAAACAGCCGACCAGACATACCGCCGGAAAGCACGGCCGCTAGCACAGTTTGCGCGGCATTGCGTTTGTCGCCATAAGGCAACCCTTTAAACCCAAATGATACGTGAGCTTGCTCGGTTTCTTTAAACTGCAAACTTAACCGAGGCTCAATTTGCTTGTCTTTGGCTTTTTCCCAGCCGTGAAATTTCTTTTTTGGGAAAGTCAGCCAGTACTTTTTTATAAGAGTCGAGAACTTTTTCTTGTCATACTTGCCCGAAATCCCTAAAATCATATTTGGAGCTTGATAATGCCTATTTATATAATCGGCGAACATTCCGGTGGTAAATTTTGTTACAGTGTCTTTGGTGCCGGCAATGTCCCGGCCGAGCGGCTCGTTCGGCCACATGGCATTTTCCAAAATATTTTCAATTTCGTACATTGGCGTGTCTTTGTACATATTGATCTCTTCCACAATTACGCCTTTTTCTTTTTCCAACTCCACCGCGTCAAGTAACGGATTTTGGATCATGTCTGAAAGCAGTTCAAAAATTAACTCCAAATGCTGGCTGGCGGCTTTAATATAAAACTGGGTATGTTCTTTGCCGGTATTGGCATTCATTTCCCCGCCAATGGAATCCACAATGGAAGAAATCGCCAGCGCGGTGGGATATTTTTTTGTGCCTTTAAACAAAAAGTGTTCTAAAAAGTGGGAAATCCCGCTTTCTTTTTCATTCTCGCTTCTACTTCCGGTTTTCACAAAAAAATCCACGACTACGCTTTCCGCGTCATGGGAAGGCACTTCGATTATGGTTAGTCCATTTTTTAATTGTTTTTTAAAATATTTCATACTTTCAAAGTTGATTATTGGATTTTTAAAAATGCTTGAAATTTTGCAAGCTGCTTTTCTGCCTGCTCAACAGAAATTTTTATAAAATCACCTATGTCAGTACCCCTCTCGGCAGAAACAATAAGTTGATCGTAATTTGCCTGAATGTCTTTTGGAATATGTAAAATCATCTGAATTTCTTTTTGCTCATCAGGAACAGCGTTCCTTTTGTTGGCCAAACTAATTGCATCTAAATTTTCACCTGACGGTTCAGATATAAGCTTTCGATCTTGTATTAAGGCCAAATTATCCATAGCCATAGCCTTCCTGCTCTGTTCTAATGCAACACTTAGAGAGTCTCCGAGTTCCGCTCTGGCTTCTTCTCCGACAGAAGCAGCTTTTTGTAGTTCCGTAATTAATTCTTGGTACTGTAATTGCAAAGCCTCGAGTCTGGCAAGTATAGGCCTATATTCTTTTTCAAGCCGACCAATCATCTCTTTATTTACCGCAAATCCTTCATGGTTTGATTTAATCATAAATTTATTCAAAAAAAATCTTAATTTATAAAATATTATCTTTAAGTGTCGTAGAAACTTTAATAAACTTTTCCACCCTGCCGTCTTTTAAATAAACCAAGTCTTCAATTCTTATGCCGCCTAATTTTGGCAGGTAAACTCCCGGCTCAATGCTGAACACCATGCCGTTTGCCAAAATGTCTTTGGAATTTGGCGACAAATTCGGCAATTCATGAATTTCCAGCCCTGTACCGTGGCCTAGGGAATGAATAAAATATCTGTCTAACTTTTTTTCCGCTAAAATATCCACAGCTTTTTGGTAAACATCGCCGGCTTTTACCCCCTTGAAGGCAGCCTTCTGGGGCTGCCCCAGAAGGCTGCCTTCAATATATTCCATTGATCCCAAATAAGCTTTTTCTACCTGGTTATAAGCAACTTCCAATTTTGGCTGAACTTTTTTTAAAAACACCGTCCGAGTAAAATCACTGCAATAATTTTTATACTTAAATCCAAAATCTAAAATAATACTTTCCCCTGCTTTTAATCGTTTATTTGATGGAGTGTGGTGCGGAACTGCCGCGTTGACACCACTAGCCACAATGGCCGGGAAACTTAAATCATTTGCACCCATTTTAAGTCCTGAATTTTGAATAAACTGCGCCAACTGCACTTCCGTCATTCCTGGTTTTTTTATTTCCTTTCGAACCAGTTTAAAAACTGCTTCCACAATCTGCATGGATTTTTTAACATTGACGATTTCGTCAGCATCTTTAATCTGTCGTAGGTGATTTACCGGACTGCGGACATGATCCACTTTAATCTTAAATCCGGAATCTTTAATCTTATTTTTAATATAGGTGAACTCTGCAAAAGTAAATTCATCCTCCAACAATAAACATTGCGCTTTATCCAAGTATAGTGCAATGTTTTTAAGCCTGTCGGATTTTAAGCCTTCTGCTTTTTCCAACCCATCACCAAAAAATACCACACTTGGTTTCTTTCCGCGTCTTTCCGCGTTAACTTCCGCGTCTTTCCGCGTTGTTGGTTTTACCAACAAATACCCGTGCATAAAAGACCTCCCTGTTAAATAAAACAGGTTCTCTTTCTTTTTTAT
>ERZ1292633.910-Hain-H41-02um-R1-910-length-33011-cov-12_pt1 | contig 33011 bp, 31 predicted proteins | sample MGYA00564406_ERZ1292633 | MGnify/ENA primary metagenome ERZ1292633 (study PRJEB36523, sample SAMEA6512639) | groundwater metagenome | collected 2019-01-08 | study: AquaDiva: Metagenomics assemblies of 32 groundwater samples
GCCCGTAGATAAAGAGAAAAGCAGAGCTTTTGGCTCTGCTCATCCCATATGGCTCGACGGACGGGTACAGAACTCGATTTTGAGCAATCTTTAGGGGATCCTTTGGGCGACTGTATGAGGCACGTGGGTCTCATCGGTTTTGAGACGATTTTTGGCGTGGGTGATACATGGCGGTACACCGGAACGGGGGGATTCGGATCGAGTGTCCCATCGATATTTTTCGGCTTATATTCAATCATTTCCTGTGAGATATCCGATGAGTACGGAGTGGTGACGACGGATAACAAAAAGGACTCTGAAAAGGGGCGTTTGTTTAGACTAATTTGCATTGCTTCATTTGGATGGTCAGCGCTTGCTCACTCACTCGATAACGTTTGGCTAGGGCAGGTATATTTGGTGTCTTTTTCAAATCCAGTTTGATCAATGCAGCCGGAATCAAGAGTTCACCCGCAAAAATCTGTGCCTCTCTTTCCTCGTATGAACCGTCGCTGTGATCCCCGCTACAACCGGCGTGTTCCATGAGCATGTGACCAATCTCATGACCAAGAGTGTATCGCCGACGGCACCATGGTTCATCCGCATTGATGCCTATCGAGATCGATTCTTGGTCAATATCCTTAATGCGAACCATGATTCCGGAAAGCTGTCCGGGAATCTTCTCCATGATCACCGTCAGCTTCCGATCCATCTGAACATGGTTGATTATCCGCTCTAACGAAACAGGAGCCTCCGTGATTTCGGCACTTTTGAGTAGCCTCCGGGCAAGGGTTTGCGCAAATTTTTTTCGTGGCCCCTGGTCCAGCTCATCTTTTTGCGTGTCGTTTCTTTGCATCTTCGATAAATTTTGTCATATAGTCCTTCGCCGCGTCATCCAGATATTTATCCGCGCGTAAAGCAACGATGACGTCGACCTCATCAGGTTTTTGTCCGAGAAGTTGTTTAACGTCGACTTTCAATGCCTTGGCAATGAGACTAAGTGTTTCGGCGGCAACGCCTCTCGCGCCGCTCTCGATTAATGAAATCGCGGTTGCGGATTCAAAGCCAACCTCTTTGGCGAGATCAAGTTGAGATTTCCCGAGCTGTTCTCTCTCTATGCGAATCCGAGACCCAATTGTGGGGGTTTTATTCTCCATATTTATCGTTTCAACACCATACCATTGCCAGAATGATTTGACAATTTTCTTGCCACTTTGATATACTCTCCTAATCGCACTGAAACGAACACTCCGGGACGGTCGAAACGGCGCGCTTCATAAATTTTTTGTCCCGAACAACAGTATGCCTTATCGTAAAGTACCATGGAAGCCACGGAGTCTCCTGAAGATTCCGCGGACTATCCGCACGAAGACGACCACAATGAAGGGACCCCTCATCATTGGAACGGTCATTAAAACGAATCGTGCATCGATCACTCAGGGTCGTTATACGCATCTTGGAATTTCGATCGAGGGCGACGAAATAAAAGTTCCAGAGACAGTTATCCCGCCTGCCGACATGGGCCGCTGGTCCGAGACTAACCTCTACGGCCGCGAGCGTGTACGCAAGGATCTTCCCATGTCGCAAAAGCATTTCTCTAACGAGACTCCAAATTTTGGTGACTGGAGCAAAGGATCTCATACGGTCGAATGGGATCGTGATGTCTATAAGCGCGATTATCTCCCAGCGAAACAGCTCGCCATCCGGATGGAAATCCTGAACAAGGATGCGGACGGAAGCGTTACGATCAGCTTCCGATGTGAAGAAGTGCTTGAGCGCGGAAAGCCGGGATTCGACTTTGACCTATTATACGACTTGAACCTCATCCAGGAGAACACGGGGCATGTAAACGTTTTTTCGGCTGATGCGACACGGGAGGACTACCTAAAAACAGTTACAATTAACTGGCAGATCCTGCCTCCGGGCACCCGCGATTCCAACATCCAGAAGATCATTGGTTCACGACGGTCGGTTTCTATCGAGGTCAAGAAAAATCTTGAGGATCGCTACGACTTCTTGAGCACCCTTCATCCCACGCAGTACATTGCCGGTACGGACGGTTTCCGTCGCTATTTCGGAGCGCAATACGCTGATGACCTAGTTGTTTTCGAGAACGTTGAATACGGGAACGCTGCTTACGTTATGGGACGCAACTGGACCGAACTGAGTCGATTGAGCCGCCTAGAGCTGTTGGCGATGGCGCAGCGGGAATTCGAGCGCGTCATCCACATGGACGGATGGAAAAAGAAACTCGCCAAGATCGTCAAAGCACGGCTCGACTCATTCAACGAAACCTCATCCAAATAATTAATCCACATCCATATGGCTAATCAACATGTTGTGAAGCGCGGGACGGAGTGGGCTGTCCTCAAGGAAGGTGGAAAACGTGACACCGCTATCCTCGACACCCAGGCAGAGGCTATTAAAGTCGCCAAGGAAATTGCAGAGAACCAAGGAGGAGACGTTATCGTTCATAACCGCCATGGCCAAATCGACAGGCGCAATACCTATGGAAAACCAGACCCCTATCCCCCGACAGGATAAAGCTTTGCATCCGAACTTCCGGATCGAAGAAACCACGACGGAGGTAATGGTGATCATTGCGGATCTCCAACTTCACACGACGGTTTCTCGCAAGCCTAAGACGTTCGCAGAAGGCATTCGGAAGCTAATCAACAGCGGAAAACCTGGGCGGACGTATCGGGAGGGTGCGCTCAAAATAACCGATTCGTTAGCAGGAACTTTCCAGATCACGATCCCGCTTGATGGTCTGGAGGAGGTTGTCGCCAAGGCTGAGGCAAAAGGTAAGCGCGTTCGGTTCTTCGTACCGAAGAATGGTATTCCTATTCTGTTGGGAAAAGATGCGATTGAACGCATGGAGGCCTTGAAACGTAAAGGCAGACTGTGATATAATAGCAACAGTTCGTTCCAATTTCACGTCTACAACGTGGCGTATCACTAATTCCGACCTCTCGGTCGGTAGAAGGCGCGGAAACGCGTCAAAGAGGCATCGCCTCGGTCGTGCCCACTTCGTAGAGCAAGCAAGAGAATCTTTTTGGATTTTTTCGTGCTCGCTCTACGGGGTGGGCACTTTTTGTTTCACTCCGTTAATTCTTCACGTTTCACCATATGCGTAAATGCAAATTCACTCATTCGGACGGCACGCAGATCGCCGTCCAGTACGTCCCACTCGCTTCCCTCAAAAAAGCCGAGTACAACCCGCGTCGTCATGACGCGGAACAAGCCGCCAAGCTAAAAGATGGTATCAAAAAATTCGGAATGGTCGATCCGATAATCGTGAACGCATCACCCGGCCGAAAGAATGTCATCATTGGCGGGCATTTCCGTGCGGAGGTCGCCAAAGAGCTCGGCATTAACGAGGTGCCCGTCGTCTTCCTCAAGATTCCGGACATCGAGCGTGAAAAGGAATTGAATCTTCGCCTGAACCGTAATACGGGCGAATTTGATTTAGATCTCTTGGCCGAATTCGATGAGGCCTTGCTCACGGACATCGGCTTCACCACAAACGAGCTCGATCAAATTTTCGAAGAAGAAGAGACGCCAGAGATGTTCGACCTGAAAAAGGAACTTGCGAAGCTCGACATCAAGACAATTGAAATCCAGAAGGGCGATGTCTGGCAAGTCGGTGAGAGCAAGATGATGTGCGGCGACTCCACCGTCGAGACAGACATGCTCAAGCTCATGGACGGCGAGAAAGCCGACATGTGTTTCACCGATCCACCGTACATTCTCGACTACCTTCGTGGGAAGAAAAAGAACGGCGAAGCGGTCACGGGCTTCGGTGCCAAACGTAACCGCCGCTATCTCGAAACCGACGTCCTGCCTCCTAACTTCACCGAAGAATGGATGCGTAATGTGGCGAAGGTGGCCAAAACGGACTTCTCGATCATCGTCTACGAAAACTGGAAGAATATCCGAACGATCTGGGGCGAAATGGAGAAGTATTGGAAAGTGAAGAACATGATTGTTTGGCACCTCGAAAATCGTCATCAAGGATTCTCGTCGAAGTACAAGTTCTTCAACAAACATGACATCGCTATGGTCGGTGCGAGCGGCGATGTCCCGTACAACCTCGACCAAGAGACGACACCACTTCAGGAGGAATACGAAACAGCACTGTACGCCGTCTCCGGTAGGCCACAGTGGGAACCGTACCAGAAGGGCAAAAAGAATTGTCCGACGGACTTCATCGAATTCCGAGCATCGGACGAGAAGCATTCCGGCCAAGGCGTAATCTTCGGCACGAAGCCGACGGAAATACTCATCCCGTACATCAAAGTACTCACCAAGCGCGGCGATCTGATCCTGGAACCATTTGGAGGATCGGGATCCACTTTGATCAGCGCAACGAAGATGAATCGTCGTTGCTTCTTAATGGAAAAAAGTCCTGTGTACACCGAAGTAATCCGGAAACGTTGGGAGAATCTCACAGGGCATAAGGCTAAACGCATCGTCTATGGAAAACGTGATTCATCCTAACGCACGTCGCACGCAGGCGAAGCGTGCTGCGGAAAAAGCAAAGCTGCTTGAGGCCTTGCGAAAGTCCCCCATCATTCAAATCGCCTGCCAACAAGCTTGTATCCAGAGTCGATCCAGCTATTACCGCTGGCGGAGCGAGGATCCCGAGTTCGCCAAGGCATGCGACAACGCGATCGGCGAAGGTGTGGAGCTTGTGAGCGATCTCGCCGAGTCCAAACTCATTCAGGCCATCAAGGAGCAGAACTATTCGGCTATCAGCTTTTGGTTACGCCATCGACATCCCGCCTATGCCGAGAAGCTTCAGATTCAGGCGAAGGTCGAGGCCATTGATAAGCCGCTAACAACGGAGCAAGTGACGGTCATTCGCCATGCAATTGAGCTTGCCCGACTTCCATCATCCTATGAACATTCCCCTCCTCCCAGTCCTGCCGAGTGACAATCAAGCTGTCGTTGATAATCTCGTCCTGCTCATGATCCACGATCAGAGAATCCGGAGCGAAGTCACACGCGCGAGCCATTATTGGTTCTTTCTCACCTATCTAGCGGAATACGTAAAGCATCCTTTCGCCGATTTTCATCGTGAAATGTTTGCGATTACGGAGGACGATAATCTGAAAATGGCAGTCGTGATGGCGTTCCGTGGTTCCGGTAAATCGACCGTCTTCACACTCTCATATCCTATCTGGGCAGTGCTTGGATCACCGAAAAAAAAATTTGTCTTGCTTGTCGCGCAGACGCAAGCCCAAGCCAAGCTGTATCTCACAAATCTGAAACGCGAACTTGAAGCGAATGAGCTACTGCGTGGCGACCTCGGTCCGTTCGATGAACGGCAGGAAGAATGGTCGGCTGGTACGCTCGTGATCCCAAAATTCGGCGCTCGTATCACGGCCATCTCGACCGAACAGAGCGTTCGTGGAATCCGTCACGGCTCGCATCGCCCGGATCTTATCATTTGTGACGACCTTGAAGACCTCGCGAGCGTAAAGACGCACGAGAGTCGACAGAAAATGTGGCATTGGCTGATGGGCGACGTGATCCCGTCCGGCGATCAAAAAACGAAAGTGATCGTGGTTGGCAATATGCTCCATGAATCATCCTTGCTCATGCGATTGAAGGAAGAAATAAAAGCGGGTACGCGCGACGGCCTGTGTCGGACGTATCCGCTCTTGAACGAGGACGGATCTCCAACTTGGCCCGGAAAATTTCCTACGCCGGGAGACATTACCGAGATTCGTAGACGGGTTGATGATGCTGCATGGAGTCGCGAGTACTTGATGAAGATCGTCTCGGATACCGAACGCGTCATCCATCCCGAATGGCTCCATTTTTACGACAATCTACCAGATTGCAACAACGGACTCTTTGTTCACAGCCTCGTAATCGGAGTCGATGTCGCAATTTCTGAATCGGAGATGGCAGACTATACCGCCTTCGTGCCGATCCTTGTATTCAGCGATCTAAACGCTTGCTGGCAGGGATATGTGCTCCCTAGAATCGTGAATAAGCGCATGTCATTCCCTGAAACTGTCGACTTGCTGAAGATATATGCCCGATCATTCGAGCAAAAGAAATACTCGACGGTTTATATCGAAGATGCCGGCTATCAACGCGCGCTAGCACAACAGCTTGAACGCGAGCACGTCAAAGCAGAAGCGGTCGGATTGAAGGGGCTCGGCAAACGGGAGCGGATCGCTCTAGTCAGTGCGGCAATCAAAACAGGGCAGTTCATGTTCCCGAAGATCGGGGCCGAAGATCTTATTCGTCAGATGGTGGAATTCGGTCAGGACAAACACGACGACATTGTGGATGCGTTCACGCTCGCGGCACGAAAAATTATCGAAGACCCGCCGAGATCTTGCCGCGTGTATTGGTTTTAATTTAGCCCTTCGACCCCTTAGCTAGATTGCATTCGGCGCATGCCACAACGCCATTCGCAACGGTAGTTTGACCGCCTTTTGAGAAGGGTATTTTATGGTCAGCGTGCCAATCATCTTCCCAGCCCAATTTTCTTCCGGCACATTTAAGTTTGAGCTGGCAAATGCCACGATCTCTCCGATAGATGGCAAGGCGTTGCTCAAAGGTAAATCCCCGATGAGTATCGAGAAGAGCGACGTCCGGTAAACTATTAAAAAATTCACGTGCCAGGATCTTGTGACGATATTCAAGAGAATCTATCGAGTCCGTTGTATGGCTTGTTTGGTTTTGGTACTCCACCATTTCAGAATCTCGTTGGTCAGCAGGTAGCTCCATCTCCGCCCGGCGCGGTGTTTCAAAATCAATGAACCATTTCCCGAACTTGGTCTCCAGATTTTTTGTTGCGTAATTTTCCAGCAATACCGAGGCAAGAAGGTAAAGCGAGTTGGCGTTGTAGGGAGAAAGCTCGGGAGTTTTCTCTGGGAAAGCTGTATTCAAAAAATTCAAAACTCGATGAATTTTCTTGGCTTCGTCGGAATTTTCGTCGAAGTCCTGATTGTCTAAAAACATCTTCTCAAGCTCTGTATTTTTTACATTACACGGCCCTCCATTCATCTCAAGCCGCATCATCTGCGCAGCAACCTGATCAAACTGGAAACGTTTGTTTTCAAAGCCGCAGTGAGTAAAAAAGGCATGTTCGGAAAGATTTTTTATGAAATGCCTCATTTTGCCCGGGAGTGCGTTACGTTTTTCGGCCGCTTTAAGGGTGGTACCGTTCTGGAGACGCAAAAACATCTCTTTCACTTCGTCCTCAGACGCGTCATGCAACTCGACTATATCTAGCTGATACTCATTAATTCGATCTTTTGTATCTTCTTGTAAATCTTCATACCGTAGACCGGCGATAACAGTACCCTCATCAAGAGGATCGGCTTGTTTGTCTAATCTATACTCATTTTTTTCAAACTCCCAAATAGCGCGTAAGCGCTGTTGCCCATCAACCACCTCGTACTCATATTCCGAATCCTTCAGTACCCGCAGATAGAATTTGGGGACATCGAGATCGCGCAATATCGAGTCGATGAGCAACTGCTTCTGTTTCGTCGTCCAAACCGGACTACGTTGGTAATCCGGCTTTGGGTCGGTCTTTTGTTCGCGGCGAATCACGCCAGATATCGTCAATGCTTTTGTGTTGCGTCTCATAGTTTTAATTATTATTTTGATTTTTCAATTAATGATTTTTCTTCATCGGCAATCTGATAAAGCGCATATATCTTTTCGTCGATGGCCCGTTCAAGCTCCTGTGCCTTCGGGGAATGAGAATCGCCAACTTTCGCCGTGATCACCTGATCAACCAACGACACAATCTCTCGCTCCTGATTTTCAGTCGGCACTACCACCGGGAACATTTCGATCTTATATTTCTTCCAGCGGTTCGTGCCCATCCCGGAAGTTGTTGAGATCTGTTCGAAGTACCATTTGCCGAGACGGGAATTCATTATGGCGAGTAGGTACTTCAGATGATCACCGGTCATGATGAAGAGTGTCGCTTCGGCGTAATAGCCTTGATCGTCATAGGCGAACTTCGGCTCATCCGAAAGCTCCCCCCAGATAATTTTAGGCTTAATAAAATCAGCGAAATACGTAGCTGCACATCTCTGTAATGCATACCATTCATATCTGATTCCAACTTCTGCCTGATTTCTCAGCTTTAATTTATCTTTATATTTGAGTAGATGATCATAGACGGACGGATATTCTTGTGAAAATTTATTCTCAGTTTCCTTTTGGATTTTCCCGAGGTCAATCGGGTCTGGAAAATGCCATGGGATAAATAATAGATATAACTTCGGATCAGTGATCCTGTATTTCTCTACATCACGTCCCCTCAACATCGGTTTGATGACTTTTGATGCTGATGGATGAGCATCCTCCAAATTCACTTTAGTTTCTTCGTCAACGATAAAAGCTTCATTAAATCCCGTCTTCACACCGAAATTTATTTTGATTTTCCATTCTAATAATAATTTTCCCATCCTTTCAATTTTTGCTTTTAACTCCTGCGACTCAACGCCTCCGATCAACCAACCGAGTTCGACATCCAATTTATTGATGGGAACTGCATTCTGTTGCATGTATTTCCCCAAGGAGATTCTCTCTTTTGACGGTTGATTAATTGCTGCGCCTATTAATTTGCCGCTCCACTGACCCTTACGAGCAAAAAATATACAAGCTTCAACCGTTGCGGATTCAAAAACTTGGGCATCTTCGATGTTAACTAGGATAAACGGATCCGCGCTGGTCAGGAGAAAATGACGTAACGATTTACCGTAGAGAGTACGTAGCCACGAATTTGAGGTGATATATGAGATGATCCCATGAACAGCCAATAAATTCACTGCTCGTTCGTAAAACAAGCAGTATAAATCCCCACGTTTATCGTAAGTGTCGTATGTTTTTTCGTAGGTCGCTCGGAGATCCTCAGGAATTTTGAGCTTTTGCAGCTGCACGTATGGTGGATTGCCGATCACAATTCCAAAACCCTCCTCGATACCAAACATGATTCGAGGATCAAAAAAGGCCGTGACGTTCTCAGCTACGAAAGGGCGGTAGGTCTTAAGCATCTGCTCCCGCTTCGAAGCAAATATGCTGTCCATGCCACTCTTTCCGTCGAGCAGCTTGAGAAATTTGTCTCGTAGTTCCTGCTTACGAGAAAGTTTCTTGGCTCGGAAATACTCGTCACGAACTTCCAAGAGTTTTTCGTCATCCAGTTTATCGAACAATCCTTTAGTGTCGTCGAGCGGTACGAGGGTGTTGGCGCATACGAATTTGAAATCCAAATTCGGCAAAGGCTCGATGCGGCCGGTCGCACCATCCTCGTCCACGATGATCGAAAGCCACGCACGAAGCCGAGCGATGTCAACCGCCATCGGTTCGATATCAACGCCAAATATGTTATTTTTGATTATCGTGAGTTTTTTCTTGTACGGGTCAAAATCGCTTTCCAGACGCTCATAGGTTTCAAGCAATAACTGAAGCATGCCCATTGGAAATGCGCCAGAACCGCAGGCTGGATCGAGAACCGTAAGTGATTCAAGCGCACGCAATAGATCATGTTTGAACGGCTGGAGATCTCGGCGATAGTTCCGCTGCTGATCGCGGAATTCATGCGGTTTTTTGTCGATCAGTTTTGAGAGCTGTTCGTCGCGTCCAGGCACGTCTCCGATCGCCGTGTGCAAATATTCTCGTAGACTCTCACGACACATGTAATCCACGATCTCGCGAGGGGTATAAAATGCGCCTTTGGCTTTGCGGGCCTGCTCCCCGGTCTCCTCGCGTTGTTCGGCAAGGAGGTTCTCAAAAATGCGACCAAGCATTTCCGGATCGATGGCGACTTGCTGATAGGTGCTAGATGATTCGTCAGTCGTAAAATTGTAGTGCCGAAGAGTGGCGAACAGACGATCCATATAATCCGCTGGAAAGGTGACACATTCTTCACCTTCGAAGTCGCTGGCTTTCGCTTCGAATAAACCACCGTTCAAAAACGGTGTCCTCATATCAGTCCCCGCGGGCCGTTCCTCGATAGGGGTGTTCAGGACTCGAAAAAACAAGGCCTCAAGCTTAGTTCGATAATGTGTGGTTGAATCTGCACCGCGCGTTTCGAAATACGCAGCTTCCTCGTTAATGATCTTTTTCTTATCGAGGAACCAGCAGAAGATCAAACGACCGATCAGACGGTTCACAAACAGCGCCGCACCGTGATCATCAAAAAGTTGTGGGCAGTGCGTGTGCAGGTGTTGCTTGAGCTCGACAAAGTACGAGCTGATTTCCTTATAGAACTTCCGATTCGTCGGCTCAAAGTCAAAGCTGTTCCAAAGAACGGTATGGAGTTGCGCCTTGTTTGCGAAATCGACACCTTGCGACCACTGAGTAAATATCGCATCAGCCGTTGGGGTAAGTCGATCCTTGAGCTCGATTACGCGCAGAGTGTGTTCTTTACTAAGAACAACCAAAACGCGATCGGCTTTTTCCGGAATGACAAAATCAATCCCCACGTTTTCGCTTGCGAGGTAGGGAGCATCTTCAAAGTTTGGCGTAAGCGCCGCAACCCAGTGGATGACAGATTTGTCCGGTTTTTGCACCCAGTAAACCTTGATATCGAGATTTTTGCCGTTGCCTTTTGCGACCTCGTATGTCGCCAGCCGGTCGGCATAGCCCTCGGCACGCAGGAACCAGTGGCTGTTCGCGCGCAACTTGCCTTCGCTGTCATGGAACAGCCGCCACGCATCTTTATTCTCAACCCCCAGCAAACTGACGATAGCGCTCACAACCGCCTGGGCAGACTCAAAACCCGGCGTTTTTGAAAGCACTTCAATCCGTTCATTGAGAAGTTTTAAGGATGGCGTGGCTGGCATGTTAATCGTTTGTCTTGGAGTACATCAGAATTGGTTCAGCGGCATCTGGCGTATCTGCAGGCGCGGGTTGTCGTTCGGTGGCCGTCCGGGCAAGACGGACTATTTCATTCAGCGTATCGACATCTTGCCGATTATCGCGTTTGGCATTCATGAACCGGCGCGTCATTTTCTTGAGGTCTTCACGCAGAAGGACGTTCCTAGATCCGAACGCCTTCCTGACCGCGTCGATATCCTCTTGAGAGAAGTTCAACTGGAACAGAGCCGAGAGGATTTCGGTCTGCTGACCCACTGGGGCGGTAGCGACAGCCTCTTCGTGATAGGTGAGAGCAGCATCTCGTGCGCATCCAATAAGTTTCGGTCGATCGGCCGTGATAGAGTCCGAAGGACGACGATCCTCATCCGTCCGTCGCGCGCGTAGCCACTCGAGTGCCTGTAGATGCGGAACACTCTGCACATCTAGCCCCCGACGTGAGAAGGCAACGAACGTGTGGCCAACCGACTCTCCTTTGAGAATCAACGAAACAAGGGATAGTGCTTCCGGGCGTTGTTCACCCCTACTTGAACCAGTCGGCATAATAGACCACTTGCCCCTCGGGATGCCGTAAATAGTGTCCTTATATCGCTGTGGCATGTTTCCATCGTTGTGGAACTTCTTCAAGTCCAAAACGTATTCGTCTTCTGCAAGCAAGAAATCAGCCTCTTCTTCGGCTCGTTCCATCGCTTTTGCGCGAGCGATCTCATCGTCGCTGTAGATATCTTTCCACGAGTCCACGAACTCGATCGGGTTCGCTTCTTCGGCGAGGACGGGCGTGTCCGTACCTATCGTATTGCGAATTAGCTCGATCTTTCGTTCAAGTCGATTTACGAGCCTTAGATACTCATCGAGCTTTCCTTCAGGAGAAATGTTGTAGATATAGACGCTCGGAAATTTTGTACCGAGACGATTCACACGACCGTTACGCTGGATCATGCGAACCGGATTCCAATGCAGATCGTAATTGATCAGAATGCCGCAATCCTGCAAGTTCTGTCCCTCGGAAAGAATGTCGGTAGAAAACAAAAACGTAATTTCCGTTTCACCTTCCTTTAGTGCGCGTTGCTGTGCGATGGGGGCAAATCGGCCTGCCAAATTCACCGCATCGGAACGATTGCCAGACGACACGAACCCAGAATTTTTTTCTGTCACGCTTTTCGCAAAACGGCGAATATTATCCCTAAGATAGGTCACAGTGTCTGCGTAATAAGAAAACACCAAAACTTTGCCGCCAGCTTGCTGTGTTTTTGTAAGCTCATCTAGTAATGCGCCGACCGCTTTGATTTTAGCGTCATCCTTGTTAAGGACGTCCAGCTGTTTCCGAAGGAGCTTGATCAATTCGCGCTCCTTTGAGATGTCAGCACGCATGGCATCAAGTACATATCGCTTTCCGTCCGCATCGTCTTGGACGTGCTCTTCCGGAAGTTCGACTCCATCCTGATCCTCGTCTTGCATATCATCCAAAATATCAGCAAGTTCATCGATATCCTCGAATGAGATGATCTTTCCTTTTATTAATCCTTTCTCGAATATCGAAAGTTTTCTGTCGTAGTTATCTAGTGAGCTACGAATAGCGCTTACAGAGGACTCGAGTCGCTTCAAGAACATTGTCCGCAAAATGCCATAGATGCTCAATTGTGAAAAAAGCCCTTTACGCTCCTCGCCTGACAATTTGAGTGCGCGGACTTCTTCGCGACTCTTCCCGTAAAACTTTGTCTGATACATCCGCCAGCGGTAAGGAATAAAACCGAGGAGAAGAATGGTGCGGTAGACAAGGGCGATCGGCGACGACACGTCTGGCGCGTCACCTTCTGCTTTTACATCAATAATCTGATCGAGCGGGTGTGCGAGTCTTTGGGTTGCGTTTACAATCTCGTCGATGCTGAGCTCATAGACATGATCGATGTCGATCCCGGGAGTTTGTAGCTCCCGTACATGTGCAGCCATCTCAGCAGCAAAAGCATAGGTGCGCACTTCAGGCACAACTTTAGGAAAATGTTGCAGCTCGCCCGTCTCATCAACAAGACCGCCGTACTCACGCTCAATACCCTGACGCGTACGCCGAACGACGAAGGCACGTAAGATTGGTGACATGATCTCTCGAATCTGTGCGAAGTCGATCTCGCTGCCTTCTTCTGCATCGGCCTTGATCGAGCGAGTTAGATTTTCGATTGCCTGCACGAAATCCACAGATGTCGTTTGTTTTTTCTTTCTGTCCACCGTCGTGAAGCGCAAAATGTCGGATTCACCTCGACTTGCAAGCAGGATTTGATTCGTGATATCCGAAAGCTGGTTGTTGACTGGAGTCGCAGTAAGCAAAAGCACGTGGGCTTTCTGGTTGTTCGAGATCCACTCCGTGATCTGGCGGAATCGCGTCCCGGCACGACTCTTCAAGTTATGAGATTCGTCAATCACAAAGAGTGCGACATTGGCAATCGAATCGAGATTACTTTTCCGCTCGATTTCAGCCGGGTTTTGAAGGGTGATCGGCTCCATGCCATGCACTCCCTGGGTAGTCAATTGTTTCCCCCATTGTTCTTTAAGCGCCTTGGGGCAAATAATTTCTACACGCACGCCATCTTCTTTATACTGCTTTATGACCTCAATGGCGGTGAAAGTTTTTCCGAGGCCGACTGAGTCAGCAAGCATTGCGACTTGCCGTTTTCTTAGACGACGCATTAGTGCATGAACGTTTTTAAGTTGAAACTCGTACAGTGTGATTGCGCCATTTTTTGTTTCACGTACCTCTTCGTCGTCGAGCTCTTCGTGGTAAAGCTCGTGAAGCGTCTTTATATATGCTTCGTATGGTGTAAAAAGCGTGTCGCCATGAGGCGAAGTGGAAATGAGTTCCGAAAATGCTTCGTTCCAGGTTTCGGCCTCATTCCAAAACTGATCAAACCACGCCAAATGACCGACCTCTTGATCATCGGTGCGCGGTTTATACGTCACAATACGGTGATCATCCTCAAGCGCGTTCAATTCCGCGTTGGCGGTCAAGCCATTTTTGGTGAAATTTGATGAACCGATGATACCCGCTGCTTCAGCAGAATCGTAGTCGCCAAAAATATACGCCTTAGCGTGGAAGAATGTTTTTTTATACACCCGCACCTCAAGCACGCCTTCAGCGATCAAGCGTTTAATTTCTGAGGCAGTGGCATGGAACGATGTACTGAACATCAACCTCTCAAGATCAGAAAAAAAGTCCTTGTCCGGGAAATCAGGCTCGGGTCGTTCCAAGTGGTGACGTGGGATGAGCGGCTCACGACCGATTAAGAGGCGGATTTTTTTGCAATGCGAAAGACTGGGCAGAACAAGTTCCGTACCAGGGAGATCCCAATAGCCTGTGGCGATGGAGACAGTTTCCTGTTTGGCGGCGAGTTCTTGGACGATTTTCAGTAGCGATTGCCTTTGATTATCGATTATGCGAGGTAGGCCCATATTAGATGGGCGTATTGTATCGGATTGCGCGTGGATTGCAATCGAAGCTGTTTGGGTTTTTCTGGTTAAAACTACCTACAGTCCCGGACTAGGCACCCGGGACCACGGCGGTAGTGTGTGGGTCATAAGGATTAAATACTACTTATGCACGAACAAGACACGAACTTGGAGCAAATTCAGGCTGTTCCGCCGCCTTTGAGGTATTGCCTATATGCGAGAAAATCCTCAGAGGACGATGAGCGACAGGCACTGTCAATCGATAGCCAGATCAAGGAAATGCTGGAGCAATCATCGCGTGATGGATTAAACATTGCCGAGGTACGCAAAGAAAGTCATTCCGCCAAAAGCTCCGGGTCACGCCCGGAGTTTAATCGTCTTATGGCGGATATTCGGAGCGGAAAGTTCGATGCGATTCTAACTTGGGCTGCAGATCGTTTAAGCCGTAACGCTGGAGACCTTGGGACTATCGTTGATCTTATGGATCAAGGTCACATCAAAGACATTCGAACGAATGGCCCGAGATTCACGAATTCGCCGAGCGATAAGTTCATGCTCATGATGCTTTGCAGCCAAGCAAAGCTGGAGAACGACAACAAAGGCGTAAATGTGAAGCGCGGCCTAAGAACGAAGGTTGAGATGGGCTACAGACCGAATATGTCACCACTTGGGTACCTTCACGATAAATATGCTGAAAAGGGTGCACGGCGCATCTTCATTGACCCAAAGCGTGGACCCGTCATCAAGGAAGCATTCCAAAAGGTCGCGCAGGAGGGCTGGACGGGTCGGGATCTCAAACGATGGTTTGATGGCGAGAAACAGTTCACGACGCGAAAGGGTAAGAAAATTTCGCTGAGCATGATTTATCGGATGATGGAAAACTCGTTCTACACGGGACGGTACGAATTCCCGAAGGGCAGCGGCAAATGGTTCGATGGCAAGCACGAGCAAATGATTACGAAGGTGGTGTTTGATCGAGTGCAGGAGGTCATGAAAGGCAATCCGAAAGGACCATCGGGAATAAAAGAGTTCGGCTTCACGAAAATGTTCAAGTGCGGTGCATGTGGTTCCGGCATAACCGCCGATGAGAAAATCAAGCGACTCAAGGACGGGACGATCAAACGGTATGTCTACTACGGATGCAACAAAAAATGGCTCACTGGATGCAAGGAGCCGTATCTGCGAGAGGAAGATCTACTCGCCCAACTTTGCAAAATCATCGACAAGGTAGATATCGACGAGCTGGCGGCGGTGGATCGGATCAAACAAGAAATTGAGCGATTGAAGAAAATGATCTCCAGCCTTGGCGGCCACGCCGCGACCGCGAAGATTGCTGAGATCATGCCGGATATCGATGTATATGCGTGTGCGAAATATATTTTGAAAGAAGGAACACGGGAGGAAAAGAGAGACCTGCTCACTCACCTGCGTAGCGAGTTAACGATCACTGCAGGGATCATTCAGACTGGCACAAAATAGTGATTGTCAGAAAATAGGACATCTCGAAGATCAACATTTCCCATACTGACAGCAGCATGTGCAACCTTATTAGACCCAATAAGCTGATCGATAATGGTATTTCCAAGATGGGGAGGTATCAGATTGATTCTTGAACGGAAGAAGTGAGCTATTTTATCAATTAAATGCATGTCGTGCATTACGACCCCTGCAGAAAATTTATTTTGAAACATGTAGTCAACATAACGAAAGCAATAGAGTTTAAATATGTTTTCTAGCGTCAACCTTTCAGCGTCTGTTAGAATGAGCTTATCAGTAAATTCTTGATTGTATAATTCAAGAATTTTTGGCACGTTATGTGATTCATTTCCTCTCCATTCTCTAACCTGCAAAATCAAATTATTTTGTTCGGTCGCCTGAAAAAGCATCTTAATGTAACGATCGAGCACCACATTAGCCAGAGCGGCCGCTGATGGAAATAAAGCGGCACCCATAAGGTGACGTGTCGCAATATAGTCATAGTCAGTAACGATGAGTCCAAAATACAGCTTCTCTGACAATTGTTTATCCATATATCTGCATTCTATCAAAAAACCACCACGTTTGTGATGGCTTTTTGGCTGACAGTGTCTGGATCGCCAGACACTGTCCGTCATGGCTCCGAGGGTGGGATTCGAACCCACGACCAATGGATTACACTTGTCCGTGCATTTCTGCTCGGGGTGGACTATATCATTACGCCGGAGGCGTAGAAGGCGCTTCGATCGAACTCAGTTCAATCTACTCCCCGAAGGGATAGTCTCTGAACCTTCCGCTTAGACGCGAAGCGTCTTTACGCGGCTTGGCTGCTGATTACCATAACCGTCCGATCGACGATGACAGGCTTCCAGCAATTCACCTTCTTTTTCAATCCAACGTTGCCGTTGGAAGCTGCGTAATACCCGCGTGAACCTCTCGATGACAGTTCGCGCAAACAAGAATGCATTTCTCAATCTCACGCTTCACTCGTTCCCATGATCTTGTAGATCCATCTGCAGAAATACTGAAGTCTTTCTGGTTCGGATCCGGATGATGAAATTCGAGCGCGGCGGGACATCGATCATACTCGCAAATCTGACATTGGCCGCCTTTGTAGGCAACCGCCATTTCACGAATTTTCCTGCGGCGTTTGATAACTGCCTTTTTGAGATAATCGGCACGCTGGGCATAGGACCGGCGATCTTTAGGCATATACCCTCAGATTACCATAGTGTTCACAGTCCACTGCTCTACCGCTGAGCTACCTCGGAATGGCACGTCTCCGAAGCTAAAAAGCCTAAGGGAAACGTGGCGGGGAATATAACAGCCATAGACGAGCCTGACAAGGCATGGCTCATTAGTAATCCGCCAATTTCTTGATGAGAGGATGCTGCTGGATTTTTTCCAAGGCCTTCGCTTCGATCTGACGGATACGTTCACGCGTCACGTCGAACTCTTTGCCGACCTCCTCGAGCGTGTGACTTACGCCGTCGGTGAGTCCAAAACGCATCTCGAGAATCTTCTGCTCGCGCGGATTCAAATCCTTCACGATGTCGTCGACGTAGTCCTTAAGCAGTTGCAACGCGGCAGACCGGTCCGGCGTGACGTTCTTCACGTCCTCGATAAAGTCCTCGAGCGTCGAGTCTTCATCGTCATCACCGACGGACGTCTCAAGCGAAACCGTGTCCTGCGAAATTTTGATGATGTGACGGACCTTTGCGACTTCCTGTCCCATTTCGGCGGCGATTTCTTCCGGCATCGGTTCGCGACCGAGCTCCTGGATCAGTTCTCGCTCGATTTGCTGAAACTTGTTGATCGTCTCGACCATGTGCACCGGAATACGAATCGTACGGCTTTGGTCGGCCAGCGCGCGCGTAATCGCCTGGCGGATCCACCATGTCGCGTAGGTTGAGAATTTGAACCCCTTGCGGTATTCGAACTTTTTCACCGCACGGAATAATCCGATATTCCCCTCTTGGATCAGGTCGAGCAAGGAAAGCGATTTACCGGTGAACTTTTTGGCGATGGACACCACAAGACGCAAGTTTGCCTCGATCAGCGCCTTCTCGGCTTCTTTGTCGTTCTTTTCCTTGCGCTTGGCGAGCGCGACTTCCTGCTCGCCGGTGAGCAGCGGGATTTTCCCGATCTCGCGCAGGTACATCTGAATCGAGTCGGTGGACAAGTCGAGCGGATCGACCTTGCCACGGCGTTCATCCACGCTATGCAAGTTCGTCATGATTTCGCGACGTTCGCCGCCGCGACCCAAGATGCCTTCTTTCTGCTCGATAATGTTCACGCCTGCGCCGTCGAGACGATCGATCAAATGCTCGTATACGTCGATGTAGTCCTCGACCTCCGGAAGCGCGTACAACACTTCGTTCTCCGTGAGAAATCCGCGGCTCTTTGCCTTATCAAACAAACGGTCTACCGCTTCCTGCGGCGGAGGCGCGGCCTTTTGGTACGGGGCTTTCTTTCCCTGCGGGTGTTTTTTTACCGTGAGCTTCCCCTTTGGCTTCTTTTGCGAAGGTTTGCTCTTTGCGAAGACGTATTTCTTACCCGACGCTTTCGTCGGGGCAAACTTCTTTTTTTTCATCTGAAGCTTCGTGCTTTTCTTCGCACGAAAGGATGTGGATTTCGATTTGATGGCTGACATACGTTTGCCGATCGCCGGATATTCTCCAAGCGATGAGCTGTCATCGAATATCGAGTAGCGCGTATCAAATAACGAAACTTCAATCGCTATTCGCTATTTGTTATTCGAGTGAATTGTTCGAGAAGCTCTTTGATGCGCGCTTGGTCTCCCAAACGCTCCGCTTCCCTCATCAATTGTTCGAGTCGTTTCCGCTCCTTTTTCTTGCGTTGCAAGCGGAGCTGGGTGACGCCCGTCTTCAGTTCGCGCTTGAGCCTGTCAAGCGTCCATCCCTGGAATTCACGCTCGGCCACAAAGGCCAAACGATCAAAGGTCTTCGCCTCCTCCGGTCGCAGGGAAACCGGGGGGCGGACGGCTTGTCCCGCCGCTATGGGATCGGGTGCCAGTTCGCCCGAAGCATACGCCCGCTCCAGCGCTTCGTAAAGTCCCCTCGTTTCCGGATGCGAAAAATCATCCGGAAGGAGCTTCTCCTCTTCAATCCCCTGTTTGAGCAGATCAAACTGCGCCAAGAAATTCGCCGCGACCTGCTCCTCCAATTCCGAAGGCCGTAGGGGTGAATGGCTAATCGTAACAACACTTGCTTCCTGCTTCCAGCTTCCTGCTGCCTGCTCCTTGATCCCTAAAAGGGCTTCTCGCAACGCGCCTTCACTCACGTCGAGATCTCGTGCCAATTTTTTCATCCAATGATCCCGTTCGACGGGATCCGCGATGCGCTTAATCTCCGGCAATACGCGTCTCGAAATCTCCTTCTTCCCTTCGCCACTGCTCTTTGTTCTTTGCTCTTTAAACGCTTCCCTATAAATCCAATCCATAATGCCCATCGCGTTCTTGATCGCGTCTTTCCAAAGTTGCGGATCTTTACGCACGACATCGTCCGGATCTTTCCCTGCTTCCGGCGGCAACGTGATGATCTTAATATTAAAATCTTGCGCTCGCGCAAGATCAAGCCCGCGCATGGTCGCCGCCGTTCCCGCGCTGTCCTGGTCGAAGGCGATGGCGAGATTCGTCGTAAAACGCTTGAGCAGCGCGAGCTGCTCGTTCGTCAGCGCCGTTCCGCTCGAAGCGACGACGTTCGTCACGCCAAATTGATGCGAGCCGACCACGTCCATGTTGCCCTCGACGATCACGGCGAGATCGGCGCGGCGAATCTCGCCTTTCGCCTTGTCGAGACCGTACAAGACGCCGGACTTTCGATACGCCGCCGTCTCCGGCGTATTCACGTATTTCGCCTCCGTTCCCCTCCTCTCGGAGGAGGGGTTGGGGGTGGTGTCGGAGGAGGGGTTGGGGGTGGTGTGGGATTCGAGAATCCGTCCCGTAAATCCCACGACGTTTCCGTGCACGTCCGCGATCGGAAACATCACGCGTCCGCGAAAACGATCGTACACGCCGGAACCCCGCTCGCTTTTCGCGACCACGCCCGCGAGTATCATCTCCTGTTCGGTTACGCCTTTTGATGCCAACGCTTTCGAGAGTGCGTCCCACGAGTCCGGCGCAAATCCGATGCCGAACAAATCCGTCGTCAAATCATCCAAACCGCGTTTCTTTACATACGCTCTCGCCGCTTCCGCTTCCGGCGCATGCTCGAGCGTGGAGCGAAAAAACTTCATCGCGATTTCGCTCACTTCGTGAATCCGCTTGCGCCTGGACGCTTTTTCTCCGTCAAACTTGGGGAGCGTTACGCCCGCTTTTTGTGCCAGATGTTCAAGCGCCTCCAAAAACTCCATGCCTTCCATCCGCATCACGAACGAAATCAAATCACCGCCCTGGTCGCAGCCAAAGCAATGCCAACTCTGACGCGGACGGGAAACGTAAAACGAAGGCGTCCGCTCCTGATGAAACGGACAATTGGCCTTAAACGCGCCGCTTCCGCCCGGCTTGAGCGGAATATACTCGCCCACGACATCCGCGATATCGAGGCGGCTCTTGATCTCCTGCGGGGCATCCATAATATTGAAGCTTGAAGCTTGAAACATGAAGCGTCAAACAAAAAAGGCCTGATAGGAGTCAGACCAGATATTCCCTACGGTTCGAGTTCGACGAACGAATCGCCGCCCGGATGATGGAAGTCGAAGAGGACGAACCCCTTGGACTCCGTGATGTCGCCTTCTTCCTCGGGGAACGAACCGACGTTCGGCCCCGGATACATGGTGTGGACGATCGCGACGAGATCGGCGTCGGGCTTGAAGTTCTTGCGAATCGTCAGCGTCATCGCGACGAGATTCGTCCGCGGCGCCGGGTGATCCGTGTCGCTCGCGGCGACGAACAGCGCGCATGAACGGCCGTTCGTGCGTTTCAGTTCGAGACGCGCGCCGTTCACCATCGTCTGCGGCACGGACGAGGTCCAGCCGACCGGCTCGGTGAACGGGATGGTCCACGGCTCGGTGAACCCGCTCTCGAGCGCGCCGGCGTTCTCTTCGATGGCCGCCGCGAGGACGTCGCGGAAGCGTTCCATGAACGGCTTGTCGCCGAGCATCTTGTCGAAGTTCGGCCATCGGAAGAAGTTCCCCGCCTCCCGGACATGCGTCCCGCGGAAACAGGTCTCGGCAAGGCGTGCGCGATCGCGCGCCGGAAGGATCACGCGCAGGCTCTTGCCTGCCACGATGATGTTCTTCATCACTCACCTCTTGTTATGTGGTTATGTCGGTTTGAGTGTGCGGAGCGGAAATCCTAGTCGCATAGCGACGATTCAACATGACAATAATCGCCTGTTTTGTCAAGAATTTGGGGATTTTTGGGTAATCAATTATTTACCTCGTCCTCCCATGCCTCAACACCCTCTTCCCATCCACCTTCTTCTGCTCCTTACTCGGCAACGGCGAAGTTCTTGAGCGTTTACGAATCTCTTTCTCAAGCTGCATCACTTCATCACGCAAAATCGCGGCAAGCTCGAACTCGAGATTTTTTGCCGCCTCTTTCATCTCCTTGTCTTTTTTCCTCTTCACCGTCTCCAAATCCGCCGTTTCGCCGGAAAGCTCGAGTTTCAAAATCTCCTTCACGTCTTTTTCCGTAATCGCAAGACCGAGCATCGCGCGCAAATCCTCTTGCGCCTTGATGATCGTCTTCGGCGTGATGTTGTGCACTTTGTTATACGCGAGCTGTTTGGCGCGACGACGATCCGTCTCTTTCATCGCGCGCTCCATCGATCCCGTGACTTTGTCCGCGTAGAGCACGACTTGCCCTTTGACGTTACGCGCCGCACGGCCGATGGTCTGGATCAGCGACGTTTCAGAGCGCAGGAATCCCTCTTTGTCCGCGTCCATGATCGCGACAAGCGACACTTCCGGCAAATCCAATCCCTCACGCAAAAGGTTCACGCCGACGATAATATCATACGTCCCCTTTCGGAACTCGGACAGAATTTCCAACCGCTCGATCGTAGCAATATCCGAGTGGATATAGCGCACCTTCAGTTTGCGCTCGGTCATGAACTCCGTAAGATCTTCCGCCATCTTTTTCGTCAGCGTCGTCACAAGCACACGCTCTTTACGCGCCAACACATCCGGAATACGAATGTTCAACAGGTCCTCGACTTGGCCGGGGTACGGACCCCCTCCTACCTCCCCCTTTGCAAGGGGGAGACGTGGTTTGTTCCCTCCTTGTGAAGGAGGGGTAGGGGGAGGTCGATCCGGCGAAACCGGCAACACAAGAATCTCCGGATCGACCAGACCCGTCGGACGAATAATCTGCTCGACAATTTGCGCGGAGTGTTCGAGTTCATATTTTGACGGTGTCGCGGACACAAAAATCACCTGCTTCATCTTTTTCTCAAGCTCGGTGAAGCGCAAAGGCCGGTTATCGGCCGCGGAGGGAAGGCGGAATCCGTGCTCGATGAGTGATTGCTTGCGCGAGCGGTCACCCTCGTACATGCCGCCGAGCTGCGGGACGGTGACATGCGATTCGTCGATCACGAGCGTAAAATCGTTGGGGAAATACGAAAAAAGCGTATCAGGCGGCTCGCCCGGCCCGCGTCCGGAAAGCGGTTGCGAATAGTTTTCGATCCCGTTGCAATACCCGAGCGTCTCGATCATTTCGAGATCGTATTTCGTCCGGCGTTCGAGACGCTCTGCCTCCAACAATTTTCCCTGCTTCTCGAATAGATCAAGCCGCTCCTTCAACTCTGCGCGAATCCGCTTGATGGCCTTGATCCGCTCCGGCTCTGCGATAATGAAATGTTTCGCGGGAAAGACCCACACGTCCTCCTGCTCGCGCTTGATCTTTTTCGTCACGGGATCGATCTGCTCGATACGCGTAACGACGCCACGCGGCGCCTCGATGCGATACACTACTTCCTCGTTCGCCGGCATAACCTCGAGCACCTCGCCGCGCGCGCGAAATGTGCCGCGCAACAAGTCGGCCGTCGTCCGCGTAAACTGCATGTCGATAAGACGTGCGAGCACGCCCTCACGCGACATGTCATCCCCTTTCGCCACGCGCAACACCGTTTTCTCGTATGCCTCCGGCGCGCCAAGGCCGTAGATACACGACACCGTCGCGACGATGAGAACGTCCTTGCGTGTGATGAGCGCCTGCGTCGCGTTGTGGCGCAAGCGATCGATCTCCTCGTTGATCATCGCCTCTTTCTCTATGTACGTATCCGACCGCGCGATATACGCCTCCGGCTGGTAGTAGTCGTAATACGAAACAAAATACTCGACGGCGTTGTCCGGAAAGAAATGCCGGAACTCGTTACACAATTGCGCCGCAAGCGTCTTATTATGCACGATCACCAACGTCGGCTTTTGCACTTTTTCGATTACATTCGCGATCGTAAACGTTTTTCCCGTACCCGTCGCGCCAAGCAACGTCTGGAAGCGATATCCTTTCTCCGCTCCCTCAACCAATTGTCGAATAGCCTCCGGCTGATCACCGGAGGGCTGATACTTTGATTTAAGGGTGAAACGAGAGGGCATAGGGTGCGTCGTGTCCCCCTGCCAAGGGGGACAGACCCCGCTACGCGGGGTCAGGGGGTCGGGAGTCGCGCCTCGGGGTTTCGGGCCCCTCTGTCAGCCTATGGCTGACTTCTCCCCTTGCCAGGGGAGAACGCTGCGTTGAAGTTTGGACCGAATCTTGGCTAAAACCATATCAATATTGCACAAAACTTCATGATTCGTAAACCTCAAAACGGTCAAACCAAGCTCATTCAAGAACGCCTCCTTCTCGCGATCACGTTCTCGGACGTCGGGTCTAAGATGAACACCGCCATCAATCTCAATAACCAACTGAGCTTTGTAACAATAAAAGTCAGCGATAAACCGTCCAATTCCGTGTTGTCGACGAATCTTCACACCTAACTGACTTCTGCAAACATAATACCAAAGCTTCCATTCGGCTTGCGTTTGGCGTCTTCGTAAATCAGCACGAAGGTGATTCTGCCAAGGCGGATTGTGTATTGCAGGCATGCATACACCACGTTCCCTATTTTCCTTTCTTTGTCAATTCCCTCCCGGCGATCGACTTCCCTATCCCTAGAACCAGAAACCACAGAGAGGTATAGAGGATAAAATTAAAGGTGAACATGATAAAAGAGATCTGTTGATTGGAACACCCGTTGGAAGACATCTCCCCGCCACCGCAAAATCGAAAGGCGAACAATAAACCGGGAAAGACCGTGGGCCAAAACAAACTTAATAACAGACCAAAAACCGGTCCGACGAGCCAGATTTTATATCCACCCGAACCCTTGATTTCCCTCATATTTTAAGTATACTCCGCGCCATGATCGATTGGAAATCGATAGAGCGACCGATTGTCGCGCTGGCCCCGATGGCCGACATGAGCGACTTGCCGTTTTGTCTCGTCTGCAAGGCCGAAGGCACGCCTTTGATATTCCGCGAGATGGTGTCGTCCGAAGCGATTATTCGATTGAACCCGAAGACGCTCAAGATGGCGACGTTTGACGAGCGCGAGCGTCCGCTTGTCCAGCAAATCTTCGGCGCGAATCCCGACGTGATGGCCGGAGCGGCGCGCATCATTTACGAACGCTTCAAGCCGGACGCGCTCGATATTAACATGGGCTGTCCGGTGTACAATCTTGTTTCAAATTTCAACGGTGCCGCGTTGATCAATGATCCGGAACGCTCGGCCGCGATCGTTCGCAAGATGAAAGCCGCCGTGCCGATTCCCGTCTCCGTCAAGACGCGTACCGGCTGGAAGAAGGACACGGATTGTCTTGACTTCGTGAAAATCGTCGCCGACGCGGGCGCGGATCTCATCTCGATGCACGGACGCACGCGCGAGCAGGGATATTCCGGCAAGTCGGACTGGCGTCGCGTCGGCGAGGCGCGACGTAACGTCTCGCATATCCCCTTTCTCGTAAACGGCGACATCACGTCGCCGGAGCTCGCAAAAGAAGCGATCGAAATTGCGGGCGCGGACGGCGTGCTCATCGGCCGAGGCGGTCTCGGTAATCCATGGTTCTTCCGCCAAGTCCGTCACTATCTCAAAACGGGTGAAAAACTTCCCGAACCAACGCAAGACGAAATCCGCGAGACGATGCGCAAACACGCGCGTCTCCAGGTCGAGCATTACAGCGAACGCGGCCTCGTAAAGCTGCGCAAACATCTGCCGTGGTACGTCAAACATATTCCGAAAATGAAGCACATGAAAGAAAAGCTGGTGCGAATCTCGACCCTGGATGAATTGGAAGACGCAATCGCGTAGCAAAAAAACGCCCGTTCACAAAACGGCAGTTTTTGGCTACTCCGAATCCTGATCCCGCCCTGCTGGATTTTTTCATTCCCCTCCTTACGAAGGAGGGGTTAGGGGAGGTCTAGTCCCTTGCCGGCAAGTACGGCATCGGATCGACCGGAATTCCGTCCTGTCTCATTTCAAAGTGGAGGTGAGGCCCCGTGGAAAGCCCCGCGCCCTGGGATCCGGGCTTACCGCCGGAATAGCCGATTATATCGCCGCGTTCGATGTATGTATCCGGCTTGGCTACAAATTTGGACAAGTGAGCATACACGGTTGCCACGCCGCCCGAGTGTACGATCATGATGTAATTTCCGTACTGTTTGCCGGTTCGATTAAAGGCGACATATCCCCCCGCCGCCGCACGGACAGGGGTACCGACCTGCGCGGCCACGTCCACGCCCGGATGCTCGAACAGGTTGCGGAACGGATACGTTTTGTCGTGAAATGAGGCGGTAATGCGCGTCGGCAGAACCGGCCAGCTTAAGAGAAGGTCGCCGCGCGCAAGCGCCTCGTCGATCGTGTCGAGCTTGTCCTTGATTCGTTGTTCAAGCGCGGCGACATCGTTCGCCTCTTCCTGCTTCTGTTGTCGCAATTCGTAGAGAATCCTTTGGAACTCGGCCTCCTGCTGCGCCGTTTCCGCCAACAAAGAAGTTTTTGCCGCTTGTTCACGCTCCAGCTCTTCCTGCTCCTTTTCCAATTGTCGCGCCCGGTTCTGCAATGTCACCCGGTACTCCTCGAGCTTGGACTGTTTTTCTTCCAGTTCGGCTTTTGTTTGTTTCACGGCGCGCGTCGCGTCGGTCAGATCGGTCTCGACGCGCTTCAGCTCATCCATGCGCGTAAAATATTCGGAAATAGATGGGCGCGCGATAAACATTTCGAACTCCCCCACGGCACCCGCGTCTTGGATCTCGGCGATGATCCCGCCCAAAGCGCCTTCACGCCGCGCGAGCGTGTGCCGCTCGATTTCGATTTGTGTCTTGAGGCGCTGTAATTCCAGATTCGTCAGCTCGATTTGTGCGCGTGTCCGCTCGATGCTTAGCTGTTTCTCCGTGACACGATTCCCAAGCAGGACAAGCTGGTTCTGCAACGAAACGTTCTCGGACGCTTGCTGGTCGATCCGATCCTTATATTTCGTGATGACGCCGTCCAGCTCATTCAACGATTGCTCCTTCTTTTTCACCTCGGTATTCAAGTAATCCACCTCGTCCTTCAGCGCCGAACCGATCCCCACCTCGTCTTCATGCGTATGATCGTCGCCCGTCTCATCCGCCAAAACGATCGACGGCTGAAACACCAACGTTAAACACGCGATCGCCGCGACCATTCGCCTGATCTTGTCTTTGCTCTTTGCTCTTTGTTCTTTGCTCTTTATCACCACCTCATTATGCCATTTTCGACAGGGCTTCGTCGACCCTCGCTACCGTCTCGGCTTTCCCCGCGATAAACATCAATTCAAAGGGACTCGGAGACTTCTCACGCCCCGAAAGCGCCACGCGAAGCGGCCACAACGTATCGCCGTTTCCCCAGCCCTTTTTCACGATCCAAGCCCTCGTTTCTTCTTCCATCGCCTTCACATTACCAAACCAAACTTCATCTTTCTCTTCGACCCATGCACGCACGCCTTCCAAACGCTCCTTCGTGTCCTTCGCGTTCGACTTCTTCCAAATCAATGCGGACATTTCGCACGGGACAACTTCGACGGCTTCGGCAATCAGCCCCGTCGCGTCCGATAATTTTACCAAACGCTCCTGCACGACCCGAGCCGCACGTTCCTGCATGACGCCTTCCGGTAAAAATCCGGCGGCGGACAGCCGACGCAAGTATTCTTCGACGGGCAGCGCTTTGATGTACTCGCCATTCATCCAATCCAATTTCTCTTGGTTGAACACGGCTCCGGCCTTGTTCACCCTCGTGATGTCGAATAATTGCGCCAACTCTTCTTTGGTGAAAATCTCACGATCCGCCGTCGGATTCCAGCCGAGCAACGCGACAAAATTCACGAGCGCTTCCGGCAAATAGCCTTTCACAAGATAATCCTCGACCGCCACATCCCCCTGACGTTTCGACAACTTTGACTTGTCCGGATTGAGCAGCAATGGAAGATGCGCAAATTGCGGCATCTCCCAACCCATCGCTTGATAGATGAACACGTGCTTCGGCAAGGACGAAAGCCACTCCTCGCCGCGGATGACATGCGAAATCTCCATGTCATGATCGTCACACGTAGCCGCAAGGTGATAGGTGGGATATCCGTCGGATTTCACGAGCACCTGATCATCGACTTGCGCCCAAGGAATCTCGACGCGCCCGCGGATCAAATCCTGCATCACGATCGAGCCTTCGATCGGAACTTTCAACCGGATGACGTGTTCGTCGCCCACCGCCGCGCGTTTTTCCGCCGTTGTCTTATCAAGATCGCGACAATGACGGTCATACATCACCGGCTGCTTGTTTAATCGTTGATTTTTGGACATTTCTTCCAGACGCTCCTTCGAGCAAAAACAGTAGTACGCGTAACTCTTCTCGATAAGCTCGTACGCATACGCAAGATGTTTTTCTCGATGCTCGGATTGCATGAACGGCCCCTCGTCTTGTTTCAAATCGCACATCTCAAGCGTTCGCACGAGATTCTCCACCGCGCCTTCGACCATCCTCGCGCGATCCGTGTCTTCAATACGAAGCACGAACGTTCCGCCGTGCTTGCGGGCCATGAACCAGTTATAAAGCGCCGTACGAAGACTTCCGACATGCAACATGCCGGTCGGACTCGGGGCAAAACGCACGCGGACGGGAGAGGACATAACGCTGCAGATCTTAGCGAACAGGATGAATCCTGTCGATCAGAGCGGCGACGGGAAACACGACAACCGCATTCCAGATGCGTCGCCACCGCTTCGGTTCTTGAATAAGACGAAAAAACCACTCGATGCCGACGGCACGCATCCACGCCGGCGCCCGCTTGATACGGCCTGCCCAAAAATTGAACGTACCGCCGACTCCGACGATCGCACGCAGGTCGGCGAAATCGCCGCGATGGAGATGCATCCAGCGTTCTTGGCGTGGATGACCAAACGCGACAAATAACACGTGCGGCGAAAACAGCATCATCCGTTCTCGCGACGCTTCCGTTCGTTCGTCTTCCGTTCCGTCCACCGCAACCACGCCGCCTTCTTCGACAAGCAGCTCCAACTCGGGATAGCTTTCACGAATATGCGATGCCGCCCCAGCCGCTGCCCCAAACTCCCCTCCTAATAATCCGACCCGCAAATGATGCTTCCACGCATATTGCAAAAGATGTTCCGCAAGATCAACTCCTGTGAGTCGTACTGCCTTGCGTCGTAAAACATTCATGACAAAAAATAAACCGGCACCATCGACCGTGCGAAGATCGGCTGACGAAATCGCCTTGCGGTAGTCCCGATCCTTTTTTGCCTTGAGGAGAATCTCCGGATTCGCGGTCACGATCCAAAGCTTCATATCTTGATCCAATCGTTCAGCGATCGCCTTCCATCCGTCCCCCTCAATGGGTACACCAAGTACCCGATTATCGGCCATACGATTTCACGAGCTTCTTAAATTGCTCGCCTCGATCAAACTCGTTTTTAAACAATCCAAAACTCGCCGCCCCCGGAGACAACAGGACGACGTCGCCTCGACTCGCATATGTTTTGATCGCCACAATCGCCTCCTTCACATTTTTCGCATCCATAGAACGAACGTTATGCTTTTTAAACGCCGCTTCAATTTTCTTTTCCGCCGTCCCGGGCAAAAGATAGACGATCACGTCCTTGCGTTTCGCGAGCGCCTTCGCAACCTCATCGAATTCCAGCTCTTTGTCCGCGCCGCCGAAGATGAGATGGACGTGATTCTTTGCCTTCGGGAACCGATAGACGTTCATCGCCGCAAACGTCGCATCCGGCGTGGTGGATGTCGTATCATTTACGAACGTAATGCCGTTTTTTACGCCTACGATTTCCTGCCGATTCTCCAACCCTTTGAACGCGCCAAGCCGCTTCTTTATCACGCGCTGTTTTACGCCCAACAGAAGCGCGACGGAAACCGCTGCTTCCGCATTACGTCTATTGTGTTCGCCTTTGAGCTTGAGCTTTGAACGACGCACGAGTTTTTCTTCCACCGATCCCTTCTTGCCCCATCGATAAACCGTGCCAGGAACTTCTGACGCAAAGACGTCAAACATCCGCCCTGCCGGTAGTAAGACAACATCTTCAGGGCTTTGATGACGGAAAATTTGCGCCTTCGCTTCTACATACTCTTCCATCGAGGCGTACGTGTTCAGATGATCCCGCATCAAGTTTGTCATCAAACCGACTTGAGGCGATCGATCCGCTTCACCCAGCCCCTCGAGTTGAAAGCTGCTCATCTCGAGAATGACGATATCCCGCTCCGTGATCTCCTCCAGATAGGTGAGTGGAGAGACGAGAATATTTCCGCCAAGCCATGCGTTGCGCCACAGTTTGGACGCCTTCAATATCGAGTGAAGCAACGCGGTCGTCGTGCTCTTCCCGCGCGTCCCCGTGATACCGATCACGGGAGCCGGGCAGACGCGCAAAAACACGGACAGCTCGCTTTCGATCGGAATTCCGTAGCGACGCGCCGCTTTCAGTTCCGGCTCGTTTGAGCGGATGCGCTGATGCCGCACCATGAGATCCATTTCGCGCACGCGATGTGTCGCGTGCTTCCCTAAAACAAACCTGACATTCTTGAATCGCTTGAGTCGCGCGACGTTTTTTCCCATCGCCTCCGTGTAATACGGTTCGACGACAAGCACGTCGTGCTTCATTCGCGCGAAATAGAGAGCCACGGCCACGCCGCTTCCTTTTGGGTATTGTCCCAGCCCGAGAATCAGTATCTTCATACTCAAGATCGAATCAAATCCTTGTACAATGATTCCAATCGGTCAACGACGCGATCCCATGAGTACTCTTGTTGTACAATCCTCCTTGCTCGACGTCCTCGCTCCTCGACCATCGCAGGATCGCCCAACACGAACTCAATCACTTCCTGTAACGCCTTCCGATCGTCGGTTTTGAAGGCGAGACCGCTATGATCGACAAGCTCGAGGTTTTCTCGAATGTCGGACATGATAACGAGCTTCCCTGAAGCCATGGCCTCGATGATGCTGGTCGAAAGTCCTTCCGCACGCGATGGATGGATGAACGCGTAACAATGGGCGAAGAGCTGTCGAAGCGCGTCACCTGTCTGGAATCCCACCAACCGGATACGTGAATCTAGCGAGGCGAGATATTTGAGCCGCATCAGATACGCGTCGGAATGAAACGCGTCACCCGCAATTACGAACGGAAAATCGCTTTTCACGTTTCGATACGCTTCGATCGCGACGTCATACGCCTTGTTTGGCACGAGGCGGCCTACGCCGAGCAAATACCGTCCGGGCTCCAACCCGAGCTTCTCGATTTCTTCCGCACCTTGCGGACCCGAAACGTCCGCCCCGTTAGGGATGTAGACGGTGTCGCGGCCAAAGGCGTTCTTGCAGAATTTCTGTAGGACATGTGAGATCACGATGGTTCGATGCGGAAAGTACAACGCCGACAATTCGCCGAACCGTAAATACCACTTCGCGACCGGCGACCACTTGGTGTCGAACCAATCACGAGAATGGAACGTGCTCACAATCTTCGTTTTCCGCTTCAAAAGACGCGGGAGCCACGCAAGCGTCGAGGGACCGACGCCGTGGTAATGGATGATGTCGGCGGGACGGAACAGCGCGTGCCACGTCGAGAAAAAGACGTGTGTGATCGTATCGAGATTCTTTGTCCGAAGCGACGGCCGACGGACGAGATGTACGCCGCGATAGACGGCTTGCGTGCGCGGAAGATCGGCGTAGTCGCGGATATACACCGTGACATGGTGCCCATGCGCCGCAAGGCGTGTCGCAATCTGCTCCACGTGCATCTCAACGCCGCCCGCGCCAGGAATGACGTTGGCGGGAATCCCTTTAGCTCCGATGAAGACGATCTTCATTCGAACCCTATTTTAGCGGAAAAACAAAACGCCGACGAATAGACGTCGACGCTTGGGTGGTGGGACCGGCGGGGATCGAACCCGCGACCGTCGGCTTAAAAGGCCGCTGCTCTACCGACTGAGCTACAGTCCCAAACAAGAACGGATGATGAAGCTGCCCGATATTAGCCTTTCTTGATGAAAAAATCAAGCGACTCGGTCGTCCCCTTTAATGGGCTCTGATCCTTAGGTACCTGACCAACTCCATATACGACTCCTTGTCCGCCCTCCTCAATCCCGAATGTTCAAGCACGTCTACAGCCTCCTCAAAATACATCTCCATCATTTCAATCCCGTACTCGATCGCTCCACTCTCTTCAAACATCTTCTTGAATCGTTTTCGATCCGCCGCCGTGAGCGTTTTTCCCTTCATCCGATTCAACAATGCGCGATTCTTCGCGTCGCGCGACACGAACTGCGTAAACACCGTCTTCTGCCCTTCTTTCACGTCATTCATCGCGCTCTTCCCGAGAGACTTCGACGTTCCCGTAAGATCAAGTAGGTCATCCTGAATCTGAAACGCCAGTCCGAGCGGCAACCCGAATTGTTCGCAAAAACGGTACAGACTCGCACCACCCCTTTCCCCTCCTCTGGGAGGAGGGGTTGGGGAGGAGTCGGCCATCGCCACCCCCAATTGCATCGGACGGATAAACGAATAGCTCGCCGTTTTCAAACGCATTTTCTCCTCGATAAATTGCTCCGTGACTTTGACGCGCCGCACCGCATCCACGTCGAGCATTTGGCCGAGTATCACCTCGTCCACCATCTTCGCAAAAATCGGCTGCCCCTTCGTTGGCGCGATGAGCTCCGATGCCCAGTTGAAGAGAAGATCGCCGACGAGGATCGCCTGCGCGTCGCCGAACTTCACGTGTGCGGTCGCGACGCCGTGTCGAGATGCGCCGCGATCCATGATGTCGTCATGCACGAGCGCGAACACGTGAAACAGCTCGAGGCCGACCAGCGTATCGATGACGCGCTCGCTTCGTCCGCCCGCCGTGCGATAAGCGATGTACGCGAGATACGGCCGGATGCGCTTGCCGCCCGCGGTCGCCAACGTTCGCGCGTGCGCGATGACGGAGCGGGTATGCGCATCTTGCGTCAGGGCACGCATCTCGCGCGTCTTGCGATCCAACGTCCGCCCGAACGCCTTGTCGAATCGTTTTTTAAACGCTTGAATCCGCATATCTCCGCCGAGCATAGCACTAGCCTTGAATTATTGGCCAGCACGTGTTGGAATCGAAACAGCACTCTCACAAAGGAGGTCGTGATGAATTGCACCATTGAATACGACCTCGACCGTTCCAGCGGTTTCGGGGTCGTGCAGTTCCTGATGAGAGGATCGAGTTTGTTCGTTCTCTTTCTAGGGAGGACCGCAGCCGGCGATGATTGGTCCGGTGAAGTCGGTTCCGTCACCGCCGCCGAATGCCTCATCGCCGCAGACGCGCTTAAGGCGTGGATGCGGAAACCGACGTATCATCCGCACGGAGGACGACTCCCCTGTGCGCTCGAACTCGAAGTCACGAACTACGGAAAAGTCCAACGAACCATGGACGATGATGATACGCTGTACGGCGATCCGTATCCGGAGGTTGAGACGCTGAACATCCGTGTCGACACCGACAAGAACGCGGACATCCTTCGCGACTTGTTTCTCGAGATGCATCGCCGTCTGCGGGGGTTTCAATGACGGGCGCAGTAAGACCGCTCGTCTTGCTCCTCGATGAGACGGGGTTCAGTCATCGCCTCTCGGCCCGGTTCGACCCGGATAAAACGGCGCTTATACGACGCGAAACGATCAGTCGACGCCACGTCCTCCCGCTGACCCCGGTGCACGACACGATCATCGACGAGCAGGCCCGTTTCACCGACCAGCATCTGC
>ERZ1292633.911-Hain-H41-02um-R1-911-length-32991-cov-63_pt1 | contig 32991 bp, 27 predicted proteins | sample MGYA00564406_ERZ1292633 | MGnify/ENA primary metagenome ERZ1292633 (study PRJEB36523, sample SAMEA6512639) | groundwater metagenome | collected 2019-01-08 | study: AquaDiva: Metagenomics assemblies of 32 groundwater samples
ATCCGATGGATGACCTGACCAGAGACCTCCAGCGGTATATCAAGGCGAAAAAGGTGATTGTCATTACCGATGCCTGCCATTCTGCCGCGGTTTCAGGCGGAATGATTGCCATGCGCGGTAACGAGGGTTATCGGGTCAATGACTACCTCAAGAAATTAGCCGAGTCACGTGAAGGTTGCACATTTATTACCGCTTCACGGGCCGGTGAGGGCTCACAGGAATCAGAAAAATGGGGCAGCGGGCACGGCGTATTTACCCATTTCCTGTTGGAAGGACTAAAAGGCAAAGCCGACCGCAATGGCGACGGATTTATCACGATGAAAGAGGCGTATGATTATCTCTATCCTAAGGTTCAGCGGGAGAGCGAGAACGGTCAGGCGCCGTTTGCCTCGGCATATCTGGATAACTCTATCCCGATTGGTATCTGCGAACCGGAGAAAATCGGCTTAACCAGTAGACCAGTTAGCCAGTTACCCCCTACGCCGGTTACTCAAGCACCGCCCAAAGAAACCGTTGACATAGTTGAACTGGCCAATTATTATTTATCGTTAACCGACGTTTCGGGCCGTGAATATGAGGCGCGCCACGCCTATTCACTCGCCCTGCAGACTAATTTGCCCAAGGAAAAATCAACGGAAATTAAGGGCCGCCTCATTGAACTTAATAAGAAACTGGTCTTTTCGTCCTTCCCCACCCCGGACTCAACTATTTATACGGTCAAGGCGGGCGATAATATCACTAATATTAGCCAGAAATATAATGTTGAAACAGGCATGGGCGATATTGCCTTGGGGCATATTAGGCGAATCAATGGTCTCAAAACTCGCAATATCTTTTCTAATGATATACTAAAGATTCTGACCGGACAGATATGGGTTCATATCAGTAAGACCAATCTTACTATGACGCTTTATATTAACGACGACTTTATAAAAGAATACCGGATAAGCGTTGGCGACCCGACCAGGAATTGCGACACGCCGGTCGGCACATATACCATCGGCACCAAAACCATTCATCCGACCTGGTATAAAAAAACCGATGATGGCCGCAAGGAAGAGGTTCCTTACGGAGACACGCGTAATGTCCTTGGAACCAGATGGATGGCGTTTAGGGAAACCCCATCCCTGGGAATCCATGGCACCACCATGCCGGAAACCATCGGCAAGAAGATATCCAACGGCAGTGTCCGGATGTATAATGCGGACGTGGAAGAGGTCTATGACCTGATTTCCAAGGGCGCAAAAATAGTTGTGGAAGAATAAATAATGAGTATTTTGCTAAATCCTTTATTCTTTTTGCCCATTCATCGTCGTTCTTATGATAAATACTATAAAGACCGTGATAAATTGGTAGAACCCAAAAAAAGAGAAGTAGGAGAGCAGTGGGGCAAATCTTTTGGGCAACTTAAATTAGAAATACAATTCCAGTGGGAAGAGATGTGGTTTTGGCCGCCATGGAAATTTAATGACATAGTAGGTTACTTAGACATTGGAATGGATGGGGGTAATTGTCTAACCGCCGATGTTTACTTAAAGCGAAAACATTTCCCTAAATCAGCGCGAAAGAAATCTGGTATGTACTTAACGGTATTACAAAGAAATCAATTTATCTACTATTGTGAAATAAATAAAATTACAGTTGATGTGCATGATAATAAATCGTATCTTCAGGCTTTGGACGTCATTATAAGTACTACAAAAAGACTGATTAAACAATGTCATCAAAGCTTTGAATTATGGTTGCCACCATTTAATTTTAACTGCTTTAACTTTGTTGAGGCATACAAGCAATCTTTTCTCGTGGGACAGTCCCGCCCCCGGGGAAGGGGCTATTTCCTTGCGTTCTAAAGCATAGTTTTCTGGATTTGGGCACAATTCTGAGTCTAATCCATCACGAAAGATATTCACAATCCCTCTACTGCTGGATGACTGAGGAGGTCTCCCGGATGACTGGGGAGTGCTCCCGAATGATTGGGGAGGTTTCCCGAATGACTGGGGAGGTCTCCCGAATGACTGGGGAGGTCTCCCGAATGATTGGGGAGGTCTCCCGGATGACTGCGGAGCGCTCCCGAATGATTGGGGAGTGCTCCCGAATGATTGGGGAGGTCTCCCGAATGACTGACCAGGGCTGGTTAATGACTGACCAGGGCTGGTGGATGACTAACCAGGGCTGGTGGATGACTAACCAAGGCTGGTTAATGACTGACCAGGGCTGGTTAATGACTGACCAGGGCTGGTTAATGACTGACCAGGGCTGGTGGATGACTGACCAGGGCTGGTGGATGACTAACCAGGGCTGGTGGATGGCTGACCATGGCTGGTGGATGATTAGGGTTAGACGCTGGTGTGTCTGGCTTATACATTGCTCTGTATGAGTTATACACTGCTCTGTATGAGTTATACACTGCTATGTATGGGTTATACATTGCTCTGTATGGGTTATACACTGCTATGTATGGGTTATACATTGCTCTGTATGAGTTATACACTGCTATGTATGGCTTATACATTGCTATGTATGCCTTATATACTGCTATTTATGGCCTATATGCCTGCCTGCAAAAGCACCTTTAGGTGATATAACACCTTGATTTTAATGACTTATAGTAAAAATAGTTAAAATAGGGGCTGGATTCCCGTTTTCACGGGAATGACAAGCGAGACGGGAATGACATAACGGGGCAAACAAAAATCCTTTTTTTCATACCCCCTATAGGATTAATACACACCAACACCCCATAGCATAAACACTATATGATGGCGCGCTATGGGGTAGGTATGGTTATTGTCTACACCATACGACCAAGCCCTGTATTATACATCAGCCGCGCATAATCTGTATATCAGCCGTGCGTATGTTATATATCAGCCGGTGATAAGTTACATATCAGCCGTGCGCATGTTGTATATCAGCCGTGGGCGTAGTGTACACGGTTATTGCGCTTACTCTATATAAGCTAAGGGGTTGTTATATATCAGGGTGTCTTGAGGGGTATCCCTACGGCAGGCCAGGGGTACTACCCCCCACCATACCCCCTCCCCCCACTGGAAAAGTGAACAGATGCCCCGATGTTGCATCGGGATAAGTCGCCCGTACGGGCGACTAAATAGTGGAAAGATGAAAGTTAAATCCTGCCGTTTTGCTAACGTGGTCTCTGCGGAGTTCGCAGGAATGACACCTTTGTGAACTTTGTGTGCTTTGTGGTGAATAATTCGGCTTACACCTCCATCTTCCTGATAGTCCTCAGGCCCAGCCAGACCGAGAATCCGGTGGTGATGATGGCGATGGCTGAGATGACTATGATGCTGATGGTCTGGAATTGCATAAATGTCTCAACATTGATGCGGTGCAGGACATAGTAAAGATGCGAGGGTAAACTGCCTATCACGATAATGCTCAGGACATACAAGAGAGACATAACCAGAGTGAGGGTGCCGCCGAATCCGGAGACAATCTTGGATGGGTTGTCCTCGCGCATATTGGGATATAACACGCCCAGGGTCACGGCAATGGATGATAGTCCTAAGCAGATGAGAAACGCGACATAGAGATGATGCATCAGCATAAAAGACGGGACCTCCAGTTGGTAGGATGAGATAAATACCAGTGGCTCGGTGATAATAATCGCCCCGGCCAGAGCGAAGACCAGTTTGCTGTAGAAGATATCCTCGCGCTTTAAGGGCATCATTCCGATTATCCAAAAACGTTTGCCTTCTAAACTAATCTGCGGATAGACGAACCGGGTGGTAAAGGTGGCCAGGGTCAGGGTGGTGGCGACCAGATTGAGCGATGAAACCAGATACTGCCACATATTTTCCTGCAGGTTGATGTAGGGGATGTTCTTGATATTGATGAAGTAAATGGCCAGCAGTCCAAAGAAGATGAGGAGTTGGGTCCACTGGACCGGGTCGCGCATCAGGGTTTTGATGTCCTTGATGATAATCAATCTCAGCGGCCGGCCCAGGAACCAGAGGACCAGATGGGTCAGCCAGTCAACCAGCGAGGTAGGTTTGTATTTCTTATCATGGCGCGATGAGCGCACCAGCGAATAGCCGGAGAAATAGAAGAGCGATGCCATCCAATGGGCCACCAGGCCCAGGAATAATACCTGTGACAGCAGGAGCAGGAAGAAGAAGATGGTGTCTGGCGCTCCGGCTGATTCAACGGCGCTGAACAGGCCCCGGGTGACCCAGAAACTGGGCAGGAGCGGATTCTGGGCGAATGAGAGTTTGCCCATAAATTGCTGCATCCAGCCGGCGGTGAATTCAAAACGGGTGCCCCTTAGGTCAGCCATCTGGGTAATGACAAAGGCCAGGGCAATGGCCACAATGCCGATGAGCGCCAGCACTATGGCCCGGCGATGGCGGGGCAGGAACCGGCCGATGATGATGCTGAACGAACTGCCGACCAGCGCCGGCAGGATGATAAACACCGCTGAAAAGAGCACGGTCCAAACATAATAGAGCCAGTTGGCATGGCGGTCAATGCCAAAGGCAATCAGGAGCGGCGAGCCCAGGAACAGAAACGCCCAGGATGAAAAGGCGATGGATTCGGTCAGTTTATAGAAGAATATCCTGCCTGACGAGACCGGCAGAGAGATGAGATAATCCGATTCCGGCGAATGGAAGAGTGATGAATAATTGATGATGATGTTGCTGATGACTAACATCACGCCCAGGGCAAAGAAGAATAGGGCCAGGAAGTAAAGACGGACCACATCGCCGATTTCCTCGAATGGCCCGACAAACCTCAGGGAGCGATGGAAGAAGACAAAAATGCTCACCCAGAGCACCAGGGCTGATGAGGAGACGATGATGAATTTGAGTTTGTTGTTGTCCAGTTGCTGGGTGGCTTGGTTGGCCAGGGCCCGGAAACGGAATCTGTAAAGCGCGGAAAGCGTTGACATATAATTAGTTTAACCACAGATTAACACAGATTGGCACAGATAATTAAATCAGTGTTTATCCGCGTGCATCTGTGGTTTCACCGGTTTCCCGGCATAAGGTTAGAAATATATCTTCAAGGTTAACATTCGGATTATTTTTCCCCTGGTATTTAAGTTCCTCAAACGTTCCCTGGGCAATGAGTTTGCCCTGGTAAATCACGCCGATGATATCGGCAATCTCCTGGGCAATGGAAAGAATATGGGTGGACATAAAAATAGTCGCGCCGTTCCTGACCAGTTGCCGGAATAACTCCTTAACCACCTTGACATTGGACGGGTCCAGCCCGACCAAGGGCTCGTCCACCACGATGAGCCGGGGTTTGTGCAGGATGCCGGCTGTGATGACTATCTTCTGCTTCATGCCCAGCGAGTAACTCTCAATCAACTGGTCAATGTATTCCTTCATCTGGAAGAGTTCCAAATAGCGGTCTATCTCGGCATTGAGTTCTGACTTGGGCATCCGGTAAACCTGGCCGATGAAATTGAGGAATTCCCGGCCGGATAGTTTCTCGTATAAGAACGGCTGGTCCGGGATATAGGCGATAATCCTTTTCAAATCCAGCGAATCGTTGGAGATGTTCTTGCCGTCGATGAAGATTTCGCCTGAGGTGGGGTGGAGCAGTCCGGCCATCATCTTAACCGTGGTGGTCTTGCCGGCGCCGTTCGGGCCGATAAAGGCGAAGAGCTTGCCGGTTGGCACGTTCAGGTTCAGGCAGTCCACCGCTTTTTTGTTGCCGTAGAGTTTGGTGACATTTTTCAGTTCTATCATATTTATTCTCTCAATAAGTACAGGCCGGGCAGGAGTATTTCCTGCCTGAGTATCTTGCCGTCCGGCGTAATATAGGCCGTATAGTTCAGCGGTGATTTGGCAGTTCCCGGCTCGCTCAGGACTACTTCATAAACATCGTGCATTTGGTTCTGCCATTCTATCTGGGTCCGGCTTTCCACCCGGGCTTTTAGGGTCTGCATGGACGCGCCGAAGGGGTTGATGTAGTTGATGGACCATTCCTTGCCGACGGTCAGATTGGGCATGGAGACAAAAGGCGACAGCCCGTCCGACACGGTGGAATCGGATTTGTAAGGCAGATAACTGGTGGAACTTTTTGCTCCATCAGACATAGTGAATTCCAACGTGTTGTCTTTTACCTGGCCCATGATGCGATAATTCATAAAAGGGCTTTTGGTTGAGAATGAGAATGATTGTAGTTTGTATTTGCTGTCCACCAGGGAATAGCCGGAGAATACCATCTTGGCCGTATCCGATTGCGGAAGAGTCGTCGGGGTTTTGGTCGCGGCGGGCTTTTTAGTCCGGCGGTTGGCTGTGAACATTATTTCCATCATTGAAGGCAGGTTGATAGTGGTGAGATTCTTGATTTTGGTCTCGCTGTTTCCCAGGGGCTCAATATCGGTCTGGGACGAGCCGATGCGTTCGCCCCTGAAATAGATACCCATCTTGATGGTCTGGTCCTCGGCCTGCGATTTGAGGTAGGCCTCGTAGGACGGCTGGGCCAGGGCCGGCAGGGAAGGCAGTATTTCCCGGCGGATAAAAATCCCGGTCATGACCAGCCAGAAGATGATGATGCCGGCAGAAATCAGATATCCTTTAGAGAGCATATGATTTAGCCACAGATTAACTTACCACAAAGAGCACTAAGAACACAAAGAATATAAATGGGACGCAGATAAGCGCTGATTATGCCGATCATCCTGAAAATCCACTAAATCTGCGTGTATCTGCGTTCGCTATTTATTTTCTGCGGCTTCAGCGGTTTTGTACCCTATGGTTTCTTGTTTAGTTTCACATAGAGGAGTTGCAGGCCGGAAATCAGGTTCTGGAAATTGGCCTCTTCTTCCTTGGACAGATTGCCCTTGGTCTTTTCCTTGAGCATGATGAGGATATCAATAATATAACGGCCCTGGAGCAGGTCTATTTCCTTTTTCTTGGTCATCGGGTTTTCCATCTGCCCGAGAGAAATCAGGGCCTGGGCGGATAACGAGGCCAGATAGGTATTGAAATCAGGCGGCGGAAAGTCATGGGGCTCTTTGTCTGCCTCCTGGGCCAGATGTTCTTTTTCCTCGGTGGCTTTCTGTTTCCAGTCCTCGTCCACCTTTTTCTCGAACTTTATTTTATCTTCTGTCATATTATATCCTTAATCCTTACAGGATAACGTGCAGTAATTCTGGCGCCGATAGCGCCATCAAACTGCACGTAATGATGCCTTGATAAAATCCCTGAAAAGCGGGTGTGGTTTAATGGGTTTGGACTTGAATTCCGGATGGAATTGCACGCCCACAAACCAGGGATGGTCTTTTATCTCTATGATTTCCGCCAGGTCGGTGACGGGTTGGCCCTGCGAATCGTTGATAGTGCAGGTGCCGGCCACATCAAAGCCCTGGCAGACGAATTGGTCTTTATACTTGTTATTGAATTCATAGCGGTGGCGGTGCCGTTCCTGGACCAGTTCCGTCTGGTATGCCTTGGATGCCAGCGAATTGGCTTTGAGTTTACAGGGATAAGCGCCCAGGCGCATGGTCCCGCCCAGGTTGGTTATCCGGCGCTGTTCGGTCATCAGGTCAATCACCGGATGAGGGCTATTCGGAGCGAATTCGGAACTATGGGCGTCTTTTAAGCCCAGGACATTACGGGCGAATTCTATGGTGGCGCATTGCATGCCTAAGCAGATGCCGAGGAAGGGTATCTTATTTTCCCGGGCGTATTTGACAGCCGCGATTTTGCCTTCGATGCCGCGATTGCCAAAGCCGCCCGGCACCAGTATGCCCCGGACGCCCCGGAGCAGTTTTTCCGCGCCCTGTTTTTCTATGTCTTCGCTGTTGACCCGTTTTATTTTAAGGCGGACATTATTGGCGATGCCGCCGTGGGTCAGGGCTTCGTATATGGATTTATAGGCGTCCTGCAGTTCCAGATATTTGCCGACCACGGCGATTTCCACGGTCTCGTCGGCCTTCCTGAATCGTTCCACCATCTCGCGCCATTCATTGATGTTGTTGTCGCCGCATTTCAGGCCCAGGAGGTTTACGATGGTGGCATCAAGTTTCTGGTTGGCGAATGTCACCGGCACTTCATAGATGCTGAAATCAACGTCTTTTTCCTCCACCACGTGTTCGGTTTTGACATTACAGAACATGGCCAGTTTGTCCCGCATTTCGTCGGTGATGGGTTTTTCGGTCCGGCAGATGAGGATATCCGGCTGGATGCCGATTTCGCGGAGTTTGCCCACGCTCTGCTGGCTGGGCTTGGTCTTCAACTCCTGGCTGGCTCTCAGGTATGGAATAAGTGTTAAATGGATATAGAGTACGTTTTCTTTGCCTACCTCAAACCCAATCTGACGGATGGCTTCCAAGAACGGCAGCGATTCAATATCGCCGACCGTGCCGCCCATCTCGGCAATGGTCACATCCACCGGCTCCTTGGACGGGTTCTTCATGGCGATCTTGATTTCGTTGGTGACATGCGGGATGACCTGGACGGTCTTGCCCAGATATTCGCCGGCCCGCTCCTTGGCAATGACACTGCCATAGATTCGGCCGGTGGTGAAATTGGACAGCCGGGATATTTTGACGTTGGTGAAGCGTTCGTAATGCCCCAGGTCCAGGTCGGTCTCAGCCCCGTCTTCGGTCACATAGACCTCGCCGTGTTGGAACGGACTCATGGTGCCGGCGTCCACGTTGATGTAGGGGTCGAATTTCTGGATGGCCACCTTTAACCCGCGGCTTTCCAGGAGCAGTCCGATAGAAGCGGTAGTCAGCCCTTTGCCCAGAGAGGAAACCACGCCGCCGGTTATGAAAATGTGTTTCATATACGGTGAAGAATATTACCCGATTTATTTACATAAGTCAAGTTTTTATTGCATAAAGTAAACGAACATGACCTTAGGATTTATCAGCAAAATCAACTGAATCCGCTTACTATAATATTATATTATTAATTATTGTAAGATTTGCTCTTGACAAAAATATGGTAAATGCTATAATATTTTAATTTCAAGATGAAGATAGACCTGCATTTGCATACAACCTATTCAGACGGTGTGTATTCACCCGAAGATGTGGTTAAGTTGTCTCGTGATAATGGGTTAGATGTGATTTCCCTGACGGACCACGACACTACCGGGGCTTACCAGGATATTGACGGGATAGAAACGAACGGGTTGAAGATAATCCGCGGGGCGGAAATCACGGCCAATCACGCGGGAAACGAGATACATATACTGGGCTATTTTAAGAACGGCCTGAGCGACCGGTTACAGGATTTCCTGAACAATACCCAGGCCGAGCGTATCAGCCGGATAAAGGAGGGTTTGAACAATCTGCGCAAGCATAATATCAACCTGTCTTACGACGAGTTGAACGAGTTTAATAAAGGAGAGAGCGTCGGGCGCAATCATCTGGCTAATCTGATGGTGGCCAGGGGTTATACGACCTCGGTCAAGGAATCGTTTGGATTATACCTCAAGGACGAACTGAATATTATCCCGCGATTGCTGACGCCGGTAAAAGAGGTGGTAGAGATTATCCATCAGAACGAGGGTGTAGCCATCTGGGCGCATCCGCCCCGTAAGTTTTTTGAGGGCTTCCTGCCGGCCTTTATAGAATGCGGGCTGGATGGTATTGAGGCGTTTAATTACCGCAAGACCACGGTCTTTGCTCATTATTATGCTGATACGGCCATGAAATATAATCTCTTAATCAGCGCCGGCTCGGACTGGCACGGCTTTGAAGGCGAGATATTCCCGGATAAGGTGTTTTACCAGGAAGAGATTACCGATAAATTCATAAACCTTTTTAACTAAAGGAGTCCATAGCCCAAAGCCGATACTATATCGGCGGATTGGTGGTAAATCACTGCGCTCTTAACTGGCTCTAAGAGAGGATGTAAAATATGTTAGACCCGAAAGTTATACTTAAATCGTCATTGGAAGGCCGGGAAATTAGCTCGATTGAAGCGATTATCCTGATGCAGAGTTATCCGGCCTTTGCCCAGGAAATCCACGAGACCGCTAATCTGATTAACAAGCGGATTCACCGCGACGTGGTCAGTTTCACCCACAGCAATAATATCGGCTACACCAATATCTGCCGGTACAGTTGCCGTTACTGCTCTTTCTATCGCAAGAAGAAGGAGCAGGGGAGTTTTACCCTGGGTATAGATGACGTCTTGAAGAAGATAGCAGAGACGCCCGGCATCAATGAGGTCTGTATCTATGGCGGAGTTAATACCGCCTTGCCGTTTAATTACTATACGGATATGCTCGCCAAGATTACCAAGAATTTTCCCGCATTGAGCATCAGGGCGTTTTCCCCATTGGAGATATTCTTCATCGGCAAGAAATCCCGGCAGACCGTGGCTGAGGTGCTGAAGAAATTCAAGGAGCACGGGCTGGCCAGTTTGCACGGCGCGGACGCGGATATCCTCAACGACAAACTGCGCAAGAAGATATGCCCGGACAAGATTAAGACCGCCGAATGGATTGATATTATCAAGACCACGCATAACCTGGGTATTAAGACCTCGGCGATGATGTTATTCGGACATCTGGAGAACGAGATTCATATTGCCGAGCATATGGAAATCCTGAGGGATATCCAGAAAAAGACTCAGGGCTTTACGGAATTCACCCCGATGCCTTTCGGCGAACACGAGAAGAAACTGTTTATGCTGGAGAAACTGCTCAAAAGGGGCCGGCGCGAGGATTATTTCGGCGGCGAAGGCCAGATAGTGAAGATTGCCGCCATCAGCCGCATCTTCTTCGGCGAGACCATCAAGAATATCCAGGCCAACTGGTTCAGGGTCGGACTGGACAATGCGGTCAAGAGCTTGCACAGCGGCGCTAATGATTTGGGCGAGACCCATTTTGATAGGACGGCTATCAAGAACCTCAAGCCCAGGGCGGAAATGAGCATCTCGCCGGCTAAACTCAAGCGGGTGATAATAAAGATAGGCAAGACACCCCGTCTGCGGAAACATTAATATTTAAGGCGTAGAGCATCCCATTTTTCGTTATTAATTGGGAAGGGGCGCGCCCCGTTAGAAATACATACGCACAAGCAACTATAATTAAATTAATATTTCTTGGCTATAGCCCTGCTCGCAGTTATTATTGACAATGATTATTTCTAACGGGGCGCGGTACCCAAGTAGCAAGGGGACGGTTTGCAAAACCGTAATGCGTGGGTGCAACTCCCACCCGCGCCTTTTTAGAGTCAGTAGAAACGAAGTGACGTACTGACTCTTATCCCGACGAATGTCGGGATTAACTAATGCCCGCCTACGGGCGACGTTAACGCCACTTCGGCGGGTCTAAGACCCAGTAACGCCCTGACGCTTTTGGCGTCATTGCTAACTGGCTCTAAGAGAGTATAACTTATGACAAAATCCAAATCTCTCATTATCGTTCTTCTCGCGCTAATAACCTCTATCGCATTTTCTATAGGGGCCGAAAGTAAACAGGACTCGGACGCCTTTGCCGGCTTAAGAAGGGGTGAAAGGGTGACCGTTAACCTTAAGAACAATCTTTCATACACCGGCATTATCAAATCAGTCATTGGCGACAAGATAGAAATAGATATTTCCTACGATGACCAGGTTCTTAAGGGTAGTTTTTCTTTCCATTCCCGGGATATCAAGTCCATCCTGGCCCGTTCCACGTTCAGCAAGACGGAAAAGGATAGAATCGCAGCCGAGAAGGAGAAAAAAGAATTGGAGCGGGTTCGCGCCTTGCCGCCAAAAACAGCAGATAACGAAGAGCCGACCGAGCCGGCTAATCCAACAGAAAAGAAGGAACTGAAAGATGATGAATTACTGGATTTGCTTAACAAATTTCCGCAAGGCGAAAAATGGAACGGCAAGACCTACGAAGCGATTAAAGATAAGAATGCATTCCTGAGAACGGCTGAAGAAACCAGTTTTATGGAGAATTACCAGCAATGGCTCAAGGCAATAGAGACCAAGGGAGAAAATAGCGATATAGAATTCTTCAAGAGATTCCTGCCGGAGAAAGGTTGGGGCGAAGAAAAATACTCGGAACTGATTACCAGGTATATCCGCCTGAAAGTCGGGCTGACCGCTGAAGAGCAGGAATTCGTAGATAAATATGAGATATGGAAGAAGACCAGGCCGATATACGAAGAGGAACAGAAGAAAAAGCAAGAGGAGGAGAAAAAACAGGAAGAGGAAAAGAAGGAATCGGAGCCAACGTCTCCGCCTGCTAAAGAAGAACAGCCGGTACCGGAAAATCCGCAGGAAGAGCAGCCGCCCGAAGCGCCGGTCGGGGAATAGCAGGTTACCACCTCAACGGTTTCTGCCAGGATTCCTTCAATTCAGACAGGTCTTCATTGATAATGGCCTTACCCGAAATGCCTTTAATGATAAGTTGCTTAGGTTTTACGGTCTGGCCGATTAATCCATAAGCGCAGTCAGCCATGGCGCTTTCAAACTCCGTCTTGTGTCCGGACGCGACCTCTACCAAAAATCTGGAGTTGGATTCAGAGAAGAGGATGGCGTCGTTTTGGGATTTGGGATTTAGGATTCGAGATTCGTAGGGTACTTTAGCCAGTTCTATCTCCATCCCGACCTCGCCGGCAAAAGCCATCTCGGCTGCCGAGACCGCCAGCCCGCCTTCGGATAAATCATGGCAGGCGCGCACCAGCCCGGCCCTGATGGCCTTTGATACGGATAGCATAATCTGTTTACCTGCAATCGCATCCACCTGCGGAGTCGCAACGGAGTTCGCTATCGCGGTCACTGCGGTGTTCCGATTATTTCGGGGCGGCACCTGGCCGTCTTTTACGCCCAGCAAATCATAGTAATGCGAACCGCCTAATTCGTCCTTGGTTATTCCGACAATATAAACCAGATTGCCGGTTTCCTTGAGGTCCATTGATACGGCCTGGCGCACGTCGTCAATAATTGAGATAGCTGATATCAAAAGAGAGTATGGAATAGAAATGTTCTTCTTGGCGGAAACGCGGTATTCGTTATTGAGCGAATCCTTGCCTGAGATAAAAGGCGTCTCATAAACCTTGGCGATATCGTAACAGGCCTGCGAGGCCCGGACAATGGCGCCCAATTGCTTGGGATTATTGATATTACCCCAGCAGAAATTATCCAGAATCGCGGTCTTGGTCGGGTCGCCGCCCACGGCCACGATATTTCTGAGCGCCTCGTCTATGGCTGAGGCCGCCATGGCATAGGGGTCTAAGTCGCCGAATTTCGGAGCCATCCCGTTGGCAATGACAAACCCGCGGTATGAATCCGGGATGGGCTTGGTGATGCAGGCATCGCCCGGGCCGTCGTTATTAACGCCCTGCATTGATTTCAGGGCGCTGGCTGCCTGGACCTCGTGGTCGTATTGCCTGATGACCCATTCCTTGGAGCAGATATTAGGCATAGCCAGAATCTGTTTCAGGGTCTGGCCTAAATCCTTAACCGGCTTGGTTGCCCGCGCGTGTTTGCTTTCCGCCGGTATAGTCCATTCAGCCGGGAGTTCCAACTTGGGCAGTCCGTTATGCAGGAATTCCATCTCCAGGTTGGTAACCGTATTGCCCTGGTATTTCAGGACCAGCCGCTTGTCGCCGGTAAATCGTCCGATAATCGTGGCCTCCACGTTCTCCCTGGCGAATAATTCCAGAATGGCCTTCTCGTGCTTAGGCAGGACAGACATCACCATCCGTTCCTGGGCCTCGGAAATCCAGATTTCGGTGTAGGACAATCCTTGGTATTTGAGAGGGACTTTTTCCAGTTCCACCATTGCGCCGGTTTCTTCAGCCATCTCGCCGACGGCCGATGAAAGCCCGCCGCCGCCGCAATCCGTAATGGCCGTGTAGTATTCCAAATCGCGAGCATTGAGAATCACGTCCAGCATCTTCTTTTCTTGGATGGCGTTGCCGATTTGGACTGCGCCGGATGAAATCATCTCGGACTTTTCGTCCAGTTCTATGGAGGCGAAGGTCACGCCGTGGATGCCGTCCCGGCCGGTTCGGCCGCCCACCACCAGTATCAAATCGCCTTCATTGACGTGCTTGAAACACTTGGTTCTGGGCATTATGCCGACTGTTCCGCAATAGACCAGGGGATTGGCCAGGTAGCGGTCATCAAAGAATAAGGCGCCGTTGGCCGTGGGAATGCCCATCCGGTTGCCGTAGTCGCGCACACCGGCTACTACGCCCTTGAATATGCGCTTGGGATGAATCACGCCCTTGGGCACCTTATCCGCCGGGAAATCAGGCGGGGCAAAACAGAACACATCGGTATTGAGAATCGGCTTGGCGCCCAGCCCGCAGCCCATCACGTCCCTGATAACGCCGCCGATGCCGGTGCCGGCCCCGCCGTAGGGCTCTATGGCCGAGGGATGATTGTGCGTCTCCACCTTGAAACAGACCGCATTGCTCTTGTCAAATTCTATGATGCCGGCGTTGTCCTTAAAGACCGAGATGCACCAGGGCTTGTCCAGTTCATTGGTCACCTTCATTACGGTCTGCTTCAGGAGATTATCTATGACCCGGGTTTGGACGGTGCCGTCCGGCTGGGTCTCTTGGTATTTAATCAGCCCCTTGAGCGTCTTGTGTTTGCAGTGTTCGCTCCAGGTCTGGGCAATGGTCTCCATTTCGATATCGGTCGGGTTGCGCTTCTGCGACTTGAAATAATCGTTGATGGTCTTCATCTCGGCCAGATTCAGGGACAGGCACCGCTCCTTGCTTATCCGCATCAGGGTCTGGTCATCCGCATCCAGGATGGCGATGGTCTCCAGTTTGAAAGAATAGGGCGGGGCCGAGGGAATGGCGGTCAGCGTCTTATGCCCGATGAAGAAATTCTCTATGACCGGATTGGCGAATATCCGGGTGGACAGCCGCTTGAGGTCGGCATCCTTGATTGCGCCCTTGAGGTAGTATTTCCGGCCGGTGTGCACGGAATTAATTCTGAAGCCCAGGTCTTTGATGGCTTTTAGGGCGCTGGCCTCTACCGGGTCCATTACCCCGGGTTTGAGGAATACCGTGACCACCGAGTGCACGCTATTCTTGAACAACTCCAGCGGTTTCTTGGCCGAGAATTTGTGCACGGTCTGGTCTGCCAGGATTTGACTGGCGATGGACTCAACCTCGTTCGGGGACAATTCCGCATCCAGTATATAGAGCGAGGCAAAGCGGACGTCAGAGACGGACTTGATGCCGAAATCAATGATATCCTGCCTGACTCCGGCGCCGATAGGGTCCGGTATATTGGGATTCAAAGCAACTTCTATCTGGTAGAGCATAATAATGATTATGGTACACGATAATTCTGGTTAGGCAAGAAATTTCGTGTTTGTTGATACGTTTGGCTTTTGTCATTAGGATTTTCGGACACACCGTAATGATTAATAAACCGATACGGTCGCTGTTGATAACTCTTGGCGCTCATTATAGAGCATGCTAAGCTGTGTTTCTATAAGAAAGGCCGGATGTCTGCATTTTAAATACCGTCTGTTTAGTAATCCAATGCCATCTTTTTGCTAATTAGATGCCACTCCTTATAGAGTGTGCTAAGCAATAACTCTACAAGGGACGGCGTCTGTTTGTATGGAGAATACCGTTTGTTTACTATACTGATGCCAATTCTTTATCAATCAGATACCACCCCTAAGGAGCAGAATGGGGATGTAACTCTGTAAGGGGGGTGGGGGGGACTCCCCCCTGCACTATTTTATAGCGGGAAAGGGGCAAAATGGATAGGTAAAACCAGGAGAAATGGCAATTTTTGGGCGGGGCGGATACGCCCCGTTAGAGATAGTGTCCCAGAGGGACACGTCTAAAGAGGTTTATATCACAACTTAACAGGTTAACCTTTGTTATCCTGAAATATTCTGGGCTTTGTTATCGGCATCTCTAACGGGGTAAAGATATGCCATTTTGTTGAGCCGGTAGATACGTTCGCGCATAGGCGGATGCGTGGCCATCAGGTTTGCCACAAAGCCCTCTTTGTTGGTAAATGAATTGCCCAACGGGTCGGCAATGCAGAGGTGCGCTACGCCCCTCTTGATGGACGTGGTCGGCGCGGATGACTCTTCTATCTTCTGCAGGGCATTGGCTAAGGCGTTCGGGTTCCTGATGAGTTCAGCCCCTGACGCATCGGCCAGGTATTCCCGCTTCCTGGATATGGCCATGGCCATCATCCGGGCGATAATTGGCGCCAGAATGATAAATAACAGCCAGATAGCAAACATGATAAGCGCAGCCCCGCCTCCGTTCTTGCGTGATGATGATGAACGGCTGCCCCGGTTGGACCATCTCATTGACCGGGCCGCCCAGTTTGATAACAGGACGATGGCCCCGACCAGCGCGGCTACCACGGTCACCAGCCGGATATCATAATTGCGAACGTGGCTCATCTCGTGCGCCACTACGCCTTGGAGTTCGTCGCGGCTCAACCGGTTGAGCAGGCCTTCGGTAATGGCAATGCTGGCGTGTTCCGGATTCCGGCCCGTGGCAAAGGCGTTCGGGTCCGGGTCAGGGATGATATAGACCTTGGGCATAGGCAGTCCTGAGGCAATCTTGACCTCTTCCACGATGTTCTGGAACTGGCGTTCTTTTAATTCCAGCAGATTAACAGGCCGGGCGCCGGTGGAATAGAGCACGACCTTATCCCCTTTGTAATAACTGCCCAGAACTGAGACCACTCCGATGATAATCGCGATGACCATTCCGATGGGCAATCCGCGGTTGTAGAAATGGTCAAACCCGATGCCGATAAAGGCGAAGAAGAGGATGAAGAGAAACATTATCAGCCAGGTGTAACGGCGGTTGTGTTTCTGCTGGTCGTAGATATTCATACAATACAAATAAATTCTTCACCACAAAGGGCACAAAGAATAACCTTTGTTTTTGACTCACACGCTAAGGCGGATGCCGTAGTCCTCGCTATTTAGTTTCTTGAATACGGAAACGATATTTAATTCTATTGCCAGAGGGATTATCAATGAGTCCGCCAGCGGACAGTTTGATATACTACATTCGCCGCCGCATTGCTTCAAACTATTAACGAATTTATTGAGCCGGGGCGCCATAGCCTGGTTGAGTCCGGCGTAAAGCCGGTAACAAGAGATGGCCTCTTTTAATTTACGCGGGCCGCCTAACGTCAGGTTTGCTACCAGGTTTGCCATTCTACTGATTTGGCTCGTCCAGTTGATGGGATTGCTCATATTGGTCATATAGGGCATACCGCCGAAGACGCCTTTGCCGAATCGTGTAGAATAGAGAATGGTATCAGATAAAGGGAATGCCTCGTGAACCACCGGACCGGACTCCTTCTTAAAGGCGTTGGCCAGGATAAATTTTACCCTGACCCATTGTTCTTCAGGATGGGTAATGGTGTCTATGACAAGTATGGCGATGAATATGCCGGCCCCGATAAACCAACCGTGCCAACTGAAGATATTAAAGTTAATTATGTAGGGCAGGACGAATATGCCTATGATAAAATAAAGGACATTAAAGACCATAAAACCCACAGGTAGGAATACCAGTCCCAATAGGGTTAATAAAATCCCCTGGGTAAGAGATTCTTTACGTTTTTTGGCAATTAGTTCATTGATGTCCATTGAATTATCAACATTCCTCTTCCATGTCGTCAAAAATAAATACCTTAAAGCCCCAATAAGTTGTTTTGATGAATCCGGTAGCCAGGAAAGCCAGGGCGGCATAGGCCATAGGCGGCCCTTCAGTCGGGATATTTATGAGGCGGTCTTCGCTGACCAGGAAGGTGGTCATTCCGCCGTAGATAAGGAATTCCATGACTGCAGCGCGGCTGATAAAGGGTAACTGCATCGTATTAAAGAGAAACCAGGTGACGAAATCAGCGGTCATGATGCCGCTAATTATCGGATACCATTCGTTTTGGGTATCTAGATAAATAAGCCCAGGCAGATAAACGGCAACTCGGGCTATGATGCCGCCTATCAATTGCGGGGTGATGGCATTGAGTTGCTTGACCTTGTCCACGAAGACAGCGCCTTCCCTGGCAATAATCTTGGCGATGTTATCCTGCCGGGTGGTATCGAGTTCAGCCATGGGAATCGACTCGGGCGGAGGGGGATTACTTTCACTGAGTTCCACCAGCTTCAGGCAGTTGTGGCAGATGCTGTGGTGGTTGACCTTGACCAGATGCACCGGTGAAAACGACTGCAGGCAGATATGGCAGAGTTGTTTCTTGAAACTTACTTTGGTCAGCATTTTATATAGATACTTTTACGGCTTTACGAACCGCATCATCTTGCACATCAAAAAAGTCCTCGTCTGTGAATCCGAATACGCCAGCCACGATATTGGACGGGAACATCTGGACTTTATTATTGTAATCACGGACATTGCCGTTAAAGAAGCGCCGGGCGGCGGCTATTTTGTCTTCGGTATCCACTAATTCCTGCTGGAGTTTCAGGAAATTCGAATTGGCTTTTAATTCGGGGTATTTTTCCACCACGGCAAAAAGGGTTTTGAGGGTTTCCAGCATCTGGTTTTCATCCGAGGCCTGGCTGGCATATTTGCCGTTGTTATTGAAGGCCCGGTTACGCGCTTCGATGACCCGTTCAAAGGTGGCTTTTTCATGAGCGGCGTAACCCTGGACCGTATTGACCAGGTTGGGAATCAGGTCATAGCGGCGCTTGAGCTGGACATCAATATCAGCCCAGGACTCGCGGACGTGATTCTTCAGGCCGACCAATGCGTTATAGATAGCGATAAAGATTATCAACGGGATAATAATTATTCCGGCAATTACAAGTATCATAAATAGTTCCATGTATTACCTCCTGCATTCTTCCAACACATAATGAGGTGTTTTATTATAAAACTCCCTGGCAAAGTTGTAAAGCCCGATATAGGCCTCCGGTTCTATCACGGATTGATAATAGAAAGCCAAATAGCATCCGGTAATTTCTATTAACGGCATTCTATTAAACCTCATTAAGAATTCCATCATCTGGGGGTGGATGATGTCATAGGCGAATTTCTTGTCATTTGATTTTACGTAGAACCGGCTGCTGAACTCCTTGGATTCGAAGTCGATATCATCGAACCCGATGGCTCCGGCAATCTTGTCGAAGAAATTCTCAGGCCGGATATAAAGCGTTCGGAATTGCTGGGGAATCTTAAGGATACAGGCCGAGACCAAATGGGTCGTCCGGTTCTTACCTGAGCCGGTGGAATATTGGTAATCAAAGATATCAACATAAGCCCCTTCTTTATTTCCGCTGATGATATTAGACGCCTGATGCGCGTCGCCTTTGTTGAACAGCGATATAGAGGAGTAGATTCTATCTTTGCCTGATAAATCCTTGGGTTCATAAGACAACCCTAATTGGGTTGCCACTTTAGCCATGTCTTCCCGCCGCTTCTTGGCAGCGTAATAGGCATATATTGCACCGGCAATAGCAACTACGCCAATCAATATTATGAATAATAATTTCATTATTTTATCAGTGTGCCAGTGCGCCGGTCTGCCTGTTTATCAGTCCGGCCAGACATAGGAATGACTGGCGAACTGACTTACCGGCAAACCGGCTGACCGTTATTTAGAACTGGACCTTAGGCGCCTGGCGTTCCTGGGGCGTGGCGTCTATGTTAAAGAATTCAGACGCCTGGAAGCCGAATACGCCGGCCACGATATTAGACGGGAACATCTGAATCTTGTTGTTGAATCCCATCACGTTATCGTTATAGAATTGCCGGGCAAATGAGATTTTATTCTCGGTAGTGGTCAGTTCTTCCTGCAGGGCCAGGAAATTCTGGTTGGCCTTGAGTTCCGGATACGCCTCAACCACAGCAAACAGGCTCTTGAGCGCTTGGGTCAGGAATCCTTCCTGCTTGGCTAATTCGCCGACGTTGCCGGCGGCTGATGCCTGCATACAGGCCGTGCGCGCCTTAGTTACATTTTCGAAAGTAGAACTCTCATGTTTGGCATAGCCCTTGACCGCCTCGACCAGATTCGGGATGAGGTCGTATCGGCGTTTGAGTTGAACATCAATCTGGGACCAGGCATTCTTGACGATATTGCGCAGGGCCACCAGGCCGTTATAGGTTGTAACCAGCCATAACAGTACAATTACAACTAACCCACCAGCACCTATTAGATACCACATAAATTCCTCCTGATAAATAGGCGGATTTAAGAGGTTAAGGTGTAATTGGATTAATCCGCTTAATCCATTTACATATTACAGTATAGCAAAAAGCGTGCCAAAGCGAATAATTATCGGATAATAATTATTGGTTGTGAGTTAACTGCTTATGATTATTAGCGTTATGGCGAGATGTAATAACTGATAGCTTGTAATTAGTGATTTATAATGACCGTCGGCATCGTTTATTTCTGCACATTATGTAATAAAGTGCACGACTAGTTTATTTTTAGACTAATCCCAATTTGATTATGATGGAAATCATTATGGCCGCGGCCATAATCGAGCCGACTTGACCGCCGGTGTTAACGCTGACGGCGTGCATCAGGAGGAAATTTTGGGGGTTTTCTTGTTGGCCTACTTTCTGGACACAGCGGGCTGACATCGGGAATGCCGAGATGCCGGCGGCCCCAATTAGCGGGTTTATTTTACCGCCGCTCAGGAAACACATTAGCTTGCCGAGCAATACGCCGCAGGCGGTATCCAGGATAATAGCGACTAGGCCGAGGGCAAATACTTTGAGGGTAATAAGTCGGACAAAGGTGTCGCCGGACATCGTGGCGCCGATGCTGATTCCCAGCAGGAGCGTGACAATGTTGGCCAGTTCGTTCTGGGCTGTGCTGCTGAGCCGGGCCACTACGCCGCATTCCCTGAGGAAATTGCCCAGCATAAGCATGCCGATAAGAGGCGCGCCTTTGGGCGCCAGCAGGGATACAAAGATGGTGACAATTATCGGGAACAGGATTTTGACTACCGGCCGGACCGATATTTTTGATACGCCCATATTAATCATCCGCTCTTTTTTAGTGGTCAGCATCCGCATAACCGGCGGCTGGATAAGCGGAACCAGCGACATATAGGAATAAGCGGCCACCGAGATTGCGCCAATCAGGCCGGGCGCATATTGGGACGAGAAATATATGGCCGTCGGGCCGTCGCAGGCGCCGATGATGCCGATGGCGCAGGCATCAACCTTGCTGAAGCCGAGCAGCAAAGCGAGAATAACCGTTAGGAATATCCCGAATTGCCCGGCCGCGCTTAATAGGAGTATTTTCGGGTTAACGAAGATGGGCGTGAAATCCGCCATTGCCCCGATGCCGATAAAGACCAGGCAGGGGAAAAGTTCGGTGACTATGCCGGCGTCATAAATGACTCTTAACAGGCCGCCCGGTTCCATCAGCCCGGTCATCGGCAGATTGACCAGAATGGCTCCGAAGCCGATGGGGATAAGCAATAACGGCTCAAACCCGTATCTTATGGCCAGGAAAATCAATAATCCGCCGATGAGAATCATCAGGGCTTCATTGAATCCCATATTCATCACGCCTTCAACCAGCGCGCTCAAGGCAATCTTTATAATCTCTAACATAGTTTTATTTCTTGTCTTTATTAGCCGGCTGGTTTTTGACAGGGAATATCTTAAGAAGCAGGCTGGAAATAAGACCGAGTATATATAATCCGACCAGGGTGCCGCCCATGCCGACCAGGGCTAAACTCAAGCCGAACTCCAGGTTTTCCATAGTGATTATTTGCTAACCATTTCTGTTAGAAACGTTATAAGAACAATTTAATTAATAATACGAGTTACGCAATTACGAACAAAACCACCATCTCGTCATTCCCGCGAAAGCGGGAATCCAGTAATTTCCCAGAGGTCTGGATTCCGTGTCAAGCACGGAATGACAGCGAGTGCGTAACTCGTGTTAATAATACATCCACCCGCATAATATTATCAAGGAAATAATAAAGAAATAGTAAGAGGATGTAATAGTTATTAATCAAAAGTTATCCCCCCAATCGTCATTCCCGTGCAAACGGGAATCCAGTATTAAATGGCCTGGATTCCTGCTTTCGCAGGAATGACATCTGTGTTTATCTGCGATTGCATTTTATATTTTCTTATACCTCGATAAATGTTTGTCTATTGTTTTCGGGAGGCATAGTTCCATAGCGGCTTAAGAACGAATTCGTAAATCGGCGGGAAACAGAGGATTAAGAGTAACAAGACAGCCATCCCGGCATTCAGCGGTTCTGATAAATGTTTTACGAGGGCTTCTTTATTTAAATCCGCCGGAGTCATGGGCATTCTGAGGTAAAAGTAGATAATCAGTCCGAGGATACGAAACAGGCGCCATTGCTCGCGGTATTTTAGGATTAGGTTCCAGTCAAACCTGCCGAACGGCTCGGCCAGCCGGGCCGGCCATAAACGGGGTATGATGCGCGGAACCAGCCGGCAGTATTCGTCGTATCTGGCGCCGAATTGCGTTCTCAAGAATCCCTCTTCCTTGCGCACCCGCCAGTTAATGACTATCAGGTAAAAGATGGGCAGGTAGATTGCTGCCACGTAAATATTACGCGTAATTAGGCACAGTCCGACATCAACCAGGAAACTGCCTACGTAAAACGGGTTGCGGACAAAGCGATAAGGTCCGGCGGTGATGAGTTTCTCCTGCTTGACCAGATATCCGGCAGAGATAAAATGGATAATCTGCCCGATGATAATCGGGATACTCCCGATGATAATGGAATTAATATTCGGATAAGCCCAGACCAGAAGGACAATAATGAATATGGCACGCAATCTGGTTCGTATTTTTAGCATAATAAGTTATTAAACCCGGTCTCTGGCCCGGAAGGTCTTGGGGCTGAAAAACCACCACTTCCTGATAGCCCAGAATCGCTTGAGATACTTCTTTTCCTCGGCCGTCATCTTATCCGGAAAATAGCGGTTCTTGAATTTTAATAAACTGCCCTTGTCAATCAGGCGGAGATAATCAAAGAACACTTTGGATAGCGCCATTGCCGGCCTGAGATACAGGGCATTAGCGAAGTCAATGATATATGGCGTAAAATCATCAGTAATCAGGATGTTTTTCCGTTGGGCTAAATCAAGATGCACCACGCAGCGCTTATGGATTTCCGCGATAAGGTTTTCCAGCTTACCGATTATTTCATAAGGCAGTTCGCCGGCGCGGAACTTATTGAGGAATTTGCCTTCAATATACTCTATTAATAAACCGTTGTGCGTTTTGCGGATGGCGTTGGGAATGCCTTTTATGCCCTGAAGCCGGCCCAGAATGGCGAATTCATTATTAACCATCACATCTCCCCAGGTCTTTCTGACCCAGACCGGCCGGTCTGAATAATCCTTCCAGATGACTTTTTTGCCTTTATAGTCAATCAGTTTGACAACCGGCGTCAGGATGGATTTGTCCTTGATGACTTCAATTAGTTGGTGATTCATAATAACGGGTCGTAGGGGTATTAAGCATTTACGGATACGGTACCCATAGTTTAATTATAATCGCAGCCGTGCCGACCATGACCGCAAAGCCGACCTGAACTTCCTGGTTTTCCCAGAATACCCGCCAGGTCCATGATTTTGGATTCAGTGATGTATAAGGCCTGAGCCGGCGCGGAATATAATCAGGCACATTCTTGTCGTAATACTCATAGGCCGGGCCGAACTTTTCTATCAGCCGGGTGCTTTCTATCCGGCGCTTGGTCGGGATATAGACCAGCATAAAGGCCACCAGTTCCACCAGTATGATATAGAGGATATAGGGATTGATGGCCAGCATGTTAAATCCCATCAGGATGATAAAAGAGCCGGCATACATCGGATTCTTAATATAGCCGTATGGGCCGCTGGTGGTCAGGTTCTTGTTCTTTTCCAGATGGCCGGTGGCCCAGATGCGCAGAATCTCGCCCAAGGTTATCAGGGCCAGCCCGCAGATAAGATAGGGCAGATAAAATAGCCCGCTCTTGGTGGCCGGCAGGGACGGCTCGGACAAATAGATTAATAGCCCGGCGGTCAGGAGCACGAACAGGAACCGCTGGTTAACCTTCTGCAATCGCTTTTTTAGATTCATAACCGGTCTTTAATCAAGGCATAATTACATTCTACATATCCAATATGCCAGTTCCTCTTTCTATCGGCTGCGGAATACCATATCTTAAGGGAATCATTTTTCGGGTCATATAATAAAGCGCTTCTATATATTCTTTTATCGTCCCAATTACCCCGTTTCCCAGGCGTCCTTCGGCGCCGGCATTCACCGTCCATACCTTGAAAAGGTTGCCCTGCTTGATAATTGACGGCGAAGTCCACTGAAAAACCGGTATATTCAGAATGTTGATGGGCTTGGACCAATGGGCGCCATCAGATGATTTGGTTAATTTTACTTCTATCTGATTATCTCTTGAATTTACCAGTTGGTAATAAATCCATAATTCGTTATAAACATCGTGATAAACTATCTCCGGGTCATTGTGATAATCCTGCTCTGGTAACGGCGCCGGCACAATGGGATTAGTAAGCCCGGGTGGAACTTCCCACGACCGACCATCGTTGGAAGCGACCACGCTGGGGTTTTCATACCTCTGGTTATAGTCCGGATAGGGCGTCATCACCATCCAGTATTTATAACACTGCCAGGGTTCTGTAAATTCTATTACATCAGGATGAGTGCACTGGTTTTTACCGTCATAAGTTGGAATATCCAGATGAGACGGCGCATTCTCAACAATACCGGAGGGACTGATAAATATCCGATGCAGAAATCCGCCCCAAAATGGTCTTATCAGCATATCAATTTCTCCATTTTGTCCACAGAATCTTGCCAGTTAAATTTCTGGGCCATCGCATAGCCATTCTCGGAAATCCTGGCCAGCAATGTCGGGTCAGACAGCAGTTTGATGACGTTCTCAGCCAATGCCTCGGGGTTTCTTATGGGCGAGACCAGGGCGGTTTCGTTATGAACCGCATATTCCCTGCATCCGCCGTTATCCGTGGTAGCCAGTGCTGTTTTGCAGGCCATCGCCTCCAGGGGCGGTAACGGCACGCCTTCATACCAACTTGGGCACATATAAATATCGCAGGAACTATAAATATTCCTTAACTTTTGCTGAGGAGGGTTATGGTGATATTCTACGTCGGATGATGTTACTTCATCGGGCTTGCGGTGCCTGACTCCAAAGAGCACCAGTTTAATATCCGGAATGGATTTCTTCGCTAATTCAAATGCCTTTAACCCCTCGCTGAATCCTTTTAATTTGGCCGTATGATGAAGCATCCCTATTCTTTTCGTGCCGTAGGACTTATTTACCGGGAAAAACTGGCTATGGTTAACGCCATTGGGAATATAATATCCGCTTTGTCCGAATTCATCCATCAGCCGTTGATGCAGCCATTTGGATGTAATAATCTTGGTTAAGGGGAAACGGATTGTTTCCCTGACGTCAGCCGTATCGTCAATAACTCCCTCTACAGGCAGATGCTGGATAAGGTGGAATTTCCTGCCCCTGGAATAACTGCAGTTATTCAAAAGCCGGGCTGTTTGCCAGGCGGATGCAAAGATTACGTCGCCTTCAGGGATATATTTTTCCTCCCAGCGCCGGACGAATTGCAGGTTAACGCCCTTCAAATCAACCCACCAGACCGTATTAATAAAACGTTGGATAAAATTGCGTAAAAACGGATACCGGCGTTCCCGGCAGATAAGATTCACCCGATGCCCGCGCTCGGCCAGCCGACGGGCATATTCGCAGATAATCCGCACCCCGCCGCTTACGGTCAGGTGCGGAACGAGAAAGGTTATACGTTTACCCTGTAAGGACATATTATTCTTTCTTTAATATTGAATGAACTATCCAGTTTCTGTAAGGGATGATTTTGAGTAATCGCTCGCCGCGTGGTTGGTTGGTATTGATAAACCACTCCAGGAATCTGTCAAACAGGGAAGGTTTTTCTCTGGATATCTTAATCCGGGAAGAAATAAACTTAAAATGGAAATCGTGATAATATGAGTGGGAATGTGACTTATCAAAGTACTTAAATGTCCGGCAGGTAAAATAACGGCAGTGCGTCGGGTCCCTAAAGGCCATCTCGCTGAAACAATGGGGCACTATAATTATCAATTCACCGCTCGGTTTTAATACCCGATGAAATTCCCTCATTACGGTTGTTAAGTCGTTGATATGCTCCAGAATCATAGAGCAATGTATCTCATCAACCGAATTACTGACCACCATCGGCAGTCCTTTTTGGATATCGCAGGCAATATCCACGCCCGGCAGTTTAAGGATATCAACACCGGTGTATCCTTCCTTCTTGAGATTCCCGCAGCCGATATCTAATTTTACCCCGTTAGAAATGTCTGCGTTCGCTTGCACTGTGAACTTTTCGGTATTCTCTTTATGTCCGTTATTATTATTTCTAATGGGGTTCATTGGTTCTTCACTCCTTTGATGATTTCCAGCAGTTTCGGCGCATTTGCCTTGACCGAATAGTATTTCTCCACGGTTTCTCTGGCCGCCAGGCCAATTTTCTGCCGGAGTGTTTTGTCTTCTATTAGTCGATTAATCTTATCAAGCCATTCATTATCATTCTTAGTCAGGAATCCGTTTACGCCGTCCCGGATAATCTCGTTATGCACCCCCACAGCCGAGGCCACAGCCGGGATTCCGGATGCCATATACTGCAGGAGTTTGGTGGCGCATTTGCCCCGTGACCAGGAGTCGTCAGGCAAGGGCGCCAGGCCGATATCAAAACTCCAGACATCCTGCGCCTCGTCCGCCTCGGACCAGGCCTTCTTGATTATCGGCATTTTCTTGCCTTCGAAGAAACTATCGCAGACAATTTTAAGGGAGACGTTGTTGTGGCTTTCGGCGAGCCGGTCCAGGACCGGCTGGAGCGCTTTTAGGAATACCAGCGATTTGCTCCCGCCAATCCAACCCAGAATGACTTGCTTTACATCTTTTTTGTTGTCATTGCGAGTGGTCCCGCTAAGGCGGGATTGCGTGGCAATCTCTGATGTTGGATTCTTTATTCTGTACTTGTCCGTATCAATCGTGGTTGGTAGAATCCAGATATTTTTGTTATGCGGCTCAGCAAATGATTTTAGGTAAGAATTACCGGCGATAATGCCGTGGCATCTCTTCACCATAGAGGTAAAATGTCGCATCCGGAGGGGTGATTCAGGAATCGGATGCCGGGAGCTGTTAAACATCACAGCATCGTCGAAGTCATAGATGAGTTTGGCGCCTTTGGCCTTGAGCCGCTTAAGCCAGAAGCGATGCACCCGCTTTTTCTGGAAAAATACGATATCAGGTTCTTTGGCTTTCCGCAAGAGACGCCACCATTCCATCAGCCCTGAAGGAAAGGGAATTACCGCTGTGTCAATACCGGCGTCTTTCAGGTACTCAAGATACTGGATGACCCTCAGCCGGGTAGCCGGATGGTTACCGGCCCGGACCACAAATAGGACTTTCATTATTTAATCTATATACCATAAAAAAGCAGTAAGACAAGAAATGATTGACCCTCTTGTTGAAATAGATTACTATGCCTTACTATGCAATTAGTTAGTAACAGTTATGCTCCGTTAAAACGAGTGTTGATGCATTGCCCGGGCGATGAAATCCGCACGATTACCAAACAAAGTGCTTCGCACTTTAACTTCGCCTCGTCGGTCAATCTTAAAAGATTCCAGTATCAATATGATTGTTTCCTGAAAGTCCTGCGTGCCTGCAAGGTTGAGCCGGTTCTGATAGGCGAGGTTTTGAAAGACGACAAGGAGGCGCAGACCTATATTGCCAAGCGGCCCAATATGATTTATACCCGTGATTTGGCTGTGACCATTGGCAAGGGCATCATTCTGATGGGTATGCAGGCCAAGGGACGTAAATGGGACACCTGGTTGGTGAGAAAAGTGGCGGAGAAACTGCGCATCCCGATTCTGGGCGATATCGGGCCGGACGGTATCCTGGAAGGCGGCGGCGTGGAGTTTATCACCGATAAAACACTGGTGGTCGGCTTCTGCGACCGGACTAATGAGATGGCCTTAGAGAAAATCAGGAAGTTCACGCTTGGCTTGCAAATAGAAGAACTTGTAGTCGTGATGCTGCCTGAAGGAGTGATTCATATAGATGGTTTCTTCCTGCCGGTGGATAAGAATATTGTCATCGCCCACCGAGCATATCTCAATCAATACCCCTGCGCCATCTATCGCAAAGGCAAAAAGCCCGGATACACCTGGTTTATGGATTATCTGGAAGAAAAGAAGTTTGATATTATAGAGATTACTTATGAAGAGGGCTGTAAATGCGCGGCCAACTATATCCAAGTGGCCCCTCGCAAATTAGTCGGCTATGAAGGCAATAAGCGGGTGGAAAAAGAGGTAGCCCGAAGGGGCGGCGAGGTCATTACCTTCCCGGGCAGTGAACTGATAAAAGGCAAGGGCGGTCCGCACTGCATGACCTGCCCGTTGGAGCGTAGCTAAAGCGAAGGCGAGCCCGTTGGAGCGGAGCGAATAAATTCGTACGTGTCCCCAGATTTCCTGAAACTCTACGAAGGCGCGCTGGCTACTATCTTAAAGGTCTCGTCAGTCAAGGTCATCAAGAAACCGGCTCCGCAGAAGACAGAAGGCATGCAATTAGGCGTGGAGATAGCCAAGTCGGCCAACCAGAAATGCGCTCGCTGCTGGAACTATACGCCAGACGTAGGCAAACACCAGAATCATCCAGCCCTGTGTGGCCGGTGCGTCGGCGTGGTCAGTGTAATATAAATCATCGTCATCCCCGGCCGGCTGGTGAATATAGTCAGTTAATCGCATAGTCCGAACAAGACACTCCATAAAACATGAGACAAATACCATATTGATAATCCTTGCCCGATTAAGACGGAAATGATAGGGTGAGAAAACTTATTAAAAAGGAGTAACATTTATGCCGAAAGAAAATGGTAGAATGGGATTAATATGAAAGTTACAAAATTACCTTTACTGGAAGATAAACAAGTAATAAAATCTATTGTTGATATTTTGGATTCTTATAATCAACTTTATAAAGAATTAAGCGGCAATCAAGCAAAAACCTATCTTGATTATTTTTCTAAAGAGCATGCCGACGAAGAAACGTTAATTCGTCCCACCCTCTTTTCAGACTTCTTGGAAAAAATACTTTGTTTTAGTAAGAACGATTTTATTCCAGAAAGCACAAATATTGCCGGAACAACCCCGGATTTTATCCCTCTTGATACAAATCTTCATCCCTTCGTTTTTGATACCAAAGGAACTAATGCTTTTGACTTAAGACAACATTACGCGCAAATAAAGGGGTATATTGAGTGCAACAATCTGGCTTATGGAATACTATGCAATATGCGGGATATAGCAGTTTTTACATCAAAGGATGAGGAACCAATTCAAGAACTCAGTTTCAGTTTTTATCAATTATATCGCGATTACTATAAATATAAATTAACGTTAGACCATATTCTTGTTAAGCCGAACACAAGAAAATGCTTAAAATTTATAGAGCATTTCAGGTTTCAGAAAATTGATAAGTTAAAGAAAATTAAACTTATTTCAGAGAAGAAACAATGGACCGGTAAAGAAATACTAAATTCTGAACTATTGGTTTCTAAACTGAGGAATGTGGTGTCATGGCTTCACGAGGATGTTAGGAAGCAAAAGGATTTTATCCCGCAATTAGTTGAGAGCGATAACAGGAAGGGGAAAATAGTTCAAGAAATTGACTCTATACTTGAAGATACGGGTAACAGGGTACAAAATATAACCACCCGAAAACTTAACGATGTTGTTAAAGACAAGGATGATTTTCTATTACAAGCAAAAGATATTTATTTTTATAGAACCGCATATTTTGCAATGACACGAATATTACTCGTTCGCGCATGGGAAGATATAAGATTTATAGATGAGAGTTTATATAATGGGGGTTTTAAAAAATGGTATGCAGCTTTCAATAGTGAAATAAGAAAAGTCCTAAAATACGCATTTGGGCTTGCTACTGAAAAATATTCGTGGCTTTACGCATTAGAAAATAATTATTCTTGGTATGAGCCTTCACAAGATATTTTGATAGATGTTCTTTATGAATTTTCACAGTTTAATTTCAGCAAGTTGAATACAGATGTTTTGGGCACAGTTTATGAAGAATATGTTGATAGGACTGACAGGAAAAATAAAGGGCAATATTATACCCCTCGTGAAATTATTTCTTTTATCTGGGATAGGGTTGGCTTCACAAGCGACGAGGCATTTTTCAGAATAGAGGGTAACAAAAGACAACCACGGCTTATCTTTGACCCGGCAACCGGTTCAGGCGGCTTTTTGGTAGAAGCAGCAAGAAGAATTCGAGAAGAAGCTAAATATAACGATAAAGATTATAGAGAATTGTTAGAAATACAAAATGCCATTACTAATGGGCTTTTTGGCTCTGAAATTTCTGCTTTTCCATACTATATTACCGAGATAAACCTTTTGCTTCAATTAACACCTAATATCAAAAAATTATTGGATGCGCATAAGCATCTTTATAAGCCGCCGCCTTATTGTCTTTCGGTTATCCGTCAGGATTCTATGAAGTTACAATTGGAGCAAAGAGTTCTTGCAATGCCTGAGACACTTAAAAATGTAAGATATGAACACGATGAAAAATACAATCAGATTGCATTAGAAGGGGCAAAAAGAGAAAAGTTTAATTTTATCAGGGATAATAGCAATTTTGACTATGTTTGTGCGAACCCTCCCTATATAGCAGAAAAAGGTCATAAAGAACTTTTCCGTTCTACTATACAGCATTATTCTTATTGGCAGAAATATTTTCAGGGTAAAATGGACTATTTCTATTGGTTCGTTATTTTAGGAGTGTCTAAACTTAAAGAAAAAGGGAAACTTGGTTTTATTACTCCTTCTTACTGGCCTACCGCAGATGGTGCAATAAAATTAAGGGCGTATATTTTAGGGAATACTGTTATTAAAGAAATTGTTGATTTCGGTGAGACAAGAATATTTGAGAGCGCGCCGGGACAGCATAATATGGTTTTTATATTAGAAAAGTGTGCCGATAAAAACGTCCGGCAAGACAATAAAATAAAAATTGTGCGGGTAAAAAAAGATTTTCCTGTTAAGACAACCAAAGAAAATCTTCATAAATTAACAGAGCATATTTCCAGAAATATCAACAAGGAAAAATTTACTGACGACTACATAGAGGTTTTTTATAGCGCCAAGAAGCAGGGTGGGCTTACCGATGCCGCATGGCATCTAATGCACACAAGAAAATCTGAAATACTTTTGGAAAAGATAGAAAACATAGGAGTGCCGCTCGCCGAAATCTGCAATATTAACCAAGGATACGTTTCGGGTTGTCATAAAGTAACCAATGAGAATATAAATCTCCTCTCCCATGATACCATTGATAAGTATCATATCAAAATCGGAGATGGAATATTTGTCCTATCTGAATCTGAACTTGCCCAATTAAATCTTCCTGCTAAAGAAAAAGAAATTATAAAACCTACTTATAAAAATTCGGATATTTCCGGTTATATTACAGAAGACGAAAAGAATGAATGGTTAATTTATACAACTAAAGATACAAAAATAAATGATTTTCCTAAAATTAAAGAGCATTTAGAAAAGTTTCACCCAATTTTAGAGCAAAAACGAGAATGTCAGGAAGGGAAACTTCCCTGGTTCAGTTTGCATTGGCCTCGAGAACAAACTATATTTGAGGATGAAAAAATAGTTTCCCCATATCGTGCCGAAGTCAATTCTTTCAGTTATAACAATGGTGGTTTTTACGGTAGTACGGATATGTATTTTATAACTAAAAAAAGCACTACCAAAGAGTCCATAAAGTACATTTTGGCATTGTTAAACTCAACGCTATTGGATACATACTGTTCTCATCAATTAAAGCCCAAGGGTAAAATCAGGGAGTATTTCCCGACCCCGCTTTCTAAAATTCCAATCTATCCGATTGATTTTAAAAATCCAAAGGAAGTAAAAATTTATAATACATTAGTAAGAAAAGTTGATGAGATTATTGAACACAAAAAAGGATTAGCAAAATCCAATAAATATTTTATAGAACGACTTAGCCGTCTTGCCAGTAATGAACCTTTGCCAGAAATTGATATTCAAAAATACATAGATACACTACAAGATAACAAGAAATTAAGTTTACGGCTTCATCCAGAGATAAAAATTACCCCAGAGCTGGATTTGTTAAAACAATTTGATGAAAAAGAGTTTTATCTTGCCCGAACCAAGGAAGAAAAAGATAGAATCATGCTTTCGGCTAAAAATAAGACCCATTTAATAATTTCTGGCGAAAAGCATCTATTAAAACTGGTAACTCAATTATTGGGACGCTATATTGGGAGGCGATTTATTGAAATTAAGAATAGTATTTTATTGCCTGATAATATTTCTCTTTTCAATAAAAAGTTGGAGCAGATGCTCAATGAAGTTAAAACCCTGCGTAAATCAATAGAGAACATTCAAGCATCAATTGATAATATAGTAGATGGTCTTTACAAAGTAACGAATCATTAGGGGGATACCCCCATATATCCCGGGGGATATCCCCGGGGTATATAGTAGATACCCCCTACACTACTACTAGATACCCCCCTACCTACTACCGGATACCCCCATACCTACCAGTAGATACCCCGGTACCTACTAACGGATATCCCCCCACCTACTGACAGATACCCCCTAAAAGAATCTGGGGACACAATACTAGTTAATTTCTTGCAGGCATTTTAATGTCCGGTGACATGTCCGGTGACACACACCTGGCCGTGTAAGCATTGAATTACTTGACATTCAGGGTGTCGTTTTTGTAAAGTAGCCCTTACGGGGCGAGACGAATTATGGTGGCCATTTTAGGAAAACAGCGCTTGCTAAACCGCATAAATAAAAGGATAGGAGTCGAGGTGTGTGTCACCGGACTGAGTTTTGAATTTTACCACTTCATCACCCAATGTTAAATCCAAGGCTGAAGTGGTGTATTGTTCATCTGTTGGACGCGGGTCTATAATGATTTTTCTTTCTCGGA
>ERZ1292633.913-Hain-H41-02um-R1-913-length-32946-cov-7_pt1 | contig 32946 bp, 56 predicted proteins | sample MGYA00564406_ERZ1292633 | MGnify/ENA primary metagenome ERZ1292633 (study PRJEB36523, sample SAMEA6512639) | groundwater metagenome | collected 2019-01-08 | study: AquaDiva: Metagenomics assemblies of 32 groundwater samples
CCGGCACAGAGGAGATCATTGGCAGGAGATGCGGGAAGGGCCATGACGGAGATTCCGGCGCGAGCGCTGCAAGTGCTCGCGCCGGATCGACATCCTGACGTACCCAGCAGAGCTAGCATGCAGGCAGGTCGCGGCAGCGTTGTCGGGCGAAGGCGTCTGCCAACGACTCATGTGTGGCCGTTGGAGCGGTGACGATCTGACGACGGGTTCGCCGGCGTGTGATGGCGTCAATCTCAGGCGACGCGTTCCGGTGCTGTGCGGAGGTTAGCGCCTGTCGTGTGCCAGGGGTGAGTCGAAACCGTCCCATTTCAGACTTCATGTGTGCCTCCATGGTGGATGAATAGTGCTGTCGTTATGCTGTGCGAGCGTGGCGAGCCTCCGAGTCTGGCCGCGCGGCTTAATACATCCGATGTGCGGTGCGACTGAAAGGCTCTCGTAGAGTTGGGACGGTGATGGAGAGCAGGGTTTGGTACGCATGCTGGGTCTCATCCCATCGGCAGGTGAGGTGGGAGGGGAAACTGGTGGTTCCGGTCTGCTCGACAAGCTGGAGTGCTTTCACGCTGAGTCCCAGGTGGGTCAAGGCCTGCTCCTTCGCAAGGTCACAGGCGGTCGTGCTATTGGTCAGCCCTCGTGGCGCCCAGGTGGTGACCTGTACGACGATGGCTTCTGACACGACCGGATCCGGTGACGTGCTGTGGGATTCTGCGTGGGCCAGTATCCCTGTGCTCAGACTGAACGTGATGACTAGAACAAGAAGCGTGGTGGAGAGTAAGCGTGTGTGCATGGTGTCCTCGTTGAAACGATGCGGGTGTGGAGCGGTTGGCTGAAGTGGTCAGTCTGCTTAGAACTGGACGTGTGTGCCGAGTCGACCACGATACTGATATTGCGCCATATAGGGACGGTCGATATCGAGAGGCGCTGCGCCACACCATCGGGCGAGATGACCAGAGTTCAGCGTGACGTGAGGGCGTCTCCAGGAGCCAGAGGCATGGAGCATGGTGGTCGCCTGTGGGGTGCTCACGGTGATGCGAAGGAACATCGTGGTCTTGGAGAGCGTACACGTCAGTTTGCCTATCGTCATCGGAGCCTCCTGTAGTGTGAGTGTCTCAACACTAAGGTGATTGTGCCGGCGGAGCCGGCCTCCGAATCCGAGACGCATGAAGTGATCGGGCTGATCCGTATCGACTGACGCGTCTAGGCGTGTGGCGAGTTGCGCGTGTTTTCGAGAGGGCCAGTGTGCTGTTACGCCGAAAGGCATGACCTATTGTGTTCGGAGCGTGTCAGTCGGGTGCACCCCACCTCACGCCTTAGCCTCACTCCCCTGTTCTCTCATCGTACAGCCAATAGTTTCGATAAGAGGCACTGGATTGAACCAGCCGGCAGCGCCGAATCGGCCCTACTCTTTAAAGGATGGCTGCTTCTAAGCCGACCTCCTGACCCTCTCTGTGCGCGGCCCGCCTCAGAGGAGCCGAGCCGCGCGGTGTGTCGTGGCGGAGTGAGCCCTACGCCGGGACCTCGTCTGGCACGTCGTCATGTGTGCCAAGCTCTTCGGGCACCTCTTCGTGTGCAACGTCGGTGTGCTGGCCTTCGCGTTTCGGCATGAACGTGATGGTCTGGGCCACGATTTCATGTTTACTGCGTTTCTGACCGTCTTCCGTTTCCCAGCGTCGCTGCTGCAGCCGTCCATCGATAATGACGCCGCTGCCCTTGATGAGGTACTGCCCGCAATGTTCGGCTTGTTTGCCGAACACCACGACATCGACGAAACAGACGTCTTCTTTCAGTTCTTCACCTTGTCGGTATTTGCGGGAAGTGGCGACTCCCAATGTGGTGACGGGGGTGCCATTGGGGGTGTAGCGGAGTTCGGGCATCCGCGTGAGATTGCCGATGATGAGCGCTTTATTCAACATGATGGAGTCTCCTTGGTGGTGAGTGAATGAGAAGTTGTGACGCAGCGAAGACGACGGTGCCCGCAATGCGGGCCATCTGGTTTGTCAGGGGCATCATCCTGTGTGATCCAGGCGTACCCGATCACACTTATCCGAGTGGGGAGTCGTCAGGAGGGACGAGATCCCAGTACGGGGTCAGATCGGCGGGATCAGGTTCACGATCCTGGTGTGCGAACAATTCGTGGGAGGTTGGGCGGTGGTGTTTGAGGTGGTCGAGTGGTGTGAGATGGACGCGATGGGTCTGGATAGGTAAGGGCAGTCGCACGCCGCGCATAGAGCCTCCTTGCTAGGGTATGCCTAACCACACGCGTGCGAGTGACGCGAGCCCGGACGACTCGATCTGTGACACGTCTGATGACCATCAAGGAGTCGGCCGAGTCGGCGTCGGGACTGGGTGAGTCTGCTGTGTGATCACGTGGCGTAACGCCTGTTGATGGCGGACTAATTGATTCACGAGATCGATGGCCAGATTTGGAATGGTGCCTGGGAGGAGATCCAACAGGTGAAAACGGAGGGCATAGATCTGATCGTCTGATAACGGCACCGGTGCAATGCTGAGTTCGAAGGCTGTGGGAGGCACGGGTGTGGGTGTGGGATTGGGGACCATGATGGTGTCGGAGTCTGTCATCTCGTTCATCCGCACGGTGAGAAGTTGTAGGAGCGCTGGATCATGGGCCTCCCATTCGTCAGCGATGTAGAAGCACTGGATGGATTTGGTCTCATAGATTAACGGCCACTGCGACCGTATACGATTCCGGTGGTTGCGCTCGAAGACATAGATGCGATCGGCCCAGTTGAGATCGTCGAGGGTGACGGGTCGTACGGCAGCGGGATGGCAGCCGGCGGACCGTGTCAGATGGCCCTGCGATGCGAACAGACGGGCGGCGGTGACACTGCGATGGCGTCCATGGCTACAGACAAAGAGGAGGTGCATGGGATGAATCCTTCGTAGTGGTGGAAGGACCAAGATTGAATCTGAGCGGTCACACGTCCATGAAGTGAGTCTGGAGTGATGTGATCCACAACGGAGTGTGTGCGAGCGACGCGAGCCCGGAAGAGATTTTTCACGTCTGTGGCATCCAGAGATGCTGTGGTCGCTCGAGCGCGAATCGGTGCCGAGGGGTGAGTCTGGTGTACGAAATGGATGAGGGGGTGTGATCAACAGTCGTGAGGAACGAGGCGAGAAGACAAGAAGAAGGGACTTGAGTTTAGGCGCCGGGCAACGAGGGGGGTGAGAAGGGGATCTTGGGCACGTCTTTGATGCCTGATTGTGACAAGAGGATCGAGACGGCGACTTTGAGTTGCGCGACCTCGATGTTGAGGGTTTCGATTTTGGCTTGATGGAGCTCGATGTTTTTGCTGAGTGATTCGACTTTGTCTTGGAGCCGAAGGACATCGCGGAACGCGTCCCAGGCTTTTTCGGCCCAACCCATTAGCTGTAGCCGTTCTGACGCATCCAGGCGTCGAGCTGGGCCATACGTTGGTTGGAGTCGCGGCAGGCCTTGAGTGTCTGATCGATGCGCCGTTCGGCCTGTTTGGTACCGTCTTTGACGTTCTTCAGGAGGGCATCGAACGCCGCTTCTTCTTCGACCCTCTTGGGGTTGAATCCCGTCATGGCCTGTCGCGCAAAGTCGCCGATGGAGCGAAACCCTAAGCGCTTGGCTTTTTTCTCAAACCGGCTTTTATCGACTTTCGTGACGAGGACGGGAATGCGTTCTGAGGCGGTGGCCATCGGAACCTCCAGGTGAAAGATGTGCCTGTTCAGCACATGATCAGTGTATGGCGTAGTGTGCGGTCTGTCAAGCGAACGAAGGAGGGTACGAGCGTGAGTCGTGCGAGCGACGCGAGCCGAGGATGGCGTGGTCGCATGAGACACGCGTGCGCGATATGGTTAGACCGTTTGCGGACTGCTCTCGGCCACCGTGAGGTTAGGCGTGGAGATTGGTCGGTTCCTGTGGGTCGTGATGCGTTTGAACTGCGTTCTCCTGTGACGACACAATCGGCCGAGCCAGAATCAAGCTGTGGTCTGGTGCACAGGGGAGTTGGCCTCCTTCAATGGCTTGCAGCGACATGGCTCGACGGGGATATTGCGTTGAGAGATATTGCAGGACGGCCGGCATCGGGAGATGCCACGGAAACAGGAGCAAGAGCTGGGTAGGCGGGTCAGCCAGCGTGAGGTGCCAGACCTGCAGGGGGCGAGGCATCTCCGTGTCGCTGGGCATAAAGGTGTGAACGGGTTCTGCGGTGAGCGGCTGAGTCGGAAGAGCGGCCTGGTGTGCCGGATGGTTGCCCAGTTCCGCGCGAATGCCGTCATACACGGTCCGGGCCCGGGTGGACCAAGCGTCGTGGAACGGCTGGCCGGTGAAGGCCGCGTGTGCGGCTTTGCGTTCGTCATGGGTGAGTTGGCGGGTGGTCATGATGATCCTTTCATGAGAGTCGTCGTTAGACGGCATGGAGCAGTGGAGCGGTGCGTTGACGTGGAGGAAGGAGTGATTGGAGGCTGTCACTGGAATGCAGGATGGCGTGCCCGGCGTGGCAGGTCAGCGCGGGTACGAGCGAGAGGGCCGGGATCACGGTTCCACGGGTGTGAGCCTGTTGGACACAATCCCAGAGGATCGGGTCAGGATGACGGGCGAGCGTACTGAGGGCCTCGCCGTGCCCGATCAGGAATAATTTGCCTTTGGCCCGGGTGATCGCGACGTTAATGAGGAGATGGGGATGGGCATCGGGGCTGGTGCTGCCGAGCATCGACCGGGACACGTTCTCCGTGAGGACCGTATCGAAGATCAGCACATCGCTGGCACTACCTTGAAATTGGTGAATCGTCCCAATGCGCACCTGCTTCTCCAGGCCTTCATGTCGCAGCATCCGATCGAGGAGTTTCACTTGGGCACAATAGGGCGCCACGATCGTAATGGACGGATGGGGTCCTGGGGTCGAGAGCATCTGCTGGGCGAGTTCGACACAGAGCAGTGCGTGATAGATGTTGTACGGCGACCCGCTATGATCGCGGAGGGTCGTGGGTTGTCCGTCTTGGGTATCGACGAAAATCAACGCGCTGCCGGGGGCTGGAGCGAGGTCGGTGATGGGGGCGCGAAGGGCGGCCATGTTCGGCGCGGAATGATAATCCAGTCCAGCTTTGGCATAGAGGCGGCTCGCGACGGCTGCAATGGTGGGATGCATCCGATATTGAGTGGTGAGGGCCACGATGCGGGCATCGTCACCGGATTGGACCTGGGCGATCTGATAGATGCTGCGACCGAGCCATTGTCGGGCGGCCGGGGTTTTGGCCGTACTGATGGGCGGGAGTTGGAGAAAATCCCCGACGATAATGACTCGTTTGGTACTGAGGCATGCGGCATGAAAGATCGCCGGGAACGCACCCATGCTGGCTTCTTCAATGATGACGGTGTCGTAGCGTTGGTCCTGAAGGAGCCGTGAGGTGAACGTACGGGTGAGGGTGGTGCCAATGATCTGACTACGTTGGACGAATTCCTGTTCGGTTAGGCGGAGTTGCTGCTCATGGGCATGGAGGGTTTGGAGCAGTGTGAGCCGACTCTGCGTGAGGGTGCCGATCAGCGCGGTCAGTTCTGCGGCGGTCCAGACCGTGGTATCCCAGGTGATCACGGGGGTGGCGTGAGTCATGCGCTGTTCCTGCTGGGCGAGCATCGACTGCGCGAGGGTGAGCTGGCGCGTCACCTCCGTGAGGGCATCGAGATCCTGCTGCTGCCGATGGGCGAGGCCAAAGTGTTGTTCGAGCAGGGTGTCTCGTGAGGTCGACTGAAAGAGCCGAAACACGGCTGGCGTCGATTGGTGCTGGAGGATCTGGTGCATCACATCGCGAAGGACCAGGGCCCGTTCGTCGTGCGTCTGTTGCAGGACCGTGAGGGTTTGGGTGAGATGGGTGACTGTCTGCTGTGCCTGCTGAAGGGCATCGAGCGCCGGCTGATGGCTGCGGAGCGTGTCGAGGACGGTGTGGGCGGTCTCGAGATCCGTCTCCAAATCCGTGAGATGGCGTTTCAGTCGCGCGATGGTGTCTTCCACCTGAAAATTGGCGGCGAGCGTTAAGGCTTCGAGATTGACCATTTGGGCGCGGTCGGAGCTATCGGGGCTTGGGCTGCCGACACGCAGGAGTTGGCCGGCCGGGAGGGTCGCGCGCTTTTCGAGAATCGTATCGATAATGAGATCAATAGCGGTATTGGTGGGCGAACAGAGCAGGGTGCGTTCGCCCATGTCATGCAAGGCGAGGACAAGGGTTGCGATGAGGTCAGTTTTACCGGTTCCAGGCGGCCCAATGATGTAGGTCAGATCCTGCCGGAGGGCGGTTTCATAGGCGGTGTATTGTTCCGGATTTAATTGCGGCGCTGGGGGAATGGCGAGGACATCGAGCGGCATGGGGATGGCATGCGGATCACAGGCATGCAGACCCTGGGCGACGGTATACATCTCAGGATGCTTCAGGATGTCCTGGAGTCGTGTCTGTAGTGTTTCGAGGAGTCGTGGCGTTTCCAAGGTGAGCTGGGCGTGCTCGATGACCGAGGGCAGATCAGCATCAATGGCCAACGCGAGTCCGTCCAACGAAAATCCCACGATGCGACAGGTATAGCGGGTGGCATTGAGAATCAACGACGCGTTGGCGTGATCGAGCACGTGGGGGGGCAGCGGATCGGTGTCGAAGAGGAAATAGCTGGTCCGTCCAGTGCGATGTTGTCGGATCCCTCGTTTAAGGGGAAAGGTCGGGGAGAGGTGCTGAGGAAGGGGCTTCCGTTCCTCGATTTCATCGTGGAGCGCGATCGAGCATTGGTCCACGAGATGGTGGAGGCGGGCTGGGGCGGAGGTTCCTGACTGGCTGCTGTAGAGGGGGATGTCGAGTGGTTGGTCCATGCGTCCTCCTGGTGTCGTGTCAAAGAATGCATCAGGGCTGTCGTGGCGCGAGTTGCGCGCGCCCTATGAAACGAGACACCAGGAGGTGTGGCGGGGGAACTCAGGATGGGACGGTATGCGGGGTGGGCTGGCTCGATTCCGTCGGTCTGTTCGTAGTGGTGGCATGTACGGTGGGGAGGTCACGGAAGAGGGGAAGGGCCATGACGACGTGATCGGCATGTCGGATGGCCTGATTCAGTCCTTCATCATAGTGGGCCCGCACGGCATGGCCGGCTTCTGCGCGCAGAAGAAGGAGTGCCCCGTGGAGCTGTCGGTGTTCGTTGCGGAGTCGGGTGAGGGTCTGGGCGAGCGGGGCGACACGACGGTGCCAGACGAGTCCGGCGCCGAGGAGTCCGGCGAGGAGGAGACTGCCGGTGAGTAGCCAGAGCGGGAGGGGAATCATCGCGAGCATGGGAGGCTCCTGTCAGCGTGAGGGGAGGGTGTGGGTATCCTTATGGCCTGTAGGGCTGTTGAGGGTGCGTCGAATGTTCGGGGTGGCGTGTGCGCCACAGAGGTTGAGAAAGCGCGGGGCGTTGCGTGCAGGCAATCGGCTGGGGTGGCGGAGCGCGTGGAACAGTGGAGGGACCAAGAAGGCGAAAAACGCGGCCCCAACGAGGAGGGCCAGGACGATGGGGGAGGTGACGTCAAGAGACCAGTGCATGGGGAACTCCTGGGGTATGGGTGGTCTGGCAGAGGGTGCGCGAGGACGAGGGTTAGTTGACCCTGTGATGGAATCTTCCCGCGAGGTCGGGCGTGGCGTGTGTGTGGGAGCGGTGCGGGATGACGGGGATTTCGAGACGGACGTGGACATGGCAGGCGTGACGATCGGCGTCCCATCGGTGAGAGATGCGGGGTGGGCGGATGAGCGCGAGCTCGTTCGTGCTGATCCGTTGGGCGGTCTGTTCCTGTTGGATGCGGGTTGTCAGCTGCGCGAGCGCACGGGTGGTGGCGACGTCACAAGTCAGGGACTGACTGAGCGGGCCGCCGTGCACCGTTCGTGCGACGTGCAGCAACGTGGTTTCCTTCAGCTGGGGCAGGGGGAGTGGGATGGTGGTGGGGAGGTTGTTGGCCTGGACGATCGACGCGGAGACGAGCCAGAGGAAGAGCACGTGGAGAGCGAGTGGGACGGCGCGCATGAGAGTCTCCTTTGGTGAAGGGTGTCACGCAGGAGGATCAGGTGTGCCCGCGGAGCGGGCCTGTTAGGAGAGATCGAAGAGTGATTCGTGGTGTTCGGCGAACGAGTAAAATCGGTTATCGCCGATGACGAGATGGTCGAGGAGGGTTACGCTGTCAGTGCCATGCGATACAGCCGGCAGGCGTGATCATCGTTCTGATAGTTGATGGCGTCCATGATGGAGTGGCTGTAGAGCGTGGCCAGTTCTGGCGCGGTGTTGAAGCCAGGATTTTGGGCCCTGAGCGACTGGGCCAGTGCGGAGACGGTCTTGAATTCTCTGAGCTGTTCGAGTAGTGACATGAGGCCTCCAGATTGCGGGGTGATCCGTCAACGTGAGAAGAGGGTCGCTGGAAAGAAGGGCGGTCTCTCCGTGAAGGGCGTCCGCGTGGTGGCAGCCTGCCGGGCGGCGGCGTCGACGCGCGTGTTGCCTGGTTCACCACGATGGGCGTCGACTTTGACCCACGTGATCTGGATGGGCGTGCGAGTCACGATCGAGGCATAGTGCTGGGTCAAGGGGGTATAGGCTTGCCAGCTTCCACGGGCCCAGCGGGCGAGTCCGGAATAATCATGGCGGCATTCCATGGCGTTGATACCGGTGTGTTCGCACCAGGTTAGTGCCGCCAACACGGCCGCGCATTCGCCCGCGATGTTCCGGGTGCCCTCGGCATGGCCCGCATCGAAACTGCCGGCGTCCTGATAGACCGCATGTCCGTGCTGCCAGACTTCGAACGCCCATCCCACGGTCTGTCGCCCGTCGGATTCGAGATACGACCCATCGACATAGATGACGGTGCTGCCGGCCTCTTGGAGAAGGGTGTCAGTGAGGGGAGCCGTGGGCCGTGGAACGGCGACAGATCCGACATGCGTCGTGATGATCTGCCAGAGTTCCACGGGCCAGGCGGGGCCTTCGGCAACGAGCCGAGGGCCAGCTTTCCCGACGTAGAGGATGGCCTGATAGCGGACGCCGGTGTGAGCGGTGACGGAGAATTTGTGTCCGTATTGGATGGGGCGGCCGAGCGCACCATGAATGTGGTGTGTGCGGAGGGTGTCGAGCAGGGTGTGCGTCGCGAGCAAGGCCTGTGCTGCCGCTTCAGTGAGGGTCACGTGGGCCTCCAAGTGTAGGGTGACGTTGCGCAGCATGATGGAGATAGGCGGTGCACGCGGAGCGTGCCGGTGTCGAGACGTGTGGCGCAGAGATGGGATTCGTGCGCAGGCTGACCGAAAGAACAAGAGGACGAACCGGCAAACGGGAGCGCAGAAGGGACGAGCCCTTCTGCGCGCGTCTGTCGTGCGGGTTTATCGGCTCACACGATCGGTTGTCTCTCGCTCCGAGGAGTGAGAGGCGGCTGTTGGTCCCCAGCCGCCAAGAGGGTGGACAGTCTTGTGACTAGCCTGCTGTCTCAGGCGGGGCCAGAGGGGTGACCTCTGGTACAGGCGCGTGGAGTCGAGTCAGGTCGGGTCTTCCTGGCCCAACTCGCTCCGTGAGGCGTCTTGGCTGTTACGCGGCCTTGCGCAGTTCCTTCGGCACGTACTTGATCAGGAGCTTGGACTTGGCCGGATTGGCCGTCAGTTCCAGATCGTAGCGCTTCTGTTCGTTCTTGTCCGTCCAGCTGTTGCCGTGGATTTGTCCTTCGACTTCCACGCGATCGCCTTTGCCGACGGTCTGGGAGAAGGCGATGGCGTCCTCCCCGTACATGACGAAGCCGATGCGGGCTTCCTTCTTTTTGCGAACCCCTGCCCGGTCGTCGTACTCGTTGGTGACGTAGACGGTGCCGGTCACGACGGGATTGGTGCCCGTCGTGTTGATCCGCAGATCGCCGCCCAAACGTCCGGTGAATCGGCACTGGTTCCGATCGTTCCACGGCTTGTTCGCCTTCGGACTGTCGCTTGGGGTGTTGTGGCTGGTGGGAACATTGGCGTCTGACATACGAAAACCTCCTGGTGACTACTCCAGTGGAGCAGTAATAAGTGATGAGCTGGCGGTAGGCACAGCTCTGCGAGTGGATAGGGCACAGACAGAAGTCTCGCTGGCTCCTGTCTGAGGGGAGTCGTCTCAGGATGCGGATAGGCCGTGCTGAGGCGCTCGAGATACAGATCCTTGACGTGCGGCGTAGGCCGCCTGTTTGAATCTGGACTGGAAGAAGAACTAGACCCGTATGATCGAGGTCAGTGCGTGGGTGTCAGCGGACACCGGGTGTGGAGGAGATCCGCGACGCGGTGAAGTGGGAACGTGGGGCTATTCCGTTGTCCTGATTGGTCAGCAGGTGGAGTGTGGTGAGGGGAGACGAGATCGCAGAGATCCGAGGACGGATTAAATGTTGCAGACTCATGAGGCGCGTGGTCGGCTCATGCTGGGGTGACGCAGGCCCGGTGAATCGGTGTAGGCCGGGGCCGACAGGCGAACGGCTTTCAGCGCGAGGTAACTGGTGCGGACCCCACGGAGGGCCCAGAGGGTGATTCGAATACCGAGACTGAGCACCACGATTGTGGCAATCAGGAGGCAGAAAGGGACGACGCTGTTGGCGAGCAGTGCGGGGACATCGAGGGTCGCAGAGGGAGAAGCGGTGCCGGATGCGAACGATCGGGATTGGTGGAGCGACGTGCGAGGCTGAGCGAGCGGCAGGGACGGGGGCTCACTCAGGGGGGAAGATTCGGGGTCGTCGGTGGGGAACGCGATCGACGTGGCGCGAGTCAGCCGAATGGGATCGGTGGGTGCGGGCGGATGGGCGCGTGTGGTGAACGTGCCGGCAGCAGGACAATCGGCATAGCGATGTACGCGACACAGATTGGTCCAGACAAGGGGGATATAGTCGAGGGATCCGTTATAGGCGGCGATGGCCCGCCACGTCTTCCCATGTTTCGCGATCGCTTCTTCGAGAATGATGGCGGACATGGTGAGGTTGGTGCAGGGATCGAGGATTTGCAGGGGGTGAATCCCGAGTTGTTTGGTGAGGCGCGGGACGTTTTGCACGTTGATCTGCGCCAGGCCTGAATCAAAGTTGCGTTGCGTCTGCAAGAGACGATGGAGAAAGAGCGTGGCATCTTCCTGGGTGGGGGCTGACCAGCTGTGACGGTGGCCCCGCTGGTCGGTCCAGCCGAAGGCTAGGGGATTCGCGCGAGATTCGGTGTGGACGATCGCGTGGAAGAGGATGGGGTTGATGCCGATGCGCCGGGCTTCCGTATTGAGGCATTGGGTCCAGGGCTGATGCAGGGGAGACGGAGTGGCCCCTGCGCGAGAGGTAAGCGGGAGAGAGACCGCGAGGAGAAACAGCAGCCAGAGGAGCGGCGTTGGGTGATGGAAGCGTGACATGAGCGGTTCTCCTGGGTCGACGGCGTCTGGGGGGACGCGAGGATCGTGTGTGTCAATGAAGACCCTGTCGACGTGGCACGCCAGGCGTGCCCTGGCTTGTGCAAGTGGATGATGTGCTCATGTGTGATGACGATCATCAGAGCATTCCGGAGATGATAATTTCTTCCGCTCCATAGACCTGTGTGGCGCCGCAGTCTTCGCAGCGGTAGTCGCGCGCATCGGGCTCTACGTCCGAGGATTCTTCACCGCAGGCGAGACAGAATCCACTTCCGTCGTGCCGTTGCGCGGCTTCAAGCACGGTCACGGGAAGTAATGGCAGGGGCATCGGTATCGTTCCTTTGTGGCGTGAGGTGAGTGATGGAGAGTACGCGTTGCGTCTAGATGGTGAAGAGGTGTGAGCGTTGGAGTCAGGCTGGAGGTGTGATGCCGTGATCGACACGTCGTGGATTCGGGTATGACCATCTGAACTACCGGTGAAGGAGAAGCCCATGGCTTCTTGTTATTGAGATGGAACCTTTAGGCGCACGAATCGATCCTACGGCCTGACAGAGAATGGTCTAGGGCTGATGTGCGAGACAGGCTGGTGGGATCTGGGCGGGATCGCGACCGTCCTGAAACCGGTTGGGCCACTGTTCGATCGCGTAGGCGATAATCAGATGCGTATGGCAAAACCAGCCGTTTCGGCAATAACAGAGTAAGGTTTGGGTTTCGTGCTCGGCCAACGTGTCCCAGACTAGGGCCGGCACGCGCGCGAGGATCGGTTCATAGTGCGCAATATATTGCGCATCGCTCACCGTGCCGGCTTTATGGCCCATCACCATTGGGTATTGCGGGGCAAACGCCCGCCAGATTCCTTGAGCGGATTTGACCGTCGTATCGATCCCTGGCACGCCTCGTCCAATCTGCGCCCGCATCAATTTCGTCATCCCACCCTCCCTGTACATGAGTATGAGAGGACTATGACGTGCGCCATCGGCGCCGGATGCGCGGTAATCGGAATGGTGAGTTGTCGATCGGCGGGAGGAGCATCTGGAAGCAGGGTGGACCGTGTTTCGTGCGGAGCGTGTTCACTGTGGGTTTATAGGCCGTGTCCCGTTTTGGAGAGGGTCATCATGCATTGTGTCATCATCCTTAAGGTCAGTGTCAGACCATGTCGCTTGGGCTATGAGAGATTGACTGGCGCACACGATATAGCAGTAGGCGTGGTCTTGGTATGAGTGATGATTAGTATCCCTGTCTGCATCTTCATGACGGAGTGGGCTTCAAGCAGAGGCGTCGAGGCATATTATTGTGACGCGAACCGTGCGCGTTGCTCGGCGGCGGCGAGACTGAGCTTGCGTGTGGGAATGTCTTTGAGTGGTTCGGCGACAGCTTTCCAGGAGTTCGGGTAGTCTCCTCCTGCTGAGACAAATTCTCTCAGGATCGCCGCTCGTAATCGTGAGTTTTTGTCGGCTCTCCGGATGAGGGCGGTGATGACGGCATCACCATCTGCCATCTCAAAGCAGGCGGCAAAGTGGCGACCGCCTAGACCGCTGCGTCTGACGAAACAGTGTGCCGCATAATTCACTCGTCCGATGAAGTTATTTTTGTCGTACACACTCGGCACGGTGTTGCTCCTTGTAACAGGGTATCGTAGGGCATTGCTCGACGGTCTTCACTGATGGCGGCGTCTTTGTGAATCGATACTAAGATTGTTAGGTCTTTGTGTGATCGACCCAGACCCATGCGGCAACATAGGCGCCATCGTGGTCGCCTCGGCTGATGAGGGCGTCGTCGTCAATTTCGATCACGCCTTCCCGCTGGTGTTCGCGTCGTGCGGCCTTGATGTATTCTTGGTCCGTCAAATTCCCTGGGGCGACCACGCCGGCCTCGTCGATTGCTGCTAGTAGACCCTTAGCTTCGTTGGTGAGGTGAAACAGGTCGCTCCAATCTTTGGGCTGAATAGTTCCCGTGCTGTGCTGGATGGCGTTGATCTTCTCGGATTGTGCCGTAATTCTGCGGAGTATCCCTTCCGTATCGTGCATGGGGGACGAGTTCCTTTATGGTGAGTCATTGTGGTGGATGGGGACGCGTAGCGTGTGGTTGAGCGGGCCAGGATACTGCACGCCTCGGGCTACGTGATCTGCTACGCGTGGGCCTAACAGATGATTGCACCGTCTTGTGGCGCGAGCGCGATGCCGGTGGTGTGGCCAGGTGCAAAGCAACAGGGATGGGCTCCGCCTCGTCGTGGATCACGGTGATGGGGTGGGCCACCTTCAAGGAAGAGGATACCGGTTTCCGTGAGCATGAAATCGGCTGTGAAGTCCGAGACATGCGGGAGGAATCGTGTACTAAGATTCCAGACGTCCTGGCAGAATTGGTGGATGTCGGGTGTATCTTGAAGAGGTCGCTGCACGTAGTAGCTCGACACGCCTTGGATCTGTCCGTGACTCGCAAAGACTCGCACTTCTATTGGATAGTTGTTGAGTATCAACGGAGTGATCCAGGGCCGTTCCCAGACGGCAATCGACTGATCGATGCCAATATCTTCCACCAGGATACGAAAGAGTCGAAAGTCATCAATGCCGAGCTGTTGAAAGGCGGGTTGCCAATCAGGCCGACCGGTGCCTAGTGCATATTTGAGATTTTCGCCTGCACAACAGTCCCAACGGACCATGGTTCGAGGTTGGAGCCGGGCTGGCAGATCACGGAGAAAGTCGAGGGTGGCGGGTGAGACCGTTTCGCCATCTTGGAGTCTCAAGATGTCTGCGACTGGAAGGCTCCCGAGTTCGACGGCTGGAATGTGTGGAACATCACAGGTCTCACAGAGGGCGAGCCAGGATTTAAGTGAGCAGGTCTGCATGGGACAACTCCAATGTGTGGGGTCGTTGAAGGATGAAGAGGGGGGCAGGGGGAGTCGCTCGTGCTCGGCTGATCGGCTTCTTTGCTTCGATGGCAGGATCGGTCTGCCTCCACTCCACTCGAGCAGTTGCGTGGCGCGATTGGTGGCCTGTTGAGCGACTCCCGGTGCGCCGGAGTCTTGTGACGGACGATGTCGTGCCTATTTGAAGTGTTCTGGTCGTTCCTCATCATTAATGCCACAGCCTTTACACGCATCCTCATTGTAGAGATGGTCTCGAAAGGACCGATCTGGATTGATGAGACAGAGGGTGTCCGGTCTTGTGCCTCTGATGAACAGACAACGACGGATCCGATGTCCGACAGCGGGTGCGGGAAGTGTGCCCAGCACGGTGTAGCAATAGGAGCCGTGCGGAATGATGTCTGCGAGGGCAAACGGACTCAACCGCATCCCGCGTGAACGGACCTGTGAGTCGTTCAAGTCTTTCCAGGCGATTGCAATCGTGGTGGGGGTGTAGCGGATTGGCGGGGCCATGGTGCCTCGTGGTGAAAGTTAGGCGCGATACCTCGCGCGTCGATAGCGTTTCCAGTTTCGATTCTGACGCGACGCGTTGTGGATGTCATCGTAGTTATTGGGAAGGTTGTTGGGGCGCCGGCTAGGGCGTGCCGATGGGTCCTGATTGGCGCGTCGTTCCTTCATGGTACGTGGGGATCGAAAGTAGGCCATGGTGGTCTTGCTCAGGTTAATAGGTGCGCCAGATCATGTCGTCGAACTGCCGCTCGAGACAGGTGTCACAGGTGTCGGAATGGGAAATGGTGTGGCGGGTCAGAAGCGAGCAGTTTGGATCGTGGCATACGAGGTGTGGTGGCGGAGTGAGCACGTGGTGTGTTCGTGTCGGCTGGCGACTGCTGCGCAGGAGGGGCAGACCGTGTTTATTGAGTGATGTGTGGTGCATCGGGCGTCTCCTCCATTGATTCGTTGATGCCACAGCCTTTATAGGCGTCATAATTATACCGGCTGTGTGGCCATGTGGGACTGGGATTGAGGCAGCAGGCGGTGTTCGGACGAGCGCCCATGAGGAACGGACAGGGTTCCGTGGTGTGTCCGGCCTCTGGCGGCGTGACGAGCCGATTTGAGCGATAACAGTAGGGGCCTGGAGGAATCATAGCCGCTCGTGCGGTTTCGGAGAGTCCGAGGGCCTGTTCCCGCCGCTGTTCATGTGTCTCTCGTGCATCAACGAGATGTATCATGTCGAACATTCCTGTATCTGGTGAACGGGGTATCTGTTGTTGAGTCGTGCGACATGGAGGATGGCCGTGTGCGGCGTGACAGGCTGTGTTCGTGCAAGACGCGGCGGGTGATGAGGCCGACGACGAGGACTTCTTGCTCGTAGGGGGTGAGCGCATCGTAGAGTGCGCCGATCCAGTGGTCGGCCTGTCCGAGATCAAGCCCATAGCCCCAGGTATAGTGACTCGGAGGTCCGTCGAGCGGCTGGCCATGGGGGTAGACGGCGAGCCGTTGGTAGAGGCCATGTTGTAACGCTTCATAGCACAAGGCGCCTTCCTCAAATTGTTCTCCTTGTTCTAGGAAGCGGACCGTCGTGGTGCCAATCGTGAGGATCTCTCCCCGTCCGAGCGCTCGATTGAGAATGGCCAACGCCTGTGCGCGAGGGGTGGTCACGAGCAGACGTGCATCGGTTGGGGAGTGTTCCTGGACTGGAGGCTCCACAGAGGAGTGGCTGGATGGAGTCGTGGGTGTCAGCTGCTGGACAGGTCTGATGATGTGCATAGGGGATCTCTGCGGGGTTCGTGAAGGATGGACGCGTCAGGGTCAGAAGAGAGTCGATGTGCCCGCAACGCGGGCCAGATCAGTCGTAGTAGGAGTGGGTACAGTCCTCATCGCAGAAGGTGTGGTATCCCGCCGTTGGAGTCTAGATTGACTCTACGAATCGGATAAGATTGGGCACTGGATTGAGGATTTTTTGCGTTTCTGAACGGCTGTAGATGATTCGGATCAGCCGTTCAAGAGGGAAGGTGACGCGGGCGTGTTAGGAGACGAGCTGTTTCTTTGTGACAGTTCGGCTTTTCGATCGTACTTGCAGGGCTTGTTGGGTGAGTTGTAATTGCATGTCTCGCGGGGACACCATGTCAACAGTTTCAATTGTCTTGTGTTGAATCTGTGTGGTGCTTCCGTACCATCGTGGAGAAATCTTTCCTGGTCGAACGGTAAAGGATCGTCCTTTGGGAATACGGATCTTGCGGATGGTCAGTGCGTTGTCCTCGACGTCTGCAATGAGGCCGTAGACATTCCGACCGTTACGACAATGGACAATGGCATAGTGATCTGGCTGCAGATCTTGGAGTAATGCGAAGTTTTGGATGGTGCGAGCCAAGGCGCGGTCGAGGGAAGGCGGCGCCGGTTCATCTTGTCGCTTCATTAATTGGATAGCGATGGTTCGCTTGAGCTTGAGGTCGGTGGATGTCGCCAGAAGAGTAAAGAACAATTCCACGGCCTTGCCATCTGTTGGATCCACGTGACCGAAGCGTTTGGCGAGGTCACTGAGTACATGTGTGGGAATAGGCATCAGATAATCCTACCTGTCTAGACGGTAGTTACGCAATTGACGATAGCAAAGTTGTCCAGGTTTGTCGCTAAAATAGAAATATCCACCATCATTGGGCGCGAGTTGTCTCCATCGGCGAAGGCGGGCGCTGCCTGGGAGGCGAGTCATGCCTTGGGTCTGATACCAGTCCGTGAGCACGGTATCGCCCAGTTTATGGGCGGATGTCCGGGGGGCATTGGCATCGGCGTGGAGCCCGAGACGTCCGAACTGATTGGTTCCCAGGCTTCTGGCCAGAGCAATGTCGATGCAGATTTGGCCTAAGCGTGCGGGATAGGGCTGGAGTCCGTATGTGACAACAAAATATTCTTCAGGGATACGGCTGAGATACCACACGTAGGGGGTTTTTCTGCGCGCGCGTTTCTGTCGTGCGTGATCAGGTAGATGATCATAATAGTGTTCGAGGAGGATCCACCCGCAGACCACAGGAGTGTGGGCGGTGGGAGGAGTCCAAAGTATAGCCCATTCTTCATAGGGTCGGCCATTGACGGCAGCGATGACTCTGACGGCCGCTCGCAGGGTATTGAGGGAATGCCATGTGAAATCAGCACGTCGCTTATCCATTGGAATAGAAGCATGGCTGATGAAGGTTCGTTGAACATGAGTGTCCCACCAGTGCGCAAGGTCATCTGTTAAGGGTACGATGTCAAGTGGAGTCCAGGGGGTGGTTCCTGTTGAGCGGGGCGCGTTGGGGTCACGAAGTTGAGTCCGTATGACGAATTGTGGTGCAGTCATCGTAGGTCGTTTTCCGAGGAACGTATTATTTTACGTGAAGTGGTGGAGATTTTCTATCGTAAATCGTAAGTTTATGTCCTTCCACGGACTGCTGACGTTCGACGTCATTAGGTCTTGGTGAGTGCTTTCTCGATCGCCGCCTGGCAGAGGGTTCGGTACATGGCACGATTGAAGCAGGGGTATCGTTCAATCAATGCCGAGGTGTGTGGCTCGGTTGGGAGCCATTCGCTGAGCGCAATGGCGACGGCGGGACTTCGAGCGATGCTGGCATGGCAATAGAGCACGAGTTTTGACATCGTATTGCGATGGCGCAGGACGAACTCGAGGAGAGGGGTGGCGTCTTGTAGAGTGATGGGTCCGATGTGACCATAGGTGTGATGGTCAATATGATAGGGCAGATCCCACGCGGCGAGGTGATAGGTGGCGGCAAAGGTGCCGAGTGGGGTGATCGGGGTGCGACCGGGTTCGGTGATGGCGATGAGGATGTCGCCTGGTTGTGGGCGGTAGCGTTCCTGGATCTCGATCTCCATGTAGATGGCGGCGGGGATCGTGGACAGCGGGAGGGGCACGCGGGATTCAGCCCAGGCGTAGGCTGCGTGGAGATGGGTGACGATGGGCGAGCGGTGATCAGGATGAATCGGGCATTCGGGATTGGGTGGGCCCAGAATAGCTTGATAGGCGGTCTGGTCTGGACCACCGGTATCGTGTTCGACAATCGTGGCGGAGGCGTAGTCGAGTTGCCCAGAGGGCACATCGAGATAGGCACAGGGTTCGCCAGGGATGGCGCCGGGATCAACATACCAGCGGGTATCAGTCATGGGGGCTCCTGGGTCAGCATCAGATCCGCGACGGGCGTGATCTGTGTCGGGGGGGGGTGTGAGTATTTACGGTGAGGGTTGTGCGAGCAACGCGAGCCTCATGACATGTGGCCGAGACGGCTAGGGGTGCGACGACTGTTGGTGCGGTGGGTTCGACGGAGGATGTGTGTGAGAGAGGTCTTGAGGATGTGAGCTTTGTAGAGGAATTTGATCAGATGAGCTGGGGATACGTGCGGCATGGTGGGAGACTGTGCCAGTGTAAGTGTCTCAGCAAGGGTCTTGAGGAGCGTGTTGTGGCGAGTCGTCATGGGAGTTTTTTGCGAGAAATGGAGAGGGAGACCCTGACATCCAATGTCCGAGGGCTAATGTGTGAGAGATGAGCGGGACAGGGATGGAGTCTGATTCGGCGTTGCCGAACCAGACGCCGGAGGATTCGATACCAGCCGTCTGGCACGCGTCCTTCAGGCTGGGCGCTATACCGGGCGTTGGTGAGTGGCGCACCGAGTATGGCGTAGCAATCGAAATCGCAGTGGGAGACGAGGAGGAGAAGTGTGCGGAGTGTGAGGGCGTCAGGAGTGGCCGGAGGCAGGAGTTGTCCTCGTGTGTGACGGGTGAGAATGAGGAGAATGAGCGCGCGGAGTTTGGTGGAGGAACGAATGGGCATAAGGACTCCGTAGGAAGGGATGGGATTGATCGGAGCGAGGCCATCGACGGATGGGGCAGAGGGAATTAGTGCGCCATGGCTACGGCGTGTGGGAAATGCTTGGCGAGCACCAGATTCATTTTCGTGACGAGTGCAGGTTGGAGAAAGGTCACATGCCCGGTGCCTTTCTTATACCATTTGACCGTGAAGTAGGGTCCCGTCCATTCGGTGGCGTGATTCGCACAGGCGGTGCGCATCTGGCTCGCGATGCCGTCACGATGATCCGGTTCTGGTTGTCCATCGAGCACACAAAAAACGCGGTGTAAGTCTTCGAGCTCGTCGAGGGCACGATAGTTCAGATGCCCCCAGTCGTCTGCCAGATATTGGATGATGATCCGTGTGCCGAATTTGAACGGTTGATTGGTCGTGAAGTCCCACGAGAGGCGGCGGAAGGTCGCAATCACGCCACGGTCAAACATCTCGGCACGGCTCAGATGGAGGGTGCCAAACGTCTCGGTCACCGTGTCTTTGGTGAAGTCGGGATACGCACCGGTATGAATGTTCTCATCCCAGGTCTGACGGGCCGTCCGGTCCATAAACGTGCGATTTCCGGATTCATGCATGAGATAGGTCCAGGCGGGGCCATCGAGCACGTGCAAGGCCTTCGATAGTCCGTCGTCATCAAGCAGGTTGATGTCATAGGGATGATGCCGGCGCGGGCTGAAGAGATCGCGGATCGAGCCTAAGTGGGCGGCGGCCGCCAGGAGGTCGGCTTCGAGGAGGATCTGGCGTGCCTGCTGCAGTCGCTCGGCGACTGCCTGCCGTTGATTGAGCATATTCTCAATGCCGACGCTTTTAATGAGTTCATCCATCTAGCAGGTCTTTCGATGAGCAGTCAGCGTGGTGAACTGAGGAGGGCGGACCCTGTTCGCCGCATCACGGAATCTGAGGGCGCGTCGTGCCTCTTGGTACGCAGCGGTCTGTTGATTGGCACGAATGGCGAACGTGAGGCGGTCGATGGTGGGACGATCATTGGTGTAGATCGAAAAGACCTGTGACCAGTGCAGGAAGTTTCCGAGAACATGCACAACGGGTTCAACGGTAAAAAGTCGAGGGCCGGCGATCCACTGGGGGACGGTCGTGCATCCAGGCCACGAGGGCACGGAGGCAGGATTGCGAATGCCGAGACAGGGATTGAGCGTGATGAAGTCGCCATATGCTTCAAAGCGTGGATCTAACGGGGTGTCACTGAGTCGGTCGAAGAGGGTTTGCAGGGGGGAGGTGTATTCCCCTGGCCGTGGGGCCTCGTATCCGCTGAGATAGAGAAACGGCTGATGTTGAACGGCCAGTACCTTGTCCCATGTGTGAATCGGTGCGCCGGTGAGGACATGCAGTGAGGGTTGTTCACTGGCATGAAGGGCATGGGTTGGTGTGGTGGTCATGATTTCCGGCCTTTCTGGAGCGTTCGGGCTTGCCTGACCAGTCCGCTCAAGGACTCGACCGCATCATCGCCGCTCATGCCGTCTTCCCCGTACTCTTCGTCGGTTTTCATGCCGGCAACCAGGTCGATGAACCGGGTCAGTGTCTTGTCGCTGGATTCCCGCTGCTCATCCTCTGCCACGGCACGCGTGAGGTCCGGCCAGTAGGTGCATAACCGTTCAACAGCCTCGCTCCCAGCGAGCGGTGCATCCTCGTCGTTCATTTCAGGAAAGGCCATGATGAAGGATCTGAGGATGCAGAGGCTCTGGCTGGGCTTTGGGTGCTCTTTCAGCACCACGCGATCCTCAATGGACTCGATATCTGCGATCTTCGCCTGCATCTCTTTGCGGTCTGCGCTGGTGTAGTGCTGGCGTTCCTCTCCCTTCATCTTGTTCAGATCGTCCCGCAGCGTGTCGAGGAGTTCGCGGGTGAGGTAGGTCAGCACGGCGGGTTCATCGTCGAAAAATCTCAGTGTGCGTTTCTTGCTCATAGCGAATCCTTCTCGTGAGCGGCGGCGATGGCGGATGTACGATTTCGGCATGCTTGGGAATGTGTGAGGGCCGCGCGGGCTTGATCGAGTGCACAGCCTTGGACGTGCGATCCGCCACGATAGTAGTGACCAAAGGCTTCTTCCATAGCGTGCAGCGCGTCAAACAGTGACGGGGCTGTCGTGTGCGTCGAGGGTAGGTGTGCAAGAGCCTGGGCGATCGTGGCGCGTCTGCGCGTCAGAAGATCTGGGCAGTCTTCATGTTCATGGTAGTACGAGACCGCATCACGTGAGTCCAGGAGGTTCTGCAGCAGAGCGGGCGCGGCACGAAGGAGTGTCGCGGCCTTACGGATTTCCGACTCGGTGAGACCGGTCACGGCGTGGATGTCGGGATGATTGGCCAGGCAGAAGTCGACGAGGGTGTGGATGTGCGCGTGTGGTGTGGGGCTCATGCGTCGGGTCTCCGTTCGGGTGTCCTGACTGCAGCGATCTGTAGCAATTCCTCGATCCCGGTGGTGAGAAACTGTGGGGTGCTGTCGTCTAGGTGTGAGAGGGAAGAACTGCGTGCGACGAAATCTCGCATGGCACAGCTCACGGAGCAGAATCCTTCCTGCTGCCAATAGGTGGTGGCGGGGCATGTCTGGATGATAGGGCAGGCGCGACAGGGCCATGAGTTGTCGATCTCATCGGATCGTGTGATCGATGGATCGGTGGCGTGACGCAGGACGGAGAGGTCAGGGATACTCGTATGCGGCCCTTCGAGTCGTGTCCAGCCTTGAGGCTTCAACCATTGGTAGGCCTGTGCCCAGATCTGGCCATGAGCATCGATCGCATAAAGGGTGCGGTCGTGGGACTCATCTTCGGGGATGACAAGAATCTGTGTGATCGCTGGAGGGCTGTCGATGGGTTCCCATGGTTTCGTGAATGGAACGAGGTCTTTTTTCCAGATCTGGCCTTCGGTGTCGAGGGCATAGAGGCTCGTGTGAGCGTGGTCTGGTTCGAACAGATATGCGAGCTGCGTGAGGCGTGGCGGTATGGTCATGATTCGTCCTGTTCGGGGGTGATGCCGTCTAGAGGCAGGTTGAGCCGCGCGGCATGTCCGAAATGGAACGATGACCGGGAAGGACGTGGTAGGTCGTGGTCCGGCCTCGCATTGGAGCCATGCCGACCGATAGTGTCGGCGGAGAAAATTGCAGGCCTTGTCATGGGTGGTGGCGTGGCCGACGATCATAGAGATGTGTCCGGAAATGGGGTGTCTGATGCAGGGATGGAAGCGCATACCATTCTTTCGGCGATGTGGGCTTAGCGGCCTTCGGTGAAGAGATTGCGAGGTGGTCCTTCAGAATCAACCGACAGCAAGCCGGCGTCAGTGAGCAAGTGTTTGAGGGCACGTTTGGTGGGCGCGCGATACAGGATCCAGCCACCATGTGTGGCCTGATATTCCCGTGGTCCCTTGAAGAGACCGGTCGTGATGCGCGGGCGCTGGATGACATAGATGGGAGGCATCGTGGAGTGGTCCTTCATGGAAGGTAGTGGCGTTGAAGGGAATCGAGACCGTTGGCTCAGTGATCTGTGAAGGACCTGTGGTGAGTCGGAATCGGTGTGTTTAGAGGTGAGGCGGTGTCAGGATGATGAATCGATCGTCCCACAGAGGCTGCAGCACCGGCTGAACGACAGACCAGTCGAGCCGTCCAAGTCCGCATCCCAATCTGACGGTGTAGAGTTCGTGGAGTGCATAGTGCGCCAGATACTGAACGCATTCTTCAGCCGACCGTGTAATTAATGTCGGATCAGAATCCTCAAACGGTTGGTGTTTGGTCGGGATTGTGAAGAGACGGTAGTCTGGAAAGACGTAGACATGGTTGCCGGTTTGTGTGAGGAGGGCACCGAGTTGGTCTCGGAGTCCTGGAAAACGGAGTGCGGCGATTTTGGCAAGCCCGGCGCCCATGATAGCTTGGCCAGTCTTCGACACGGCTCCATTCGTCGTGATCCCGACATAGTGGCCTTGGCCATGGACCTCCCAGAGATCCCCGATATGTTCTCGCATGACCTGTCTCCTCTGTCTGTGATGCTGTTCTAGCTGGTGTGTATCAGTGAGCAGTGGCGATTGGCAAGGGGCCTGTGGTGCCCGGTCCAAGGACGACGTCGAGTCTGGTCCCGATCCGGTTGAGATCGTTGTGGCAACATCCTTCGATGTGAACCACCTGGACCACGTGACCGTCGAGGAGGACGTGCGTGCGGGTAGAGATCGTGAGGGTGGGGTGAGCGATCGATGAGGTAATTCTGACCGGGACTCCGGATGTCAGTGTGTGCGAAGACGACGTTCATAAAAGCGGGCCATGTCAGCCAGTTCCTGGCTGGAACTGATTCGGGGTGGGGCAGTCGACGAGAATCACGTCGCCTTCAGCAAACGTGACAATCAGCCGTTCTTCATGATGCACCCAGCATCCAAAATAGCTGGCGTCTTGCGGGGTATCGTATTGGCACCACCCTCTGTCTGTCGCGCAATGGATTAGATCATAGGCATAGCGGGTCGCCTCAGGATTCATGTCGCGCCAACGACGCACGCGATTGCCACGATCATTGAGTGCTGATGAAGAAGAACGCATGGAGACTCCTATAGGGTTTCGAGATGCCTGTTGAGGGCATTGAGCGCGTCAGGAAGCGGGAGATCGAAACAGATCGCGGTTTGGTTGTCTGAAATGGTGTAGAGGTCGACCATGTGATCATCTTCGCGCTTCTTCCACACGTGCATGTTGATGGAGAGGTCATGGTCGTTGGGCATAGCGGCTCCGAGTGGTGAGGACGATACTGTGGGATTGAACGGTATGGGAGGTCGGTCATCGGAACAGATGAGGGAACGAACCCGAGCTGGGGTGTTTCACGCCCAGTCGAAGGGGAACCGTCCTCGACGGTAGTCGTTTAGGAGGACGCCGATGTGCACGAACCGATAGTGCTGGACGCGGGGGTCGGTCTGATTGAGGAGGTCGATCTTCGTCAGAATCTCGTCTGAGTCAAAACGATCATGTCCGCCTCGTTCAAACAGGATGCTGCAGCCGATGATCTGTGGTCCTCTGGCGTAGATTTCATAGACGAACCCTCGTTCACCGGCGTGACAGATGGCGGTCGCCACTGTGGCGCGTACGCGGGACCCTACGACGATTTGTTGGCTGCGAAAGGTTGTTGAGGGCATGGATGTTGGGTGTCTCTCGATGACGGTGCGTAGTCGTAGTATAGCAAGCGCGTGCGAAATGTCGAGGGAGCTGGTGCTCATGATGAGTGGTGTGGGGTCAGAATCATCACGTCGTTGCGGCCGTTCATGGGGAGCTGCTCCCATCGGACCTGTAACTGGGCGGCTTGGGCCAGACGCTCCAAGTGGGCACACCAATTGTCGTAAGTGGCGCGGTCCCAGAAGGCGCGCGCTGAGGGCCGGACACAGCACGGACAAATCACGGCGGGGATCTGATGGCGTCCCGCAAACAGAATACAGTGGTCCGTACTCTCGTCCGGATGCATGGCGACGATTGCGTCATAGGTATCAGGAATCTCGACACTAAAATATCCCCAGCGATGTCCCGTCCGGTTGTACGACGTGCGTCGTCGGCGATCCCACGAGGTGATGTCTGAGAACCCGCGTTCTCTGAGCGCGGATTGGAGGATGCCGCGACCGCCTGCGACGTCAGCGACACGGGAGGTGCGTGGGAGGAGGTCCGCAATGACGTTGGCGAACAAGTGGAAGCGCCTGGGGTCCCCCATGATGACTCCTTGGGCGGGCGAATGCAGTCGTCTGTGCTATCTGGGTGTCGAGGTGCCCGCGTTGCGGGCCTCGGTGGTCAGGGTCAGAGCGGGAGGCGGTCGCTGAGGAGGTTTTGGAAAAAGACGGTAAAGAACAGCTGATAGTGGGTGGTGAGCTCGGCAGGTGTGGCATCAGGTGGGACTGATTGTGGTGGGATCGTCGCGACGCAATGGGCGGTGAGACCGTGAGGGTCCTTGGCGTCGATGAGCGTTGCGCAGGTGGCACAGGCGAGCCAGTCGGGATCGATCATATGTCCCGTCCCGCGTACCGGATGGACATCGTCGGTGGCGACATAGGGAATGTTGTCCAGAAGATGGATGGGCGTGTCAGGAAAGACGTCGTCCTCTGTGGTGAGGCCAAAGGATCGGGTGCGATAGCGGAAGATCGGGTGCGATCCTGAGCAGAAATCACATTGCATCGGGGGCTCCGTATGGGATTGTGGGAGAGCGGTTACCGCGGATAGGGGGTCGCATGCCCGGCATGGATTGCCCAATTGTCGAGATACTGCGCGGCGAGGGTCGGATTCTGGATCACCAGGAGGTTTTCACTGTTCCTGTCTTCGGCCGCTCGGGTGAAGTTGAAACTACCGGTGATGATACGGTCGGTCCCAAGGATCATATATTTGGAATGGGCAATGGCATGCGCCGAATCGATGAGAACGGGAATGCCGGCATGGGCTAAGAACGTGGCTGAAGTATAGCGTTCCGTGAGCTGACTAGAGTCCAGGATGACCTGGATCGAGACGCCACGGCGATGCGCGGCGAGAAGGGCTTGGGCAATCGGGGCGGAGGTAAACGAATAGGCGGCGACCCGGATCTGATGAGATTCGTGTTCAATGGCGCTGACGATGGCGGCGGTGGCGCCGCCACGGGGAGAGAAGTAGACCTGGATGGTATCGAGGGCGTGGGCGAGCGGGGGAGCGATAAGGACCACGAGCAGACAAAGGATGCGGAAGGCGGTTCGCATGAGGAGTGTCTCCGGTAATCAAGGTCGGTGTCGCATCGGGTCTTCTGGGGTGTGGTACTACGTCCAGCGGGTCTGATGCAATGGTTCTGTGGACAGCAGGATGGAGATCATCGTCCTGCTAGGGGGGAATGGATCAGGTGGACACGAGAAAATGGAGACGGTACGGATGCGCGGGGCACGGTTTGGTCATCGGGATCTTCCCGCAGTTTCGACGGACTGATTGCCAGGTTGATCCAGAGGGTCGTGGGTTCTGCGTATTGCAGACGGTGAGAATCTCGTCATCGGCGGCAGCGGGGTCGATGCACACCTGCATATGTATAGGTCCCAATTGTCGGCGAGTGACCAGGATGCGATCCATAGAGGCTCCGGTGTGTAGGGGTTAGATTGGGGTAAGTTCTCGAGTATCCGGTGCAGGAGTGGCATCTGAGTCCTGGGAGTCCGACGATTCTGTACCATGCTGTGTCTGAGCGCCAATCCAATGGCGCCCTTTGGCGGCGGATGTATTGAAGGCGGCTAAGAGATCACGTCGTTTCCAGGTGAGGTGGACGGTGCCTTTTTTGAAGTATCGAATATGGAAGTAAGTGCTGTCACAGGTGCCGGGGTGCTGTCGATTCGTGTCGAAGGCGTGTGTGAGGGCCCTTCCGATCGTGATGATCTCTTCATAGCGTTGTCCATCGAGGACGGCAAGAATGCGGTCGAGGTCATTGTAAAGGACATCGCTTGTGTGACGGCTCCAAATATCGAATCGGCCGTACGAGAAGTGACATCCGTAGGGGAAGATGAGGCGTGTGTTCACTTTATAAGAATCGTTCGTTTTCCACCCTCGTTGGCCGTCTCCACTTCCGATATCCCCTGTGGTATTGCCTTTGTAATGGCTGGTGAGGTTGAGGAACACATTCCAGACAGATTTCTCGAAGAGTTGCGTGCGTTGGAGAAAGACGTTGGTGAGCGTGCCCTTGATGTTGACCTTATTGAAGGGAATGGTGCTGTGTCGTTCCAGATCGCGTAAGAGTTCTTCTGTCTGTGTAGAATCGAGCCATTTTCGGAATTCCGTTTGTTCGAACACGTGGAGCCATGCGCTGCGACGAAGGCTTTTTGCAAACTCCGCTCGGGCCGCGGTGGTATTGGTTTGGGCGAGTTCCAGGATCGTACTGAGTTTGCTTTTGCCTCGTCCATCTCGATCGTCTTGAATGGTCGTGCCTAAGGCCTCCATGAACAGCGAGGCTTTGCGAACGTGTGAAAACGCTTTGAACATTTCTTCTAAGGCATGTGTGTAGAAATGTTCGAGGTTGCCAAGCCGATCTTTGAGAGCCGGTAAGGATTCAGGTGATCCAATATGATCGTCGATGATTCGTTCCTGGCCGCTGGTGTGCCAGAGAGGAATACGGTCTTCGTCGGTCATCTTGTTCAGATAGACCATGGCCACATGGACATCGGTCGGTCGTTCCGAGTCTTGGAAGCAGGGGCCCAGTGCTTCTACGGAGCCATGGTCGGCGATCAGTGCCGTGAGGCGTCTGCGTTCTTCGGTGTAGGGGTTATCGATAGTTTCTTGATTGAGGAGACAGACAATTTCGCCTGCGTGGAGAAAATCCCACGCTTTAAGTAGGTGCTTCGTGCCTTGTGAGAACGGAGGGTTTAAGAGGATGGCATCATAGTAGGAGATGCCGGAGTAGGTTAGCCAGTCATACCCAACGATGGTGAGTTCAGGATGTTGATGCAGGATGGCGACGAGGTCAGGGTTTGATTCAATGACGTCGACGCAAAATCGGCTGTTGTTCTGGTGGCTCCATCGATCGCTCTCTCGGCCCGCGTTGAGAATCGCGAGGGCGAGATCCCCTTTCCCGGCGTTCGGCTCGAGAAAATGGACGGCATACGGGCTGATCTTTTTCAGCATTGTGGTGGCGATGTGGTTGGAAGTGGGGAAGAGTTCTTCAAAGAACATAGGGAATCCTTGTGTGACGGTAATGATTCCAGACATGCTGTCGAGTGAAGGAGCTGATGCGGGGTGAGCATGATCGGTCTGTATTACGGGAGAGGACACTGTCGGAGGCGAAGATCTGGTGGCCATTCCGTCATGTCGCCCCCTTTGGGGATGTGCGTGTCTTTGAGCATGGGCAGGTCCGATGTGCTTAGGCGGCCGAGACCGTACAGGGGGTGAGGTGGGAGAGCAGTGTGCCAATACAGTGGCGGAGCGCGTGCAGCTCCATCGGTTTGGAAAAAAATCCTTGGAGGCCCAGTCGCTGTCGCTCTGAGTTGATGAGCTGGTCCGGGAATCCCCCGCTCATGCCAATAATCGGCGTGGTGGGACTCAGTTGTTGGATGTGTCGAATCGCTTCAGGACCGGTCATAACGGGCATGGACATATCGGTGAGGACCAGATCGCAGGGCTGTTCCTGAAACCGTGCTACACCGTCAGAGCCGTTTTCGGCCGTGATGACGGTATAGCCGTCTGTTCGGAGGGCGATGGCGAGGAGTTCGCGTACGCCGGCATGGTCCTCAATGAGCAGAATGGTCGGCATGGGTGGTCTCCGTGTGTAGAGAAAGGTGATCGAGTCCGCTGTCGTCTGGGAGGGGGTCGAGGTCTGTGAGCACCGTGTGAAAAGTCAGGTTGTGAGGCAAGCCGTCTCGGTCTGCCTGGGTACTGATTTCACTGACCGTATGGCCATCACGCTCTAAGAGCTTTCTGTACCGGCCTCGGAGCACGCCATCGTCGTGAATGATCAGAATTGATGCCATGGAACACCTCCCAGGTGATGCGTGGAAGCGGCTTCTCGTGAAGTAGTACGGGATTGCATGTGAGATGTGATGGAGCGCGTAGGTGGTGCCGGCGGAGCCGGCCTCTGAGTCGGGGATGGTCGTGTGGGCGACGTGCGTGGGCGTGTGGTGAGTCTCCTGACACGGTTCGTCGATTCCGACGTGTCTGTGATTAGCCCACAGCCGGTGGGATGGCACTGGTGTCGGATAAGAGTGCTGTGAGAAAGAGGTCGGCGTCAGGAGCGCTGGTGCACGTCACGTCGAGTCGTCCATTTTTGAAAAACCTGAGGGTGATGGGCGGAATGTGCCATGGGACGGCCGTGACATCATCTCGTTGCGTATAGAAACAGCGAATGAGGGCGCTCGAGATGGCGACATGGGCCGGGTCGGCGTGGTGGAGTGTGATTTTTGCGAATTGCCACAAGGCGATGAGGGAGGCGTCAGTGCCAAATGGGAGTCGTCACTGGGTGGGGGGATGGTGGTGCCGTTCGAGCTCGCACTGGAGTTTGAGTGTTGACCTGGTTGTCGATCCGGTGAGGAGCAGGTGTTTCTTGGAAATCGGAAGCAGGGGGTTGGCGAATGGGTGGGGGAGTAATGTTCTGGCAGTCTCGCGGATCGCGAGATAGGACCGGGATGCAGCATCGGGGAGGAAGGTCTGATCGAGGTACGCGATCACGTCGTCATAATTGAAGATCGTGGTGCCATGGAGCTTCTGCCAGGTGCGTTCCACGTCCTTGATGTCCATGGGGACATTGGGATGCTGGCGGTGCCACTCAAAACAGGCGAGGTGTAGGAGTTCGGTGTGCAGTTCCGTCGCCCGGGTATGACACTCATGGACATATCGGTGAATGCGGTCGAATCCATCCCGATCGGCATCCGAGTGTGTGTCACCGTCGTCCTGGATCTGTAAGGGGAGAAGGGCGGCAAGTGAACGCTGGATAATCTGCCACGCGGAGGTCAGCGGGTGGGTCATGGGGTTCGATGCCTCGCGAGTTGGTGCGATGACGATGTGGTGCTAGACGAGGAGGGCCATCCGTGGCCCTCCTCGTCGTGAGAAAGGGGGTCTACTCCTGTGCGTCGTCGTCGCGGTCATTCTCAGGGAGAGGCTGATACTTGAGCTGCGTGAGACGGCACTCGCCATAGGCGATGTCGTCACGGGGTCCCAGATAGACGGGTTGATGCAGATTGTGGCTGGCGGAGAAGGCGTAGAGGTACTGGACCTCAATCAGACTATTGATGGGTGGAATAGGCGTATTCGGGGGGATGGTGACATTGCCACACGACACAAAGCGGTCGTGAGCATGGAGTAGCTGGATTTCGACGCTGCGTTTCAGATTGTGTTTCTTGACGACGAAGGTGCTCGTGGCGATGAATTTCAGTTTCCATTGTGGCCCCCCGCTGTTCGGGCGTCCAGGAGTGTAGGGCGCGCGCGGGTCTTTAAAGACGATGCCTTCGGCATTCTCGGCACGGAGCCGGGCATAGAGCGCGCGTTTGGCCTGTGGAGTTGTGGCGGCAATGACGGGTTGAATCGCGGGATGTGAGGCGACGTCGATGAGTGGGAGCAGGATGTCATAGCGGGTGGCATAGGGGGCGGGTTTCAGATCTCTGTTGTACCGGGTCAGATCGAAACAGTGAAATGTCGTCCCGATTCCTTCTCCGACGAGGGCGACATCATCAGCGGGGAGGCGACGGACTGCCTCGACGATGGGTTCCGGGAGGGCGATCGAGAGACCGCGTTTGTTGGCGCCGATGATCCGGTCACCGTCTTTTTTGACCTGCAGCAAGCGCCCATTTTTCTTCTCCTGCGCATAGCAGCCATTCGCGAGGAATTCTTCGAGTCGATTGTCCTCAAGGGTGTTCAATAATTGAGGGAGCAAGCCAGTCACTCGGCCGCTTTGGCTGCTGTCTTGATAGGGGACCCCTGCCTCGCCCGGGGTATAGCCTTTCGCGGTCTTTTCCTGCACCAGTTTCGTGAAGATGGTCTCCGCCTGGGCGTACGGCACTGGCTGGGCGGTCTTGGTTCCGCTCGTGAGGGTTGCGCCTCGGCGGCCGTATTGAAACGTGACGACGTAGAGCTCATGGTCTGTCGGCGTGATCGAAGCATGGTATTCCTTGTCCGATCGACCATCGCGGTAATACAGGCTAACCGTATGGGGGACTGTGGGCACAGACATAGAGAACCTCGTCGGTAAGAGATGGAAGGATGGTGCCCGGTGTATCGGTGGTGTGGCGGTGCGTGCTGGCGTGTGGGAGTGCGGAGCACATCGACTGATAAAGGCCTTGTTGTTTGGGAAGCCAGACTCACCGCTGAGGTCGTGTGGGTATGTCAGCTGACGAGGGGGGTGCCGTGAGGGCTGGATGTGCGCTCAGGGTTTGGAAGGCGGCTTGGCAGTGAGTCAAGGCAGCGAGTGCCACTTCGTAGTTGGCCTGTGCGCCTCGGTGGCCATCGTTGGCACGTTGCTCCAGGTGATCAAGCCCAAATGCGGCAATGGCATAGACCGCGGTGAGGCGCTGCTCCAGCGTCGTGACACAGATGCGGAGTGAGGGGGAGTTACCTGAGGACGTGTGCGGCGAGCGGGTGTCTGTCTCGGACGTCGGGTGTGAATTGGCATGACGGGGCCTTTTTGGTGAAAGGGGTGTGAAGGGATGCGAGGGGGCAATGGAGGGTATTGACAGTCGAAAAGCTGAGGGCTATAGTTGGATCATTCTATTTGGTTTTGTAGGCTTTCGCTGAAACATCGTTCTGTACGTTCTGTACTGAATGTTCATCCTCTCTATTCGAGATTGTATGAGTGACTTGATCGGTCCTCAGACGTCTCTCTTCACGACTCGCGTAGTCTTCTACCTGATGTAGATGATACCGAGATTCCTATCGTTCCATCTCATTCTCTCTATTTCAATCTGACGTTCGTTGTTTCTCCTGCTTCCTTACCATGTCTTGTGTCCAGGGCCTTGTCTACTGGTCATCCATCAGATCGTCTCGATCTGCCGCAGTCCATTGTGCGTAAACATGATAAATCGCATGGCGATTTGTCTCTAGAGGAGGTGTGTATGAAGGAACTTGTCAGGCTCGATGTGGAAATTGTGCACCGGATTGTGACCGTCACACTGGAGCATGTAGGAGGTACTCGTCAGCAGTTCGACTTGGTCTATGATGATGTCTTCAGCCGGCTCGATCAACTGATTGATGCAGGGATGGTGGCATGGATTCGATCACGTTCGGACTTCTTCACGGTTATGCCGCAACGCGACGTCGATGTGATCGAGTTGGAGTCGGAGATAAAGAAGCGATTGCGAGTGTAATTTGCTTCAGCGTCTTGGCTTCCGCGACGGTCATACGATGATGCCGCTTCAGTGTTCTCACCTGTGCCTTCAATTTTTCAATTCCATCGTTCATCGATAAATAGTTCAGGGTTCCCACGAATTCGGCGTTGGTCTTCCAAAACTTTGGACGGCTATCGACGAATGCGTTGACCATATCCTGAACGGCCATTAATGCACGATTGATCATGAAGTCCTCCCCGTAAGTGCCTGATGAAAGTCTAGCACAGATCTGGGAGTACGGGTCAATGGTTGCCTCTCAGAACCGAGAGCATATCATGTCGTAACCATAAGGAGTTTGACCATGCATACCTGTGGAACACGTGTACATACAGCTGCGTTGACTGAAGTGGTTCATGAATTCTATTCACCGGTTGGCTGGTATCTTGGCACGGTGATGAAGGATGGACTCTTACAGCGATTCAGTGACTTATTTCCGACGCAAGATGCTGCACGCCGCGTCCTCGATGTGCTTCGTGATGCTGGCGTACAGGATGAAGACTTTCTGTCGATGGATGCAGCGGGCGAGAATTATTGTGATGTTGGAGTGACCGGTTTTGCCGATCCGCTCCCTCGTCATTTTGTCGCGGTTGCATTGGTTCCTTCAGCTCGCATGCGTGTCCTGCACTATGATCGTACACGGCTCCAGCGTGATTTGGCATTACCGGGTATTCGAACGGTGATCCAAATTGTCCGATGGTGTCGAACGATGGCTGTGTGGAATTCGCCGGCGGTGTTGATGGGGCATAACGTCTAACAGAAGGAAGGTGTCATGAATGATCATGAGTGGAATGTATTTTCGGAAAAGGTGGCACAGGGCTTACACGAGTATGTGGAACATCCTGATCGTGTCTCGGCTGCCATGCGTGAAACGATTCGTCATGCACCAGTACGGTATCGTGGATCGTCGATCTCAATTCAGGCATTAGCTGAACAGGTACGGTCTCACGTGTTAGGGCATGTCACGATTCCGGAAGATCAAGAATATCGAGGTACGGTGGCATTGGTAGCAGTGGGAAAGGAGCTGTCTGCTAGTGCACGTAAGATGTTGGAGATCTATACGGGGTACGATGCATCGAAATTGGAGGCTTTAGGTCATAACGCTGCAGATGCCCTTGGCGATGCAGTGATT
>ERZ1292633.919-Hain-H41-02um-R1-919-length-32842-cov-7_pt1 | contig 32842 bp, 32 predicted proteins | sample MGYA00564406_ERZ1292633 | MGnify/ENA primary metagenome ERZ1292633 (study PRJEB36523, sample SAMEA6512639) | groundwater metagenome | collected 2019-01-08 | study: AquaDiva: Metagenomics assemblies of 32 groundwater samples
CCCACTCCGTACTTCCCGTCGAGGGGAACGGCGGGGGCGGTGGACGGTGCGGCGGCAGAAGTGTCAATTTCCGCGAGGAGGAGGAGCGCGACGAGGGCCGGGAGATGACATGGGGCGGGTGAAGCGGGCATACTCACTCCTTTCGAATCGCGTCTGATCGGATGCGAGCGCCGGCCAATCGTCAGCTTCTGCGACGCGTAGAGCGCGGCGTGCAAGAAAGCCGCGAATCCCGGCCTCCTCGTTCATGACCATCGCCGCAGCGCCCCCCTGCGCATGGTCCTCGCAGGGGTGCCGCAGCCCGGCGCGTAGAAGCTCCTCGGCCACCTGATGCCGAGCGTCTTCCTGCGCTACGCGATCCTCTCCGACGCGGACCTCGCCGCTGGTGTTGCGAAGTTGACAGCTCGGCAGGGGTAGCTGGCAGTCGATCTCCTGGCAATCGGAGGCCGTCAGATCGATTCGTGAGGCGTCTACTTGTCCTTTGGCTCTGAAATGGAAGCAACGCGCTCGACCTCCGCCCTGATCGCTCGTATCTGGATTGCGAACCGGTCTTGGTCGAGCCCAGCCAAAATCCCTTGAACCTCGTCAATAATTCCTGCGACCTGCCGCGTGGTGGTGAGCTTCTTCGCGTTATTCAACACGAAGTTGAGCCACTCGGCCTTAGTTTCTGCGTCAGGAGCTGCCGAAACTGCCCGCAGCCACCAGATAAAGGCTACAACGGGCTTGTCCTCGTGCATCGTCGCAAATGCGCGATTGAGAGCGGCCTTCTGATACGAGAGCGTGGTTCGGAGTGACTTGAATCGAACGTCAATCCTCTTGTCCAGAGACTCGCGGTGCGACGCGTCCTCCTTCGCTCGCGCTTCTGCCTTCAAACGGAGACTATCTTCGATCTCGCCTTTTGCCTTCGCGACTTCGGTTCGGATGAGCCCGCCCACTTGTAGATAGCTCACCAAACCGATAAGCCCGAGCACCAAAACAACGATGGTTGTAAGTATCCCCGTCTGAACCGAAATCGTGGACGCGAAGAACTCGCGCGCAACCTTCTGCTGTGAGACCTCGCCCCGAAGGGTGACAATCGCACTATCCGCTCGTGCGGCCCGTGCCGTAAGCGAGTCGATTGCGGATGTTCGGGGTGCAGCGGCAGGCCCCGGGCCCGCCAAGAGCGACAATGCCAGGACCGCAGCCACCAGCTTTGGTTTGAAGTGGGCTCCCCCCTGTAGTGTCATTCCACCTCCATCCTCATGTCTTCGACATCCCTCGCCCTAGCCGCCAGTGAAAACGATCTCCTCGCGTCGAGCGACCCGCCCGGCGGTAGGGCGGCGGGCCACCTGTCGCCCTTGGGGGCGTCAGGTCTCCGCCGCCGTCGAATGCTCGACACCCTTCTCTCGGCGCGATCTGGACACCGATTCCATCGAGAACGAGTCCCATACGAGTCCTGCGCCTGATCGACGCCGAACCACGGAATTGCAACTGGTGCCGGAGGAGGGATTTGAACCCCCACTGAGTTTGAGCCCAGCGGGATTTTGAGTCTAAGACTTGGGGCACTACTTGCGCCTGCGGGCACAAGCCGTCGCCTGTGGATCATGTTGTCGCCAGGGGGGTTGACCCCTCCAGGCCCACATCACGCGCGGCCACCGCCTGATACGCCCGTCCGCGCGAGTTTCGCTACACACTCCTTCTACACTACTTCGTCGCCGAGAGAAAGCCCCTCCGGCGCGTCCGCGTTGACATGCGTCCGCGCCAGGCTGCGCGGACGCCTCAAACGCTGTGGACGGAACGGGTTAGCGCCGTTCGTCGCATCATGCGTTCACTTCCGCCCGCGGGGTGTGCTTCCGCGTTCACTGCGTTCACCCTGAAGGGTGACTCGCAGGGTGAATGCATGGAAGACCCGGGACACCCTGGCCGAAAGGCACCCAAAGACCCGTCACCGCGACGTGAACGGCAGCCCACCGCGCGGACCCCGCACGGGACCGGGCCAGCGGACCCGCGGCCAGGACGCGCGTGGGGAGATGTGGGCCCCTCTGGGCGCTTCGGTCCTGTTCCCCCGCCCCAGCCCCGCACGCGCCACCGGCCCGATCGCTGATCCAGGGGCTCCCGGGCGCGGCGGCCGCCTGGACGCGCCGGCGGCGTTTCGAGTAACGTCCCGGTCGTGAGTCCAAATGACCCCAACTTCTGGCCGGCCGTGACGGCCGTCGCGACAGTACTCTATACCCTCGCGACGTTCGTTTTGGTCGGCGTCACGGTAGCGAACGTATTGCTGGTGCGGCGATACATCGCGACCAACCAGCGGCTCGTCGAGGAGGCTCGTAAGTCGCGGGCCGCGGTGTTTCGTCCGATCCTTGTACCCGTATTCCGCGAACTGGAGGGAGACGAGAAGTTCTTCACGGGATACAAGCTCCGTTGGGGGATAGAGAACATCGGCCCGGGCCCTGCGCTCGACGTGGACGTTACGATCCGATATGGAAGACTCGCTCGTCGTCTGCAGCGCCCGATGATACGCAGCGGTGAGACCCGCCGGGTGCTCGACGGAGAGGGGAGCCCGCGCCTCGACCTCCGCGAGAGCGACGATTTCACCGTCTACCTTGAAGGCACCTGCCGGGACGCCTACGGCGAGCCCCATGACGTGTGGGCGGCCCTCCCGGTGGCAGACCGGTGGGAATCGCCGGCGCCCGCGTCTGAAGGGGCAACCGGAGCGGACCATCAGAAGGAGGATTCCGTTGGCTGACCCGAATGACCCGATTTCGTGGGCGGACTTCCTGACGAAGGTGCCGCCGCCTGCCGCTCGCATCGTGTCCGACGTCCTTCAGCTGCATGACGGCGGATGGCGGGTCCTCGCGCCGCGGTTGAGGCTCTTCTGTACCCGTTGCGACGGCGAGATGAACTTCGAGCACGGTGACTACGGATACTGGCAAGTCCTGGGGCTCCGTCGCTCATTGCTCGGTTACCTGGAGTACACGTGCCGCAACTGCGGCCTCGAGACGAAGGTTTTCGGTATCCACATCGACTCGGCGAAGTTGCCCACCGCCGAACGGCCGGTCGTTAAGGTCTGGAAGCTCTCCGAGCTTCCCTTCTACGTGCCGCGCATCCCGAAGAGGCTGCTCGACGTGCTCGGAACTGGAGATGAGCGCGAGATCTTCGAGAACGGCCGCCGCGCCGAGGCGAGCAACCTGGGCCTCGGCGCGCTCGTGTACTACCGCCGGGTGGTCGCGTTGCTCAAGGACAAGCTACTGGACGAGATCATCCTCGCGGCGACGACGGATCACGCGCCGGCGGAGGCGATAGCGGCCTTGAAAAGCGCCCGCGAGGAGCGAATCTTCGCGAGGTCCGTAGAACTCATGAACGACGCGATCCCGGACACACTTCGCTTCGAGGGCCACAATCCGATGAATCTCCTAAACAGCGCGCTCGGGATGGACATCCACTCCAGCTCCGACGCCGAGTGCCTCGAATACGCCGAGATGATCCGCGAGGTGCTCGGCTTCATCGTGGAGAAGACTGCCGACGCGCTTCGCGAGCGGAAGAGACTGAGTGCGGCGGTCGGGAAACTCGTCGAGAAGCACGAGGCCAAGAAGAACCGGGGACCGCGCGCACCGGACGCCACCAAATGAGCGCCACTCCCCCGCTCTGGCCTACCTACGTGACGGCGGCCTCGACGGTCGCGCTGGTGGTGATCACATGGCGGTACACCATGGCCACCCAGAGGATGGTGGCCGAGATGAGGGCGGCGCGCTCCGCCCAACTCATCCCGAAGCTGATGCCGGTTCTCCAGGTAAGGTCCCTCGCCGGCAAAGGCCAAGGGCATCTGAGGATCGTCCACGCGGGGATCGGCCCCTCCTTCGGCGTTGACGTCGAGATCGCCCTCGAACCCCCTGGCCCGCGGTGGAGTTGGAAGCCGATCATCGTCGCGCCGAACGAGGGCAAGGCGTTCTCGCCGGAGCGGGAGGTCGAGCCGGGCAAGAACCGCATTTACAGCCTCGACGAACTCACCGAGAAGTTCCCCACGCTCACCCTGACCGGCAAGTGCCAGAACGCGCTCAAGGAGGATATCCCGATCCGGGAGGAGATCGACATCCGCGAGTATTGGCGGATGCGGAAAGCGGCCGTCTCGTGGGTCTGGTCGGATCGGGAGCCGGAGGCGGTGATCGCGGACGCCCTCCGCGAGATACGCGACGAACTGAGGTCAAGCAGGGGCGGGCCGAGGAGTCCCTACTAAAAGTCACGAACGCAACCGCGCTGATCTGGCAGCTGCTTCAGGTGGCGGAGAAACGGTTCCGCAAGATCAACTCCCCATCTGCCCCCAGCTAGCGGTATTTGTCAGGGAGCGTGAGATCGCCTACTATTCCGAGGTGAACGATAACTTCCCACCCACAACATCGTGATAATCCAGTCACTCCCCAACAATGACAGTACGGGGGCCGATCTCTACAACGCGATGTTGCCGATCGCGGTTCGGGAGGGCTGGCCGCGGCCGCGGCTTTACACGCCACGAGACGCTTCGGCGTTCTTCTCCCTCCTCCGAGATATTGAAGCGGAGAGCCGAACTGAGCAATTTGAACCCTCGATCCAGATCGAAGCCCATGGCGTGTACCACGACGAATCCGAGGCCACTACTGACGGCATTGCACTCGAATCGAATGGCACCGGACGGCGAGCATCTTCATTCGGTACGCCATCATGGGGCCGGACGACGTGCGCGAGGGGCTGGCGAAGCTCGCGGCTCAGCGGAGGTGAGGTTTCCCCTGCAGGAAAGCGCCGACATGCGCTATTGTCTCCAGACTATGGCCTGGGCAAAACCCCTCTACCACAAGGCAGCCGTTGACCAAGCCGGGCGGATCCTGATTGACTCAAGCGCCTCCCCAGCGGCGAGGTCAGTTGCCCTCGGGGTCATCGGGAACTGGCGCTCTTCCCACGGACACCCGCTCAACACTTTCCAGATGACCCTCAGGAACAAGGTCAAGCAGGTAAGCGACAGCGGCCTTGTCGCGCAGCGGATGAAGCGCCTGTCCTCTATCGAGAGCAAGCTTCGTCGGTTCGACTGGCTGACCCTCTCCGAAATGCAGGACATGGCAGGGTGCCGCGCCATCGTCAACTCGGTGCAGAGGGTCAGGGGCCTCGTCCGTCTGTACAAGGGGAGCAGGCTGCAGCACGTTCTTGATGATCAAGATGACTACATCACTAATCCGAAGCCAAGCGGCTACCGTGGCTACCACCTAATCTACCGGTACCGGAGCGACCGCGATCCGAGCTACGACGGGCTGAAGGTTGAAATGCAGATCCGATCAAGACTCCAGCACGCGTGGGCCACGGCTGTCGAGACGGTCGATACGTTTCAACTAGGCGCGCTGAAGGCCGGGCAAGGGGAGAAGGACTGGCGTAGGTTCTTCGCTCTGATGGGCGGAGCAATCGCGCTGCGCGAGAAGGCACCCCCTGTCCCCAGGACCCCTACTACTCAGCACGAGTTGGTTGTAGAGCTTCGGGACTACGTTGCGCGGCTCCACGTCGAGCAGAAGCTCCTCGCGTACGGAGCCGCACTCAGATTCAACCCCCAAGATGATGCGATCGCGAAGGGCGCGAAATACTACCTGCTTCACCTCGAGCAGAACACGACGGCGCTCTGGGCCTTCAAGGACCTGAAGAAAGCCTCAGAGCAGTACCTCGACTTGGAGACGAGGACGGCTGGTCGGCCGGAGGCCGACGTTGTGCTCGTCTCGGTCGAGTCGGTGGCCGCCCTTCGGCGCGCCTACCCCAACTACTTCCTCGATACGCGCGCCTTCGTGAACGCCGTCATGACCGCGATAGCCTAGCGCGGTTGCGGCGTGTCCACGTCAGTTTGCCTTCCGTCCGTGGAAAACCACGGTGGCACTCTTGATCTCGTTGTCGAGATTGTCGACGAACACGACGCGTGAGGCGAGGTTTTGCCCCGGCTTGCGCATCGGTGGCGTCACCCAGAACATCGTGCTCATGGGCATCGGCACGTTCGGGGGCAGGAGGTAGGGTCCGGATTGCTCCCTCGTTGGGTGGGAAACGTGAACATGCCCTTCAACACGCGGCCTTGCTAGCCGAACCGCTGCGATGCGGATGGGTTTGTCGGTCACGTTGGTGACAGTCCAGTGCGCCGTGACCTGCATGGAAGGAACCCCGTTCACGGTGCCCATCCCCCACACGGGCGCGCCGTAACCGCTCGTGGCGTTCAACACGATCCGTAGGGTGTCGGTCGCAACGATCTCGCCCGCCGTCCACCGAGCGAGCCGAACGAAGGCCCTCCATACCGCGCCCAGCGTTCTCTCGAACAAGAACCGCCACAGCCCTAGCACTTGGCTCCCCTCCCCCTCCTCGATGCGCTCTCGACCCCCTCGCACACACTCGCGCGGGCTCGGGGCGCAGCGCGCGGCGACCACTTCCGCCGAAGGGGTCGGAGGGGTCGCGCTACGCCCCGCTACGAAGCAACTTCGGCCCGCGTTCGGCCTGCGTTCTCACACCGCGCTGCAACGACGACTTGGTAATGTGTGCCGGAGGAGGGATTTGAACCCTCACAAGGCTTTCGCCTCACGGGATTTTGAGTCCCGCGTGTCTGCCAGTTCCACCACTCCGGCGGTGGGCTAACTTGTTGGAATGGCGACATTATCAGGGGGTGCCGGGGCGGTCAAGGAGCCCCCTCCCAGAAGCGTGCCAAGATTCCAATTGACAATCCCGCAACTACTTAGGTACTATTCTTCTCACGTCGCCGGGGGCTTATTCTCCCCTGCTGGAACTTTTCGCTTGTTTCCGAGTCTAAAGAGACGCGATTACGTTGTGAAGTTCCCTGTCGTTCATGTGACGCGGGCGGTCTGTACCGGCGGTCCGCCGGAGGGTTGCCTCAGCCCCACAGGTCGTTCGCGCACGGTCTGCACGGGGAACTTCCTAAATAAACGGGCGGCGGGTCCCTAGGGATCCGCCGCCCGATACATTTTCAACCAGCGCCACGTCGGCCGCGTCCGCAGCCTCCGCCCGGGTCCGCTGCCCTCACCCCGCTACATCAGCCCCTTCACCACGACGATCGTCATGTCGTCGTCCAGGCTTCCGTCCCGGTGCGCCTTCACCGCGTCCCAGATTCCGCGCTGGATCGCCGTGGCGGGCTCGCCCCGCCTGGCGCGGATCACCTCTCGCAACCGCTCGTCGCCGAAGAGATCGCCCGATGCGTCCATCGCCTCGGTGACTCCGTCGGTGTAGAGCACGAGCACGTCTCCCGGGCGGATCTCCACCGTCCGCTCCTTGTAGGCCGCCGTGTCGAACGTCCCCAGCAAGGGCCCGGTCGCCTCCAGGTAATCGAACGTCGCCCCCCCCGACCGGCAGAGGAACGCCGAGTTGTGTCCCGCGTTCACGTAGGTGAAGCGGCGTCCCTCGATGTCCAGGACGCCATAGATCGCGGTCACGAAGCGATCGGGCTCGATGCTCTCCCAGAGGAGCCGATTCACCTTTCCGATGATCGTGCGGATGGCGTAGTTGTTCCGGATCTCCGCGATGAGGGAGGCGCGGAACGAGGCCATGATCAGCGCGGCCGCGAGTCCCTTCCCCGAGACGTCCCCGACGACGATGCCGAGATGATTGTCGGTGATGCGGACGAAGTCGTAGTAGTCGCCGCCGACGAGGTCGGAGGAGAAGTTGGCGCCGGCGATGTCGAAGTTCCGCACCTCGGGATTTCGGTCGGGGAGGAATGAGCGCTGGATTCGCTGCCCGATCGTCACTTCCTCCTCGAGGCGGCGCATCTCCAGCACCTCCTCGTGGAGGCGGGTGCGCTCGATGGCGACCGCCGCCTGGGCGGCGAACGCCATCAGGAGTTCCATGTCCTCCTGCTCGTACGCGTCTTGCTCGTCGGATTCCAGATTGAACGCGCCGATGACCTCGCTCCCGATCCGGATCGGCGCCACCATCTCGCTCCGCGTCTGCTCGCGCGCGTTCACGTATCGCGTGTCGGTCGTCACGTCGGGGACGATGGCGCCCTTCCCGGTCTTCGCCACCCAGCCGATGAGTCCCTTCCCCACCTTGAGCCGGACGGCCTCGTCGCGGTCGGCGTCGTAGCCGCGGAGCGCCTGCCGCGTGATCCACTGCGTCTTCTTGTCCACGAGGTAGATGCCGGCCGCGTCGTAGCGGACGACCTGGAAGACGAGGTCGAGGATCTGCTCCAGGAGCTGGCTGCTGTCGAGGCTCCCCGAGATCTTCGTGCCGAGTTCGAGGAGGAGCTGATTCTCCACTTTCTCCCGCATCGCCTCGGAGTAGACGCGGGAATTCCCCACGGCGATCGAGAGCTGCGCCGCGAGTTCGGAGAGGAAGGCGATCTCCTCGGCCGTGGGCTCCTGCCCGGCGCGATGGAGCGTCACGACGCCGAGCGGCTCGGTCCCGCGCCGAAGCGGGAAGGCGAGGACGGCGCCCAGATCGGCCAGCGGACGGCCTCCCCACTCCTCGGCCAGATAGAGATCGGCGGGAACCCTGCCGTAGTAGCGAGCCTCCTCCTCCGCCACGATCTGCCCCGCGAGTCCCTGCCCCGCCTGGAGCCGCGGCCGGCGTCCCAGGACCGGCGTGTTGCCCAGCGTCCAGGGATAGAGGACCTCGGTGCGGGGATCGATCACCCAGAGCGAGAGTTCGTGGAACGCCGAGGCGGAAAGGAAGAAATCGCGCGCCTTCCGCGCCAGGGCGTCGCGCTTCAGGAGCGCCAGCTCCCGCGAGGCGCGCACGAGGAATCGAAGCCGATCTTCCTCCGTGCGAGCCGGCCCCAGCAACGCCGAAGGGTCGGTCATCGGGCCGATCGCGCCGTCCGGGTGGTGCGGTGTCGCGCCGCGCCGCGCGCCGCCGTGCCGCCGGCGCGGAGTTCGTCGAGATACGCCCGTAGTTCCGCCGGCCGGAGATGATCCGCCGACCAGAGCGCGCGGAAGATCCGCTCCCCGCGCGAGGCATAACCGGGAATGTGCTTCAGGGTCCGCGCGTAGACGCGGCGCCGTTCTCCGCGGGTCATGGAGGGGAGACCGCGGCGATGGAGGCGGCCGTCGATCCAGACGTTCCAGAGCTCGTTGAAGGCCTCACGGTCGGCTTCGGGACAGGACGAGAGATCGACGCCCGCCTCGTGGTCGTCCTTGATGTGGCTCAATTCATGAAGGCACGCCTCGGCGAACGATCGCGGCGAGAACTGCCGAGGCATGAGCGGCGGCAGGCCCGCGCGGCGCCCCCACGTGCGCGCCCAGGCCCGTCGCCGATCGCGCGTGACAAAGTTCCCCACAGCGAACGAGAGGCGGGCGGCGCAATGGTCGTGCGTGTTCCACTCGATGTAGGCATGGTCGTCGCGGTTGCCGAGATCGATGGAAACATGGAGATCGTGGACGATCCCCGCCAGGCCGAGTTCGCGCACGCAGTCGCGCAGGATATCCTCCGCCGCGGCGCGGAGCGGAAACTCGGGCGGGTTCCATCGCACGCGCGGCGAGCGATCGCCCACGCCGCCACCGTGGCGGATCGAGGCCATCAGTCTGTCACCGCGCGCACGATGAAGATATGACCGGCGAGGAGAACGACGAAGAAGGCGGCCGGGTGGATTCCAAACGGCGTGCGTCGCTCCTTCGGCTTCGCTGCCGGAGGCTTGGCCCCGGCGCCGATCCCAACGCCGGGTGGTTTGTAGGCGAGCGTCTCCGCCGGAGCACCGCCCGCCGGGATGAAGGCGCCCTTTCCGGAGCGGAGCGAATCGGGGATGACGATGGACGGCTTCACCAGAAACCGCGGAGCCGACGAATCGGCCTCGGCATCGCTCTCCTCGTCCTCTTCCTCGCCGGTCCACGGCTCGTCGGCAGGATCTTCCGGAAGCAGGGGGTCGTTCGGTTCCTGGCCGACTCGGGCCGGCGCCGCGACGGCGGCAGGCGCGGCGGAAGCCGGAACGGCAATGGCGCCCGGGGTCGCGGCCAGAACGACCGCGAAACCGAGCGCCATCAGGAACGAGCGAAGGAGGCGCAGGCTAGAAGCGGAAACCGAGGCCGAACGCCCCCAGCCCCGTGATGCCGAACGTCCCTTCGACCTTGGGGGTGAATCGATAGCCGACCTCGAAGCCCCACGATGGGCCGTAGACGAGATTCGCGCGTCCGGTCCAGTTGGCGTCGAAGTCGTGCGAGATGGCGATGCCGAATTCGGGACGGAGCCCCGCCCGATTGGCGAACGCTCCGAAGATGCCCGCGATGCTCGGCTCGCTTCGGTTCCCCTCGACGAACTGATACATGTAGTGGCCACCCATGACGAGGTCGTCGTCGAACGAGTTGTCACCGGGCCCGTAGTTGTCGAAGTAGAGATTGTTGTCGTCGATTCCAAAATATCCCCCGACCGCGCTCCGTTCCGAGATCGCGAAATCCGCCTGGCCGTACCCTCCCTCGAACACTCCGAAGCCGCCGCGGTTCACGCCGGAGACGATGTTCGCGTCGGGAATCGTGGCCCAAGCCCGCGGCGCGACGAGAAGCGCCAGCGCCAGCGTGAGGCCGAGCATAGTGCATTCGAAACGGGCTTTCCAGATACGCCGATCCATGCGCGATTCCTCCTCAAAGATTTGCTGCGGACCCCCGGACGGCGATTGTACCCCGGATCTAGATCGGCAGGGGGGATCGCGTTCTTGACGGCGAAACGAGGAGCCTTGCTAGCGGCGAGAAAGAAGCGCGTCGAAGCGCGCGACGTCCAGCAGGACGCCGTCACGGAACCGAAGCGGCGTGGAGAGCTGTCCGTAATACCAGGCCTCCTCGACGTGCCCCACCGGCCGCGAGAGGACGCGGCCCGTCGGATAACCGAGCTGGTCGAAGACGAGGCGCATGTCGCTCGGAATGCGCTCGCGCCAGTAGGCGAGGCGGAGGGCATGGCGGAGGAGTTTCTCCTGATGCCGGACGGAGTCGGACTGCCACGACTTCGTCGCCAGGACGCGCACGGTGTCCGCGTCGACGAAGTAGATGCGGCTTGGACCGACGACTTCCTTCGGCTGAGCCAGCGCGGAGGGGATCGGAAAAACGAGGACGGCAAGGCAGGTCGCGGCGAGGGCCAGGGCGAGGTGGCGGAGCATGGTGCGAGGCCTTTCGAGTGGGGCGAGTCGGGCGAAACGGGCGCCACGCCCCTTTTCGGCGCGGCACGTTCACTCGACAATTATAGCGTAGGGGCGGCTACCGGAGCGCGGAAAAAACCTCTAGCGACGGTAGAGGATTCGGCCGCAATTCTCACAGAATTCGTAGGTTGCACCTTCGGAGTTCCGGCCGATCGTGTTGGTCGGGAGGCTGATCCGGCAGCCGGAGCAGACGCGGCCGTTCACGGGGACGATCACGCGGAAGAACCGGCGGCTCATTCGTTCGTAGGTCTGAAGCAGGCGCCCGTCGACCCGGCTGGCCAGTTTCTCCCGGGTCCGTTCGAGGTTCGAGATCCCCTCCACCGCGAAGCCGAGCCTCTCCTCCTGGGACGCCATTTCGGGGTCCCGCATCTCGCGCAGGAGGCAGTCGACATCCTGCAACTGGATCAGCACATCGAGCGATTCATCCATTGGCGGCCTCGATCAGGGTTCGCCGTACGGTCCCGAAGTCGGGCGCATCGAGGAGCCGCTGGCGCGTCTTCGCGAGCCGCACCGCGCGGACGATTTCCGCGACCAGGTTGAGATAGACGGGATCCCGCTCCAGGGGCGGCGCCACGATGAGAAAACAGAGATGAGTCGGTAGCCCGTCGGGAGAGTTGAAATCGATCCCCTTGCTGGAGCGCGCGATCACCATGGAGCGCTCGGTGATCAGCGTGGAGCGCGCGTGCGGCACCGCGATTCCCTTCCCCAGGCCGGTGCTGCCGAGCGCCTCGCGGCGGCGAACCGCGTCCAGAACGCCCTCGGGATGGCGCGTCGCATCGGCGGTCGCTAGCACCGCGACCATTTCCTCCAGGACGGAAGACTTGCGCTTCGTGCGAAGCTCGGAGATGAACAGAGCCTTCCGGAGGTGCTGCTGGAGCAGCGGGATCTCTACCGTGGGCGAGAGCGTGGCGGGGCTCATTCCTTTGAAAGATCTGTGGGCAGGGGTGACGATTTGCCTCCTCCCCTAGCACGTACGTTACAAGACGCAATCCCCCCATGGCAATAAGGTTCTCGGGACGTGGCTGGAAGGCGCCCTCCCCCACGAACCGCACGATCTGGGATTCCGCAACTCACTGGCCCAGAACTCTTTGAAATTACGCGTGATAGCAAGACAAAATCGACCCGATCGCGGCACGCCCCTTGCGTACTGTGTCGGTCCGGGAGGATTCATGCCATGGCCAGTCCGAGGGAGCGCCGCCAGCGTCAAATCGCCGTCGTGGGCGCGATGGGACACGACGAGTTCATGTCGGGCGTCCGGATGCTCTACGCCTGCCGCTATCAGGATGCCCTCACGCACTTCCAGGAGGCGGTCGTCCTGGAGCCGCATGCCAAGGGATATCTGAGCTACCTCGGCCTCGCCACGGCCCATGCCCAGCGCAAGTTCTCCGACGCGGAGCAGCTCTGCCGGAGGGCAATCGAGTCGGAGTATCATCGCCCGGAGCACTACTTCAATCTCGGCGAAGTCTACGTGCTCGCGGGACGGAAATCCGACGCGATGAAATCGTTCAACCAGGCACTCTCCTGGAACCCCGGCTACGATGCGGCGCACGACGCACTCCGGAAACTCGGCGTGCGGCGACCGCCGGTGGTTCCGATTCTGTCGCGGAGTCACCCCCTGAACGTGTTCCTCGGGAAGACGCTCCGGGGGAACAAGAAGAGGACGGCCAGGGCCACGGCATAGCGACAGGGCCGGCGGTCACTTCCCGAGTAACCGCCGTAGCGCGTCCCGGCCTTTCTTGAGCGGGTCCTCCACCGCGGCGCTGTCGCGGCGTGCCGCACCCGAGTCGACGGCAGCGCCCGTGGAGTCGGTGGCTCCGCCCTTCTTCGGGGGGGCGAGTTTCTCGGAGAGCGATTTCGACAGCGCCTGCGCGAGGTTCTCCTTCAGGCCCTGTCCCGCGACGTCGAAGAACTTTCCCGCCTTCAGCTGCACCTTGGGCGAGTCGGTGCTTCCCCCGATCGAGAGCTGGATGGGGAGGCGCCCGTCGGCGTCGCGCGCGTAGCGGGCGAACTGGGCGAGCGCGCCGCTTCCCTTCACCCGCTCCGGCGCGAGTCGGAGGACGAGCCCGAGGTTCATCGACTTGTCGATGCCGAGCGCTCCCGTCAGCTCGAACTTGTCCGGGCCGAGGTCGCCCTGGACCTTGTCGAGGAGGAGCTTCCCTCCCTCGATGCGTAGCACGTGCGAGATCGTCTTGAACGCCACGTCGGCATCCGCGCCGAGCCCGAGCGCGCCACGGATTTTCCGAATCGTCTCGGTCTCGGCGATCTTCCCCTGCTCCACGGTCCCGGTGAGGTTGCCGCGGAGCGAGTCGCTCACCTCCGCGCCCGGAAGCCCCGGCCCGGCGAGATCGACGTTGCCGCTCAAAGCGCCAGTGAGGCCAAGCTGGAAGGGGATGAGACCGCGCGCGAATTCCTCGACCGGCGCCCTCTGCACGTCGAGCTTGAGCGCGTACGACGGTTTCGCCGCCAGATCGCGCACCGTGAGCGCGCCCGCCAACGTGCCGGTGCCGATGGCCCCGCGGATCGGCTCCACGGCGAGCGTGCCGTCCTCGTAGCGGACGGGCAGCGTGAGATCGCGCACGGTCATCGTTCCCTGGCGGAGTTCTCCGATCGAGACGTTCGCGGTCAGGAGCCGGAACGGAAGCGCCGCCGCGGGCGCCGCCGGAGTCGGGGCCGCCTTCACCGCCGCGCCCTTCGCCGGAACGGGCGGCGCCCACTCCTCGGCGATGAACCGATCGAGATGCGCCGTGAAGGCGCCGGTGCCGAGCGGCTTCCCCATCGTTACCACGCCCGTCGCCGAAACCGTCGTGGAGCCAATGGTGGCGTTGAGGGAGCGGACGTCGACCCGCTCGGCGTCTCCCGCCAGTTGAAATTGGAGGCGGCGGATCGGCGGCTGGACGCCGGGGGCGGTGCCGCTGAGGTCGCGGCCGCTCACCATCCACTTGACCACCGGAGGGGCCGGCCCGCGGCTCACGAAGACGGCGCGAACGCCGAGCATGCCGCTCGTCCAGGTCGGCGTGTTCGGTGCGAGGCCGTTCAGGCGGGCGGCCGGCGCGTCGAGCTGGAACGTCCCGTTCGACTCGCCGCCCGGCTCGGTGGAGCCCTTCGCGTCGAGACGCAGGGAGAGTCCCGAACCGCCGCCCTGCGCCTGCGCGGTGAATCGCCGATCGGGCGTGACGCTCCAGTCGGCGCCGACCTCGTCCAGCGCGAACTTGTTCGGCCCAGACTCCACGAGAATCGGCTTCAGCGATACCTTTCCGCTCTGCACCGGCGCTTCCGGTGTTCCCGCGATCTTGATCTCCCAGGAGGCCTTCGTCGACCAGGTGGCCGGCGACGCGGCGGCCAGGGCGCGGATCGCCGGATCGCTAGAGCGGATATCCTGCGGCGCGCCCGCCAGCGTGAGGTCGAGGCGCATCGGACTCGCCGGGTCGTTCGGGGGCGGAAGCGCGATCGAGCCGCGCAGCTCGCTCCTCAGCGGCCCGAGCAGCACGATCCCGCGCGTGACCTCGAGGCGAGGCAGGGCACCGCCCATTCCCTTCATCGCGATGTCGGCCTTGAGCGGCGACGGAAGCGCCAGGAGCGGATCGCGCGCCGAGCCTTTCCAGAAGAGACTCTCCACCGACGCCTGGACGCGCACCGCGCGCGGCGCCTGAAGCGACCCGCCGATCTCCGCGACGCCATGAATCCGGCGAAGGTCGATGCCGCCGCCGTAGAGGTCTCGCGTCCGGACGTCGATGCCGTCGAGCTCCAATTTCGGCAGGACCAGCGCCATGCCGCCCGCGCCGGCCCCCCCCGCGGCGGCCTTCGCCTCCGGAGGGAGCGGGCCGCGATCCCAGGTGGCGATCCCCGCGTCCTTCACGCGCGCCGCCGCGACCTCCACCCTACGAAAGAGGAGCGGCAGGATCTTGAAGCGGACGAAGACCTCCTTCGCCTTCAGGTCGAGACGCGGATCGCCCTCGCGCGGCATGCGGACCGCGAGCCCCTCGATCCGAACTCCGATCGCGAGCCACTCGATCCCCGGTTCGAGCTGCTTCCAGCGGATATCGGCTCCGCTGACGGCGGCGGCCTGCCGCTGAGCTTCCTTCGAGACCCACTCCTTCGGCAGGAACGCCCACGCGATTCCGATGACGAGCGCGACGACCGCGGCGAGGGCGCCGAACGCGACGAGTCCGATCCGAACCAGGCGTGCCATCAGGATGCCCCTCCTCCACCGTAGAAGGAACGCACGGCGGCCGCGATGCGGACGATCGACTCCGGCGTGAGTTCGGGGCCGACCGGAAGCGAGAGAACCTCCTTCGCCAGCCGATCCGAGACCGGGAAGCCGCCCTGCGGCGTCCCCGACTCCTGGAAGCAGGGCTGCGCCGGCACGGGAATCGGGTAGTAGATTCGCGACGCGATCCCCCGCTCGCGAAGGCGCGCCTGCAGCTCGTCCCGGCGCGGCGCCCGGATGGTGAACTGGTGATAGGTGTGGAGCGCGCCCGCCGGCTCGACCGGCAGCGTCACGTCGCTTCCCGCCAGCGCCTCGCGGTAGAGCGCCGCGTTTCGGCGCCGCGCCTCGGTCCACGCGGGGAGATGGCGCAGCTTCACGCGGAGGAGCGCCGCCTGCAATCCGTCGAGGCGCGCGTTCGTGCCGAAGGCCGTGTGACGGTAGTCGCCCGCGTCGCCATGGACGCGCAGGAGCTTCATCCGCGCGGCGACGTCGTCGCGATCGGTCAGGAGCGCTCCGGCGTCTCCCAGCGCGCCGAGATTCTTCGTCGGGAAGAACGAGAGCGTCGCCCCCGCGGTCGTCGCTCCGACGGGGCGGCCACGATCGGTGGCGCCGATCGCCTGCGCCGCGTCCTCCAGCACGGCGAGGCCGCGCCGCGCGGCCACCTCCACGACAGGCGCCAGATCGCACGCGAGGCCGTAGAGGTGAACCGGGACGACCGCCTTCGTCTTCGGCGTGATCGCCGCCTCCAGCCGCTCCGGATCGAGTCCGAACCGGACCGGCTCCACGTCGGCGAAGACAGGCCGCGCGCCGGAGTGGATGACCGCGCTCGCGGTCGCGAAGTAGGTGAAGGCCGGAACGACGACTTCGTCTCCCTGCCCGACGCCCAGCGCCTGCAGGCCGACCGAGATCGCCGACGTGCCCGAGGAGACGCCCACGGCGTGCCTCGTGCCGCAGGCGGTGGCCAGTTCGCGTTCGAAGGCGTCGTGCTCGGCGCCGAGGATGAACTGGCCCGAGGTGAGCACGCGGTCGAAGGCCTGCCGGAGTTCGTCCGCCAGCGGGCGATGGAGCGCGGCGAGGTCGAGAAGAGGGATCGGGCGATCGGTCGTCGAGGCATTCATGGGAGAACCACCGTGGTCCGCGCCAGGACAATCGGCGCGCGACCGGAAAGGTCCACCCCGCGCTTCACGAGCATCGCTCGATAGGCGGGGTGGATCGCGTGATAGGTCAGGACCGCTTCCGCACGGGAGGCTCCCGGCGGAACGTCGCAGAGGACCACTCTCGAGCTGTCGGGACCGATTTCCGTGGCGCGGGCCACCGAGTGTCCGATCCACTTCGGCACGGGGAACATTCCATCCGCGTCGGCGAACTCGGTCCCGAACCGCTCGGCCTGCAGCCGCTGCACCTCGGCGCCCGCGGCGTTCGAGAAGACGACGTCGAGCGTGATCGTCCGCATCGAATTCCCTCCTCCGGGAAGAGCGTGTCCCGCCTTCGCGTTCTCCACCTCCAGGCGGAGACGCCCGGCCGACACGGAGCCCTTCAGCGTCGCCGCGTCGGATAGCCAGGCGGGTGTGGAGCGCGGGCCGACGAAGGAGTGTGCGTTCACCGCGGGACGCGTCTTCTTCGCCACGGTGGCGGCCTTCCCCGGCGCCGGCGGCATGTGGCATTCCTGGCATGTCATGTCGTACTCCGCCCCGCTCCAGCGCTTCCACGAGAGATAGGTCCCCTCGATCAGGAGGCCGCTCCGGGGATGCGACGCCGAGTGGCACGACGCGCAGAACTCGGATTGCGTGTGGATCTCGCTGTAGATCGCCTCGTGCGCACCCATGGGGTCGGCATCGCGGTAGGGACCGCGCATGAGATTCGGATTCGACGGATCGTAGGTGTACGAGCCCGGCTTGGTGGAGGGATCGACGGCGCTCACGTTGTGGCAGAAATTGCAGCCGACACCCTCTTGCGCCACCGGGTCGAACACTTGACGGTCGCCCGACACATGCGCCAGCGGCGCGTGGCACGGGAGACAGTTCGCCTGGATTTCGCTCCCCAACTTCTCTCTCGCGTCCGCCAGGAAGGCCTGGAAGACCGGATTCGTCCACGACGTCGCGTGCGCCGAACCGGCCCACTGCGACCGGAGCGGCCCATGGCACGCGCCGCAGAGCCGTGAGGAACTGCCCGGTCCCGCCAGCGCCGTACTCCCGAGGAGGAGCATGCAGACTGCCGCGAGCAGGGTCGAGAGCAGAAGCGCGGGCGCCGCGCCGAGGCTATTCCGGCGGCGTCGCCCGCCGGTCAGCCGGGGCTCTCCCCTCACCGGGTTCCCGCCGCGCGCGCCTCCGCATGGGCCGCCTTCAGCCCCGCGAGCAGCGCCTCCCGCTTCGCGTAGAGCCGCTTCAGCGGCCGCGCCGGCCGCTTGCTCAACGCGTACGCGGTCAGGATGGGAAGCGCGATGGTGCTGTCGACGTAGGCGACGACGGCGTCCGGCAGGCGATCGGGATCGATCTTCCCCCACGACACGGCCTCTCCCGGCGTGGCGCCCGAGAGCCCTCCCGTGTCGGCGCGCGCGTCGGTCACCTGTAGGAAGTAGTCGTGCCCCGCTTCGTCCAGGCCCAGCACCTCCTGGATCTGCGGCTCGGTCTGGAGCGCGAAATTCTTCGGCGACCCGCCGCCCAGGATGAGGATGGCGCTCTTTCCGCCCTGCTTCTTCGCGTCGTAGACGATGGAGGCCGTCTCGTTCACGTCCTTGAAGACGTCCCAGTGGATCGCGTCGCCCTCCAGCTGGAGCGCGGCCGCGTTCATCCCGATGGACGAATCGCCGGGCGACGACGTGTAGATCGGCACGTCGAGTCCGTGCGCGGCGGCCAGGAGCGACGTCTCCACCTGCCCGAGCGCCTTCTCCCGCTCCGCCACGTAGCGGCCGGCGCGGTAGTGGAACTCGGCCGTGCTCATCGGCTGGCGGAACTCCGGCAGGCGCATCACCTCGCGGAAGAACGAGTCCGTGGAGAGAAGAACCTCGTAGTCGAAGAAGATGTCGAAGATCCGCACGATCCCCTGCTCGCGCAGCGCGATGTCGTCGGCGTTCGCCTGCCCCTGGTGCATGGATAGGCCGATTCCGAAATGCGTGTCGTGGTAGAGATTCGCGCCGGTCGAGATCATCCAGTCGACGAACCCCGACTTGAGGAGCGGAATGAGGCAGGAGCGCCCCAGCCCCGCGGGCGTCAGCGCGCCGCTCAGCGTGAGTCCCACCGTGACGTCGGGTTCGAGCATCCGTTCGACGAAGAGGCGGCACGCCTCGCGGAGACGCGCTCCGTTGTAGGCGAGAAAGGTGTTGTCGACGAGCTGCTCCACGGTGGCGCCGGGCTTCAGCGGCTCCGGCGCGATGCGGGCTCCCTTGGTGTACTTCGGACGGGCGTGGCTCATCAGGCCCTCCCATAGATCGGAACGAGCGCTCCCGAGATCGCCGCGGCGGCCTCGGAGGCGAGGAACAGGAGGATCTGGGCGATCGCGTCGGGCTTCACCCAGTGGTCGAACTCGCCGTCGGGCATGGCGGATCGATTCGCCACCGTGTCGATGAGGCTCGGGAGGACCGCGTTGGCGGTCACTCCCTCGTGCCTCAGTTCCTTGGCCAGGGTCTCCACGAGCGCGTGTAGCCCCATCTTGGCCGCGGCGTACGCCGCCGCGCCCGCATCGGTCTCGATCGCTCCGCGCGAGGAGATGAAGAGGAGCCGGCCGCGACCGCGCCGCTTCGCGTGCGGGATGACGTGCTTCGCGGCCCAGAAGGCGGAGACGAGATTCGTGTCGATCATCGAGCGGACCGTTCGCGCCTCGACCGCCTCGACCGGCGTCCCGCCGGCGTAGCCCCCCGCCACGTGCACGAGAACGTCGAGCCGCCCGAAGGCCGCGACGACCGACGACGACGTCTGGCGCACGGAATCCTCGTCGGTGACGTCCGTCTGATATCCAAGAAGCCGCGCGCCGGAGACGGCCGCGCGCTCGGAGGCGGCCAGAGCCTCCCATTCGCTCGCCCCGCGATAGGTCACGGCGACCGGGTACCCCGCCGCCAGAAACGTCCGCGCCACGACCGAGCCGAGCGCACCGGTGCCTCCCGTGATCAATGCCGCCGCGGCCTCAGCCATCCGAACCCTCCCTGCGCGTTCCACGATCAATCGAAGAAGAGGGAGTATAGCGTGCCGCGTCGCGCACTCGCCACACGCCCGAGAGGCGGCCCCAGCCGACCGACGTGCCGCCGAGGCGGATATCGACGAGCCCTTCCCGTTCGCCCGCCAGGCGAATCCGCTCCCCCACCATGAGTGCCGGCGCATCGGGGAGCGGCTGCCCCGAGGCGGCCGTGAGCGGGAGCGACGCGTCCAACACCACCGCTTCCGGAAAGAAGCGCTCGTTCAACGCGGCCGCCGCCAGCAGGAGCGCCGCGAGGAGCCCGGCCGCTCCCGCGACATCGAGTGAGCGGCGCGCCACGCGATGCGCGCGCGGCTCTTCCTTATACCGCCCGCCGATCGCGCCCGCACGCCGCCAGCGCCACGCCATGCCCATCGCGCCGAGCGCCACCAGGAGCGCCGCGAGGAGCCACCCCTCGCCGGCCGAGAGGAGCGCCCCGGTGCCACCGGCGCCCGCCGCCCCCGCGCGCTCCGCGCTCTCTCCGCGCGAGAGCGCCACGCGGGCCTCGGCGATCGAGAGGTTCCGCGCCACGTCCGAGGCGCGCGGTTCGAGCCGCGCGGCGCCGCGGAGCAAGAGCACCGCCTCGCCGAGATGGCCATGCGCCAGGGCATCGCTCCCCGCGTTGTAGAGCGCCGTCGCGTTGTAGAGCGCCGTCGCGTCGTTCAGATCCGGCATTCGTCGCTCCAGCGCTTCGCGAGCGCCGCGGCCTCCTGGAGCGCCGCCGCCACGTCCCCGGCGCCGCCGGGCGCGAACGCGGCATCCTCCAGCCGGCGGAGCGCCTCCGTGATTCGCCCGATCTCCTCGGCGTCGACGTCTGCCGCGCGGAGCCGGTCGAGGAGATCGCGGCGCGAGCGTCCCTCCGGGTCGATGCCGAAGCGCACGCCCGCCGCGTCGCGGAGCGCTGCCTCCGCGCGTTCGGCGGCGCGCGCCACGCCTGACTCGGCGGAGGCCTGTCCAATCGCGGCGGCCGCCTCGCGCAGGAGCGCGTGACGGCGCTTCCGCGGGTCTTTCGCGGCGCGCCGGCGCGCCGAGGCGGCCGCGCCGAAACCTACGTAGCCCGCGAGCGAAAGGAGGCCAGTCGCGAGCGGCACGCCTGCCGGCCAGCCGGTGAGGCCGCCCGCGATTTGTGGCGGCGGCGATGGGGGCCACGGGGGCGACACGAGCGACGGGGGCGTCCCTGGCGCCACCCGTGCGGGAGCGACGGGCCGAGGCGCGGCCGGAACGCCGACCGCCGTCCGGGCCACGTCCGCGCCTAGTGCGCCTCCCTCCCTCGCAGGGTCGACGCGCACGACGATCGTGTCGGAGCGCTGCACGCGGTAGCGCCCGGCCTCCGGATCGAACCAGGCGAACGCGATCGGAAGGACGAGAAGCGACCCGGGCTGATCGGGGATGAACGCGATCTCACGGCGGCGCTCGCCCCGCAGGCGTTCGCCGGAGCGATCGAGCTCGGTCCGGGCGCCCGCGGGATACGACGGACAATCGGGAATCGCGACGATCGCCGGATCGGCCGCCGAGGCGAGATTTCCTTCACCCCGCACCGAGGTCGACACCGTGAGCGGCTCGCCGACACGGACGCGCGGCCGATCGACTCGTACCGCGAGCGCGAGGTTACCCACCGCGCCCTGGAACTCCGGAGGCGCCCCCTTCGGGAGCGGATCGACGGCGATGTCCACCGGCGCCGCCTCGATCGGGACCTCGATGAGTTCCAGGGGAGGGGCCGGGAAGATGCCGCCGAGCGGATCGTAGCCCGGTTCGTGCCGCCTCACGGTGCGCACGCGGGCGCTGACCGGGCCGAGTGTGAGGCGACCGGGGCGAGTCGGAAAGAAGGCGAGCAGCCGCTCGTAGCGATCGTAGGCCCGCCCCTCGATCGTCACCCGGTCGTGGCGAGCCTCGCCGAGCGGCTCTCCCCAGAAACCCGTCGCCTGCGGCGGGTCCCAGACCGGCATGTCCTCGAGCGGGCCGCGGGAGAAAATCTGGACGCGCGCGACGATCTGCTCGTTCCAGGAGACGTGGCGGCGATCGACGACAAGGCGCGCGAAGAGCGGCGCTCCCTCCGCGTCCGACGTGCCCGGGCCGCCACCGCCCGAGGGGAGCGACGCCACGACCTCGAACGAGACCGTCGCGGTTTCCGATCGCTTTCCCCCCAGTTCGATCATGAAGGGAGGGATCGTGTACTTCCCCGGGAGCGACGCGGTCACGCGGAAGAGCACGACATCGGTGCGCACGACGCTTCCCGCGGCGAGCACCAGATTCTGCGTGGTGCCGGCGCGCTCGATCGAGAGGCCCGCGGCGCGGGGCGGCTCGACCTTGGCGCCGGCGAATCCGTCGCTATCGACCGTCACGCTCACGAGGACCGGCTCTCCCCTCACGACAACGGGGCGATCGACCGAGGCCTCCGCGCGCAGCACTCCCGCCGTCGCGCGGGGCGTCGGCGCGGAGAAGCACGCCAGCGCCAGCGCGAGCGCGAACGTCGCGGCGAAGCGGATTCCACGCGCGGCTGACGACGCACCGGATCGCGCGAGCCCCGGTCGCGATCGCCTACCAGTCATGCTCGCTCCGGCCTTCGCGCGAGGAGGCGCGCTTGGAGGCCTGCTCGCGCGATCGCGCGGCCCGCCGCTCCGCCTCGAGCGCATCGAGCCAGTGCTCCGCTTCCTCGCGACTCGGAAGCGGCGCGCCGAGCTTCGATCCTGCGTCGGGCGCGGAAGGACCCTCGCCCTGTTCGGGGGCCGAACCCGGCGGCGGCGGCGTGCCGCCTCCCTGGCGTTTCCCCGCGCCCCCGGAGCCCTGGCCCTGCGTCCCGCTGCTTCCCGTGAGCGGCGGGGTGCGCGATGCGCGCGCGCGCCGGAGCGCCTCCTCGAGATTTCGCTTCGCGTCGGCTCGGTGCGGCTCCTCGCGGAGCGCCGCCCGATAGGAAGCGATGGCATCGTCCAGCCGTCCCGTGTTCAGCGCTTCGTTTCCCAGGTTGTACGCGGCCGCGGCGCGGGCGGCCTCGCCCTCCATCACCATGGCGTCGCGGTAGGCCGCGCGCGCGGAGTCGGCTAGCCCCGCGGCGCGAAAGGCGAGCGCCTGATCGAAGCGGATCGCGCCCGCGCCCGGCCGATCGCGTCGCGCCTCCTCCAGGGAGGCGATCGCTTCGCGCGCCTTTCCCGCTCGCAGTTCGCGGAGCCCGCGCGCCGCGGGCCCTCCCCACTCGTATCCCGCACCGACCGCGGCGAGGGCCGCGAGGAAGAGGAGTCCGGTCGAGAACGCCGGCGCCGGCCGCCGCCCGGAGAGCCGCCTCATGCGCGCCTCCGTCGCGGGACCAGCGCTTCCGCCGTCAGGAAGAGCGCCGCCAGCGCCGCCAGCCAGTGGAATCGTTCGTCGTAGGCGCGAAGCGATCTTCCTCCCCGGTCGCCGCGTTCGTGGCCGCGCGCATAGCCCGCCGCCAGCCTCCCCGCACGTCCGCTCCCGTCGGCGCGTTCGTAGCGCCCTCCGGCCGTTCGGGCCAGTCCTCGAAGCGCGCCATCCGAAAATCGCGTCCAAACCTCCTGCCCGCGCGCGTCGCGTTTCACGCCGACCACGGCGCCGGTCGTGTCGACCAAGGGGATCGTGGCGCCCTCGGGCGTGCCGACGCCGAGAACGACCAGCGACGCGCCCGAGGCGCGAAGCACGGGGAGCCCCCGCGCGATGTCGCCCCCGAGCTGTTCCCCGTCGGTCACGAGCACGATGGCGCGCGGCCGGTCTCCGGGTCGGCGCAGGAGCTGCCCGGCCAGCGCCACGGCGCCGCCGATGTCGCTCCCCGGAACGTCGATCTCCGCCGGGCTCGCGGCGTCGATGCGGTCGCGCAGCCCTTCCAGATCGGTCGTGAGCGGACTCAGCACGCGCGCTTCTCCCGCGAAGCCGACCAGTCCGATCGCGGAGCCTTCCATCGACCGGAGCAAGGTCGCGATCTCGCGCCGCGCGGCGCCGAGGCGATCGGGCTTCGCGTCCCGCGCATGCATGCTCTCGGAGAGATCGAGCGCGACGACGACGTCGGGCCCCGAGCTCGTGGTGCTCACGAGCCGAAGTCCCGCCTGCGGCCTGGCGAGCGCCACGATTCCCGCGGCGGCCGCGGCGAGGAAGAGAAACACGCGGAGGCGCCCGTTCCAGGGGCCCGGCGCTCCCCAGCGGCGGCGGAGCGCGCCCGGATCGCCCAGCGCCGCCTCGTCCCGCCGCCGGGCGCGCGCCGCCCAGAGGAAGAAGGCCAGCGCCGCCGACACGATCCAGAAGAGCGTGAAGTACTCGGGAGCCGCCCAGCGCACCTTGATTCCCCCTAGGGATAGCGCCGGAGCAGCGTCGCCCGGAGCAGGAGATCGAGAGCGAGAAGGAGGAGCCCGGCCGTGACGAACGCCGGACCGACCTCCGCCCACTTCGTATAGGAACGGGTTTCGACGCGCGACGGTTCCAGCTTGTCGATCTCCTGGTAGACGCGGGCGAGGAGAGCCGCCGTGGTGGCGCGAAAGAACCGCCCGCGCGTGAGCGTCGCGACCGCCTGAAGCGTCGGCTCGTCGACTTCCGATCGAACCCACACGTAGCGGCGGCCCAGGATCGGGTCGTCCACCGGGAAGGGCGCCTGGCCCTGCGTTCCGGCGCCGATCGTGTAGGCGCGCACCCCCACCGCCGAGGCCAGTCGCGCCGCCGTGATCGGATCGACCGGTCCGGCGTTGCTGATTCCGTCGGTGAGGAGAATGAGCACGCGGCTCTTCCCCTTCGCCTCACGGAGCCGCTGCGCCCCCTGCGCGATGGCCGCCCCGACCGCCGTGCCGTCGGGGAGCATTCCGAAATCGAGTCCGTCGATCAACGCCGACAGACCTTCGTAGTCGAGCGTGAGCGGCGCGATCAGCTCGCTCCGTCCCGCGAAGGCGACGAGCCCGATCCGGTCCTGCTTTCGCCCGCGTATGAACTCCTTCGCCACCGCCTTCGCGACGTAGAGGCGGTTCTGCGGACGGAAGTCCTCGCATCGCATGCTTCCCGAGACGTCGATGGCGAGGACGATGTCGATCCCCTCGCTCACGACCTCGCGCATCTCGCGCCCCGTCTGGGGGCGCGCCGCGGCGACCACGAAGGCGGCTGCGGCGAGCGGGACGAACCAGGCGAGAAGCGGCGCCAGACGAGTCCGCCAGCCTCGCGGCGCGGGAAAGGCGGCCAGGCTGGAGACGGGAAGCTCCGGCTCCCGGAAGCGGCGACGGCGGAGCCTGAGGAGCCAGCCCGCGATCAGCGGGAGCGCCACGAGAAGAAACCAGGGGGCCGCGAAGCGCATCGGCTAGCCCTCCCCCGTTCCGCCGCGCGGCGGCTCCGCGGGGAGCGCGGGCGCGACGGCGGAAGCGGCCGCCGGCGCGACCTCGACCGAGCCCGAGAGGAACGCCGCGTCGTCGAGGAGCGCGCGCGCTTCTTCCCAAGCGTCGGCGCGGCGCGCGAACTTCACGAGGTCCGAGCGGCGGAGAATCCGGACGATCTCCGCCGCCGCGTCGGGACGAGTCCGCGGCGAGCGCCCCATCTCCCGCTCCAGTTCGCGCGTCGTGAGATCGATCGCGTCGATTCCGGTGACCTCGCCGACGTAATGGCGGATGGCGCCGCTCAGCCGCTCGTGGAACGCGTCGCGCGCGAGCGCGGGTCCGTCGTGGCGGAGCGCCTCGAGCGCGCGGCCGTAGCGCGTCTCCGCGGGCTCGGCGGAAGCGACCGCCTCCGGACGCCCACGGCGGCGCCGCCACGCGAGGAGAAGAAAGACGAGGATCGCCGCGACGACGGCGACGATCGCTCCCGCGACCGCGAGGTCGACTGGGCGGAGGCCGGGATCGATCGGTCCGCGGTCGGGAGAGGCGGCTCCGGTGGCGGCCGGCGTGAGCGAGTCGACCGCCAGCGAGTCGAACGGGAACTGGAGCGTGTCGTTCGAGGCGCCCCCGCGCGCCATGGGGACACGGAGCGAGAGTCTCGCGCCGGGAAGCGCGAGCGCGCCGAGGTCGAAGCCGCGCAGGTCGTAGCGGCGGGTCCAGACGAGCGCGTCGCGCGAGGTCCGGATCGCAGGCTCCCCCCTGGGCACGAGATCGAGCGACGCGGGAACGGAATCGAGACGCATGGCGAGCGGCTCGCACGCGGGAGGGAGCGTGGCGGTCAGCGTCCAGACGACCGGGTCGCCCAGCGTGACGCGCCGCGGCGTCACCTCGCTGCGGAGCACCACGCGCCCATAGGTGCGCTGCTCGTCCCGCTCGCGGGCACTCCCGGTTTCCTTCGGCCCGCCGCAGCCCAAGGCGAGCGCGGCGAGGAGGGCGACGAGGGCGAGACGGGGAGCGGCGGCGCGGGCGAACGGCGGAACGCGGCGCATCGCCCTACCGAGCGGCCGCGCGGCGCTCGAAGTAGCGGATGAGCACCGGCGCCACGGGGCGGTCCGCGTCGAGCGCGAGTCGCGGAACGCCGGCGCGGCGGAAGATCTGGTCGAGCTCCCTCGTCCGCCGCGCGACCGAGGCGCGCCAGGCGCCGCGCGCCGCGCGCGAGGAGGCGTCCACCCACGCCGCCTTCCCCGTCTCGAGATCGCGAATCCGGAGGAGGCCGCGCGCCGGAGCTTCCCGCTCGAGCGGATCGGCCACATCCAGCGCCACGACGTCGTGCTTGCGCGAAAGGAGCGAGAGGGGGCGGCCGAACGAGGCGGCTCGCCAGTCTGAGAGGAGGAAGACGACGGATCGGCGGCGGAGCACGCGGTGGAGAAAGCCGAGGGCGCCGGCGACGTCGGTCCCCTTCCCCTCCGGCTCGAACGCGAGCAGTTCGCGCGCGATCCGAAGCGCGCGGGAGCGGCTCTTGCCGGGAGGGAGATAGAGTTCGACGCGCTCGGTGAAGAGGAGAAGCCCGACCCGATCGCGGTTCCGCGCCGCGGCGAGTGCCAGCAGCGCGCCCGCTTCCGCCGCGGCGTCCCGCTTGGCGCGCGCGCCGCTCCCGAAGGCGAGCGATCCCGAGAGATCGAGCGCGACGACGACCGTCAGTTCCCGCTCCTCCTCGAACCGCTTCACGAAGGGGCGGCCCGCGCGGGCCGTGACGTTCCAGTCGATGGAGCGAATGTCGTCGCCGGGGACGTACTCGCGCACCTCGGCGAATTCCAGTCCCTGTCCCCGGAACGCGCTTCGGTAGGCGCCGGAGAAGACCTCCTCGACCGCCCGCCGGCTCCGAATCGTCAGCCGGCGAACCTGAGCGAGAAGTTCCGGCGTGATCACGGGACGGCGACGCGCGCGAGGATTCGGCGGGTGATCTCGTCGACGGGAACGCCCTCCGCTTCCGCCTCGTACGTGAGGAGGATGCGGTGGCGGAACACGTCGGGAGCGAGTTCCTTCACGTCGTCGGGCGTCACGTAGGCCCGGCCGTCGAGGAAGGCGTAGGCGCGGCAGCCGCGCGCGAGCGCGAGCGTGGCGCGCGGAGAGGCGCCGAACTGGATGAGGGGCCTGATGTCGAGGCCGAAGCGCTCCGGCTCTCGCGTGGCGTGGACCAGATCGACGATGTAGCGCCGGATCCGTCCGTCGAGATAGACGCCGTTCACGGTGCGGCGGGCGCTCTTGATGGCATCGGCGGTCACGACCGCCGTCGGCGGCGGCACCGGCTCTCCGCCCATCCGGTCGAGAATGGCGGCCTCTTCCTCGGGACTCGGGTAGCCGACGCGGATCTTCAGGAGGAAGCGGTCCATCTGCGCCTCGGGAAGCGGATAGGTCCCCTCCTGTTCGATCGGATTCTGCGTCGCGAGCACCCAGAAGAGTCCGTCGAGCGGGTAGGTCGTATCCCCGATCGTGACCTGTCGCTCCTGCATCGCCTCGAGCAGCGCGCTCTGCACCTTGGCGGGCGCGCGGTTGATCTCGTCGGCCAGGAGGATCTGCGTGAAGACGGGTCCGAACTTCGGCGTGAAGGTGCCGGCGCGCGGATCGAACACGAGCGTGCCGGTGAGATCGGCGGGAAGGAGATCGGGCGTGAACTGGATCCGGCGGAACTGCGCGTCGATCGCCTGTGCCACGGTCTTCACCGCGAGCGTCTTCGCCAGGCCCGGCACGCCCTCCAGAAGCAGGTGGCCGTCGGCGAGGAGTCCGACCAGGATTCGCCGCACCATCGTCTCCTGCCCGACGATGACGCGCTCCACCGACTCGAGCAGTCGCGGAACGAAGGCGCTCTCGGCGCGGACCTGCGCGGTACGTTCTTCGAGGGAGATGTCGCTCATGGAGCGGTCGGCCGGATCGGGGCTACGCGGCCCGGCCGGTGTAGAGGGGCAGCGTCCGGCAGAGATCGCCGACGCGGCGCTCGATGGCGGCCAGCGCCGCGGCGTCTCCCCGGGAGCGGAGCGCCTCGTCGATCCAGCCGGCGAGGATCTTCATCTCGGAGACGCCGAGCCCGCGCGTCGTGACGGCCGCCGTGCCGATCCGGATCCCGCTCGTGACGGCGGGAGGCCGGGGATCGTCGGGAACGGCGTTCTTGTTCACGGTGATCCCGGCCGCGTGAAGCGCGGTCTCCGCTTCGGCGCCGGAGAATGCGGCCTTCTTGAAATCGACCAGGAGGAGATGGTTGTCGGTGCCCCCCGTCACGAGCTCGTATCCGCGGGCGGTCAGCTCGTTGGCGAGCGTGCGGGCGTTCTCCACGACACGCTCCGAGTAGGTCTTGAACTCCGCTGTCGCGGCCTCCTTGAAGCAGACCGCCTTGGCGGCGATGACGTGCATGAGAGGGCCACCCTGCAGGCCCGGAAATACCGCCTTATCAATCGCTTTCGCGAATTCGCTCTTGCAGAGGATGAGACCGCTTCGAGGGCCCCGGAGGGTCTTGTGGGTCGTGGACGTCACGACGTCCGCGTGCGGCACGGGGCTCGGATGAACCCCCGCCGCGACGAGCCCCGCGATGTGGGCCATGTCGACCACGAAGCGCGCCCCGACCTCGTCGGCGATCTCACGGAAGCGGGCGAAATCGATCACGCGCGGATAGGCGCTCGCGCCCGCCACGATCACCTGTGGCTTGTGCTCGCGCGCCAGCGAGGCGACCTTGTCGTAGTCGAGGAGCCCGGTCTCGGGCGAGAGGCCGTACTGCACCGCCTTGAAGATGATTCCGGAAGCCGACACCTTGTGCCCGTGGGTCAGGTGTCCCCCGTGCGCGAGGGCCATGCCGAGGAGGGTGGCGCCGGGAGGCATGAGGGCGAGGTAGGCGGCCAGATTCGCCTGCGCCCCAGCGTGCGGCTGCACGTTCGCGTGCTCGGCGCCGAAGAGCGTCTTCGCCCGCTCGATGGCGAGCGACTCGGCCACGTCGACGTACTCGCAGCCGCCGTAGTAGCGCTTCCCCGGGTAGCCCTCGGCGTACTTGTTGGTGAGCGGCGATCCCATCGCTTCCAGAATCGCCTCGCTCACGAAGTTCTCGGACGCGATCAGCTCCAGCGTGCCGCGCTGGCGTTCCACCTCGTGCCGGATGGCGGTCGCGATCTCGGGATCGACGGTCGCGAGCGGCGCTTCACGAGACGTCGTGGCCGCGATTCCGGCGCTACCCGTGGGAGTCGGCGTCACGCGTCGCGGCTCACCGGGCCTTCTTCGCCGCCCGCTGCACCTTGCCGGCCGCGGCGATCGGGAAGAGCCAGCCATGACGGTCGCGCGCGCGCCCCTCGATGATGTCGAAGAACGCCACCTGAAGTCTCTTCGTGATCGGTCCGACGCGGCCGGCCCCGACCTGGATCCGGTCGATGGTCGTGATCGGCGTGATCTCCGCGGCGGTCCCCGTGAAGAAGGCCTCGTCGGCGATCGTCAGCATCTCGCGCGGGAGCTGCTCCTCCCGGACCTCGAGCCCCATCTCCCGGGCCAGGACCATGACGCAGTCGCGCGTCACGCCCGGAAGAATGGCGTTCGCCTGCGTCGGCGTGTAGACCGTGTCACCGCGCACGAGGAAGAGATTCTCTCCGCTCCCCTCGGCCAGGAATCCGAAGGAGTCGAGGGCGATTCCCTCCTCGTAGCCGTCGGCGATCGCCTCGAGCTTGATCAGCTGGGAGTTCATGTAATTCGCGCCGGTCTTCGCCATGAACGGGAACGTGTCGGGAGCGGCGCGCCGCCAGGAGGAGACGCGGACCGCGATCCCCTTGTCGAGGGCGTCCTTGCCGAGATACTTCCCCCAGTTGAGCGTCGCCATGGCGACGTCGACCGGCACGCCGGTCGGATTAACGCCGAGCGTGCGGAAGCCGCGATAGACGACGGGGCGGAGGTAGCACGCCTTCCCGCCGTTCTCCCGGACCGTCGCCTTGCCGGCTTCCATCAACTCGTCGAATCCGTAGGTCGGCACCATGCGGGCGATCTTGCACGAGTCGAGAAGTCGCTGCATGTGGCGGTCGAGCCGGAAAATCGCCGTCCCGCGCGGCGTGTCGTACGCGCGGATTCCCTCGAACACGCTCGAGCCGTAGTGAACGACGTGCGACAGGATGTGTATCTTCGCGTCCTCGAACGCGATGAATTTACCGTTCATCCAGATGACCGGCTGGGCTTCCCGCGCCATGGGCTCCTCCTGTGGCCGGCGGCGGCCTTGCGTGGCCGCGCCGGTGCTACCGAACGCCTTCCCGCCGCTCGATCTCCCCTCGAATGAGAGGGACCCACCGCAGCAGGTGGCTCCGAATCAGGTGAAAAGTGTCGGCGTACTCTTCCGCGGTCCCCCCCAGGGGATCGCGAACGCCCGCCTCCGTGACGCCGCCCTCGGCGCCTTGTTCGGTGACGAGGTGAATCCGGTCGCGCGCGTCGGGCGCAAGGCTTCGCGCCCATTCCGCGTGACGCGGCTCCATCGCGAGAACAAAGTCGGCCTCGCGAACGAGCCGCGGCGTCAGCGCCCTTGAGCGGTGCCCTTCCAGGTTGAGACCGTGGACCGCCACCGTCGCGATCGCCAGCGGCGTCGCGGGAGCGCCGTCACCGGCTCCCGTCCCGGCCGATCCCACCTCCACCTGCACCGCCAGCTCGGGCGGCAGCAAGTCCCGGAGGGCCGCTTCGGCCATCGGGCTCCGGCAGGTGTTTCCGGTGCAGACCACCAGGACGCGAATCATGAACCTCGCAGGGCCGGAAGAGGGCGTGACGGGTCGAGTCTAGGGGCGCCATCGGGGAGCGTCAAGGGGCCTCCCCCTCCACCTTGATGGCACCGGAACGCAGCACCCTTACGGTACTTCCGTCGACCTGGACGAGGGTGGAGGGGAGCCCCGAGAGGACCCCGCCGTCGATGGCGAGGGCGACTCCCGCGAGCGCGCACTCCCCCAGGCGCGCGGGAGGCGCCTCCCCGGGCCGGTTGGCTGAGGTCGAGACGAGCGGCGCGCCTGCCGCGGCCAGGAGCGCGCGGAGAAACTCGCTCCCGGGACAGCGGACCGCCACGGTCCGGTCCTCCGCCTGAAGTTCGGACGGGAGACCCGGTGGCGCGGGAACGACCAGCGTGAGAGGGCCGGGCCAGTGCGCCGCGGCGAGCGCGGCGGCTCGTCCCTCGAGCGGCTGGCCCCAGGCGGCGGGCAACCGCGGCTCGGCCAGGAGGAGAATCCAGCCGCGACCGCCCGCGCGCGGTTTGATCGATTGGAGCCGCTCGAGCGCGCGCGGAAGGTCGGCGCGGACGTGATAGCCGTAGAGACCCTCGGCAGGGAGTAGCGCGATCTCCCCGCGCGCGAGAACGGCGGCGGCTTCCGCCACCGCGGCGCTCCACGATTCCGGCCGACCCCGGTCGATCGTCAGCGTCGGAGGCGACGGCGATCGGGCCACGGCGCTAGATCTTCTCGCCGCGGGCCAGCCGCTCTTTCAGGTCCTCCAGCTTCAGCTGGAGGGTGGGGTCCGCGAGCGCGAGGATCTGAACCGCGAGAATGGCCGCGTTCTTCGCGCCGGGAACGCCGATCGCCACCGTCGCGACCGGAACGCCCGGCGGCATCTGCACGGTGGAGTAGAGCGCGTCGGCGCCCGCGAGTGCGGTTCCCTGGAGCGGGACGCCGATGACCGGAAGCGTCGTGTGCGCCGCCACGGTCCCGGCGAGATGATTCGCCATTCCCGCCGCCGCGATGAAGAGACGCACGCCGCGCCCGGGCGCGGAGGCGACGATCTCCCGCACCTTCTCGGGAGAACGGTGCGCCGAGGCGTGGTGCATCTCGTGGGAAACACCGAAGGAATCGAGGATCCTCGCCGTCTCTTCCATGGTCGGCCGGTCCGATTCGCTCCCGAACAGAATGGCGACGCGCGCTGCGTGGCTCATGATCCCTCTCTCCTCGATTCCTCGGGAACGAGCGCGATGTCGCGCCGATATTGCATTCCCGCGAAATAGATGTGCGACGCCGCGGCGTAGGCCGCCTCGCGGGCGGCCTCGAGCGTCATGGCGCGAGCCGTCACGCCGAGCACCCGCCCGCCGCTCGTGACCCACTGCCCGTGATGCCGGTCGACGCCGGCGTGGTAGACGTGGACGCCGTGCGGCCACGGCCCTTCCAGTCCCTCGATGTCGGACCCGGTGGCGGGCCGTGCCGGATAGCCCGGCGCCGCCAGCACGACACAGACGGCGGCCCCCTCATACTTCACGAACGTCGCGTGACGGTCGGCCGGAAGCCGGCCAAGCGCCGCGTTCCAGAAGAGCGGCAGCGGGTCCTCCGTCAGGAGCGGAAGCACGACCTGCGCCTCGGGGTCACCGAAGCGGGCGTTGAATTCGAGGACTTGGGGGCCCTTGTCGGTCAGCATCATTCCGAGGTAGAGAATCCCGCGATAGGGGTGCTTCTCTTCTCGAAGCGCGGCTAAAACCGGATCGACGATCTGCTTCGCCATCGCGATCGCTTCCGCCTCCGACGGAACGCGCGCCGGAGCGCAGGCGCCCATGCCGCCTGTATTCAATCCGGTGTCGCCCTCGCCGATTCGCTTGTGATCGCGGGCCGGAGGGAAGAGCATCCACCGCTCGCCGTCGGAGAGAACCAGGATCGACGTCTCCTCCCCGCGGAGGTACTCCTCGATCAGGATTGTCGATCCTGCATCGCCCAGTTCCCCCTGACGCATCCACGCGTCGACCGTCGCCAACGCTTCCCGCTCGTCGGCGGCGATGAAGACTCCCTTCCCCGCGGCCAGGCCGTCGGCCTTGAGCACGATCGGGTAGGTCACGCCGCGGAGCATCGCCTCCGCTTCCTCCGGGGACGTGGCGACGCGGCACGCCGCCGTCGGGAGCCCGAGGCGTTGCAGCAATTCCTTCGCGTAGCGCTTGCTCGACTCGAGCCGGGCCCCCGCGGCGCCGGGGCCGAGGACCGCAATGCCGACCTCCCGAAGCGCGTCGGCCAGCCCCGCGGCGACCGCCGCGTCCGGTCCGATCACCACGAAATCGATCTCGTTCTTCCGCGACCAGCCGACAATCGACTCGACGTCGGTCGGCCCGATCGCCACGCGCTCGGC